>SDBS01003252.1_pt1 | contig 15932 bp, 10 predicted proteins | sample 2277091 | NCBI WGS metagenome assembly SDBS01 (sample SAMN10404972, study PRJNA504765) | marine sediment metagenome | isolation source: marine sediment core GS10_PC15, 163 cmbsf | place: Arctic Ocean: Southern Knipovich Ridge | collected 2010 | reverse complement strand
TCATAAGAAGAGGTTGAATCAGCAATTTGAACTCTTATTTGAGTCTCTCTTTGTTTAACTTTTTGAGCATCTACTTTCCCATCAATAATTGTTGTAGCTTCTTTAGAAATTTTTATTTTTTTAGCTCTTCCTAGCATTTTTTCATCAAAATTATCTATTTCTAATCCTGTCTCTTTAGAAATTACACTCCCGCTGGTTAAGGCAGCTAAATCATTTAAAATCTCTTTTCTATTCTCCCCAAAAGATGGGGCTTTTACAGCACAAATTGGAAAGTTCGCTTTCACTTTATTAACAACTAAAGTTGTTAAAGCATCAGGATCAATATCATCCGCAATTATTAATAAAGGACGAGTCTCTTTTTCCATAACTTTTTCTAAAATTTTTACTACATCTTTAGCTGAAGATAGTTTTTGATCAGTAATATAAATAACTGGATCGTCAAGTTCAGCTATCATCTTTTCGGGATTCGTCACAAAATATGGTGAGATAAATCCATTTGTAAATTGCATCCCTTCAACAACATCTAACGTAGTTTCTATACCAGTTCCATCAGCAATGGTTATTATTCCATCTTTTCCAACTTTTTCCATCGCTTCTGCTATAATAGTTCCAATCTCTTCATCATTATTAGCTGAAATTTTCGCTACCTGTTTGATTTCATCAAATGATTTGATTTCAGAGGCTAGCTCATCTAGTTTTTTTGAGACAGCATCGATTGCTTTTTCTATGCCTTTTTTGATTAACATCGGATTTGAATGAGCAATAACATTTTTAATACCCTCAAGTAATATAGCTTCAGCTAAAACTATCGCACTTGTAGTACCGTCACCGGCTACATCAGCTGTTTTAGAAGCCGCTTCTTTTATCATCTGAGCGCCCATATTTTCAAATTTATCTTTTAAAAATATTTCATTGGCTACTGTCACACCATCTTTTGTCGATAAAATATTTGCAAAATCACTTTTGATAATTACATTTCTACCTTTCGGTCCAAGAGTCACTTTAACAGCTTTTGCAAGAGTTTGAACTCCTCTTAGAATTGATCTTAGAGCTTTTTCATCAAATTTAAATTGCTTGGACATAACCTCTCCTTTTTTCAATTTTACTTTTCAAAAAAACTTTATTTTTTACAACTTGTATTTGCTGTAAATTCATTGATAAATCAAAGGTAAAACCTTAATAGATTTTTATTTTTTTGTCAATAAGAGCTAAGCCTTTGAGCCTATCGAAAATTATATTAATAATTTTAAGATAAAAAACTATTCTAATTTAAACTTATTTTTAATAAAATGCTCAGCTAAAGGTTTTGAAAATGGAAGAAAAAAAATATTCTTTTTACCTAGATCGAGCAATAGAGCTGATGAACACTTGCACAGATTCAACACTAGAGTTTGAAGATCGTTTACATAAATCTTTAGAAATGGCCGAGTTCATTACCTTGCTCGCTAATCACGTCCAACCTCCTGAAGAGAAAAAAAAAATAACTTACTATAATAAAATTTTAAACACCTCTAAAGGTAAAGCTTTTGTTTCAAACCTGCTCGATCAATCCTTTCGTAGCGCTTCTAGACCAAAGATAATAGATCAAATCTCCCATTTATCTTATCATTATGGAACCCCAAGCTTTTTGCCTGTTTCTCTAAAGGCCACCTTGTTTACTCTCAATCTTTTAGGAAAATCTTTTCCTCATTTTTTTGCGACTATTATGCAAAAAAGATTAATAAAAGAATCTTTAAATGTCTTGAGTTTTGCAGATAGCTTTCATTTACATAAATATCTGCAAGCAAATAAAGAAAAACAAGTGGTTCTTTCATTAATTCAATCCATATCCTTTGGACATAAATCTATCGAAAAACACTTAATAAATATTTTAAGACTGCTTTCTAATCCACAAATAAAAACAATTTGTATCAATATCGCTGATCTATCCTCTTTTCGCACCCACTATAAGACTTTTGATGAATTGGAAGAAAATCTTAAAAAGGTTTTTAGAGCATCTTTAAAAAATGATAAAGCTAAATTGATAATAATCAATATTGAAAATCACTCTGAGCTAGATCTTTCTTTAGAAGTTTTTAAAAAAATACTCCTCTCCGATGAATTTTTAGAAGTAAAAATGGGCATTTCTCTTCAAGCATATTTTCCTGAAAGTTTTGAAATTCAAAAAGATTTGATTGAAAAGGCAAAAAAAAGATTAGCAAAAAATGGTACTCCCATTTTAATTAGAATTACAAAAGGCGAAAAACTTATCCAAGAACAGATTAATGCAGCCAAAAATAATTGGCCATCTCCCACCTATCTATCAAAAGTTGAGACTGATGCTAATTTCAAAAAAATGCTCATTCTAGGTTTTGATAAACAAAATGCGAAAGCGGCGAATATTGCAGTTGTAACTTCAAATGTTTTTGATATAAGTTTTGCCCTTTTATTTATCAAAGAAAAACAATTAGAACCTTATGTCTATTTTGAGATCGCTGCAGGGAGAAGTAGAAATGCTATTAGAAGAGCTTTAGAAGCCTTAATCGGCAAAAATCTAAAAATATTATGTCCTATTGTTTTCAAAAAAAATTTTCATTTAGCTTGTAATTACTTGCTTAGTAAAATTAATGATGTCACTAATTCTGAAAACATTGTTTCTCAATTAAGCACTCTATATCCAGGAACAAAAAATTGGGAAGAACAATTTGATAATTTCAAGCTTAGCTTAGAAAAGATTGATAAAATTTCCAATAAACGCAAACAAAATCAAGATAGAGAAAAGATTATTAAAATTTCTAATCACATAAATTTTGAAAATGAACCACTGACCGATTTTTCTATAAAAGAAAATATATTATGGGCAGAAAAGATTATTGAAAAAGCCATAACCTATAGCGTTGATGATATCCCTTTAATTATTGATGGCGAGAATATTACAACAACTCAAATAGCTTTTGGTAAAAATCCATCAAAGCCTAACACAAATTTTTACAAATATTCATTATCTGATGAAAATCTTATTCAAAGAGCCATCAAAACGGCTAAAGAAAATGAAGAGAAATGGAGTAAGAGTCCTGTTGAAAAAAGATGTGAAATTTTATTAACCCTCGCTCAAAAACTAAGAGAAAAAAGAGATTTTTTTATTCAAAATCTTATTGTTGATGTTGGAAAAACAGCTTTGGAGGCTGATAGAGAGGTCTCCGACGCTATAGATGCCATAGAGTATCATGCAAAACACATGTTAGATCTTACTAGAGCTAAAGAAGATATTAAATTTGAATCAAAAGGAACTTTTTTAATAATCCCTTCTTGGAATTTTCCTCTTTCAACCGCTGCAGAAGAAATAACAAGCGCTCTTGTTAGTGGAAATACTATAATTTTAAAACCTTTATCAACATGTCCTCTTATTTGTTATGAGTTTGTTTTACTGATGTATGAAGCTTCTGTTCCTAAAGGTGTTTTGCAATATTTAAATTGCTCAGATGAACTTTTTGAAAAAAAATTAATTGCTGATCCGAGAATAGATTCCGTTGTTATTTTTACCTCTGCAAAATATGCTAGAAAATTAATTGCCCTTAGAAATGGCCTTGAAATATCAGCGATTACCGGTGGCATCAACACCATTTTAGTAACTGCTAATTCAGATAAAGAGCAAGCCATTCAAGCCATTATTAATTCAGCCTTTTGCTTTTCTGGTCAAAAATTTTCCTCGGCTTCTATTTTGATTTTAGAAAAAGAGGTTTATAACGATTTAGAATTTAAAAATAACCTAAAAGATGCTGCCCAAAATTTAATTGTCGGTAGCGCCTTAGATTCAAGCTCTATAGTAACTCCCTTGAGTAAAGAGATAGACCCTGAACTAAAAAGAGCCCTTTTAACTTTAGATGAAAATGAAAGTTGGCTTTTAAAACCTCATCAAGATAAAGATAATCCTAATCTTTTCTCTCCAGGTATTAAATATGGCACTCAAATCGATAGTTTTACCAAAACGCATGAACTCTACGGTCCAATTTTATCAGTTATGCAGGCCGATGATTTAGATGAAGCAATAAAAATTGTAAACACCTCAAAATATGCGCTTAGTTCTTCACTTCATAGCCTAGATAATCGATGCCATGCCAAATGGCTAAATAACATACAAGGCGGGAATTATTATATTAATACCAAAAATATTAATGCTAAAATTAGAAGACAGCCTTTTGGAGGATATAAAGATAGCTCATTTGGTCCAGGTTATAAATCTGGGGGCCAAAATTATATTCTAAATTTTGTAAACCCGGTTCAAGTAGATCTACCTAAAGGAAAATTGCCCGTCAATGATTGGGTCAATAGCCTCACTTCATTTTTAGAAAATATGGATCTCTCTTATGAACAATTAGGTGTTTGGTACGCCTCTGTTGCCAATTATGCGTATTACTGGAAAAAATTTGAGCAGGAAGTTGATCATTGTAAAATTTTGGGCCAAGATAATATTCAACACTATGTTCCTAGACAATTTATTACTCTGAGAATAAATAAAGATAACTTTGCTTTAGATACTCTAAGAGTTTGCGCGGCAGCTCTTACCTGTTCAGTTCCTCTCGAGATCAGCTGGACTAGCTTTAAGCTTTTAGAAGAATCTAATTGGATAGATCTTTTGCCTATTTTATCCAATGTAGAAGAGAGCGAAGAAGAGTTTTTTACAAGAATAAAAGAGGGCAAGATAAAAAGGTTACGTTTAACATCAAAAGCTTCAGATGAATTAAAAAAGGCTGCAGCAAATTCAGCATGTTATATAATAGATTCTCCAGTACTTGCCAATGGAAGGCTAGAGCTTCTGCATTATATCAAAGAAGTTAGCATTACCTATGACTATAATCGATATGAAAACTTAGGCATTAAAGAGCTAGAAATGAGAAAACCTCTATTATGAATATGTTAAAAGAAGAAAAAGCATTAAATCCAGCTCAAAAAAAAGCCCTCGACCATATCGAAGGGCCTCTTTTAGTTTTAGCAGGGGCCGGTTCTGGAAAAACCAGGGTAGTTACTCAAAAAATTGCTAAACTTATTCAAATAGGAATAAACCCCTCTGAGATACTAGCTCTTACCTTTACTAATAAAGCTGCCGATGAAATGGCAACGAGAATAAGAGCCCTTACCTTTAAAAATGTATTATCTTGCACCTTTCACTCTCTCGGCGCTAAAATTTTAAGAGAAAACATATCAAATTTAGGTTACGAATCTAATTTCACCATCTACGATGCAGAAGATAGCTTAAAACTTTTGAAAGATTGTCTTAGATCCTTGAACTTGAAAGATGACAAAGCTCTTTTAAAAAAAATTAAGTTTAAAATATCTCACTTGAAAAATGACCTTGTCGAATTAGATGATACCAATGCTTTATCTCATCTAACCAAATCAGAGATCGAAGCTTTTCGTTTATATCAAAACAAATTAAAAAGTTTTAACGCTGTAGATTTTGATGATCTTTTATATCTAACCTGCAAACTTTTAAAAGAAAATACTGAAATCTTAACTCACTATCAAGAAAGGTGGCCCTTTTTATTAATCGATGAATATCAAGACACCAACCTATCTCAATACATTATAGCTAAACTTTTATCTCAAAAATCTCAAAATATCTGCGTTGTTGGCGATCCTGATCAATCTATCTATTCATGGAGAGGCGCTAGGTATCAAAACATCCTAAATTTCGACAAAGACTTTAAAAATGCAACTATTATCAAACTAGAAAAAAACTATCGATCAACCGCCTCTATTTTAAATGCAGCCAATGAACTTATAAAAAATAATCCTAATAGATTTGAAAAAAATCTCTACACGGATAACAAAGATGGCGAAAAAATAAAAATCTTTAGAGCTCAAACAGATCAGATGGAAGCGACTTTTGTAATAGAAAAAATCTCTGTCTTAAATCAAACGGAAAAAATAGAGCTACAAGATATGGCGATTTTTTATAGAACAAATTTTCAATCTAGAATTTTTGAAGATATCCTGCTCTCTAAAAAAATTCCCTATGTCATCTATGGAGGCCTCTCTTTTTATCAAAGAAAAGAAATCAAAGATGTCTTAGCTTTTTTAAAACTCATAATCTCTAACTCTGATTTTATATCTTTTTCAAGAACTATAAATATTCCTAAAAGAGGTTTTGGTAAAACGACCATTACAAAACTCTTTTTCTTATCTGAAAAACTAAACCTTCCAATTATTAATCTCTTATCAGAGCTCGATAAAAACCCAGATAGATTTAGTGATATCAGATTAAACTTAAATCAAAAAACAAATCTAAAAACTTATCTAAAAAATCTTTTCGACCTTCGAGATCTACATCATAAAAAAATCGATCTAGATGAGCTAATCTCAAATATCTTATCTCAAATGAAATATTTAGACTATTTAAAAGAAGATCCTCAAAGTTTTGAAGATCGAAAAGAAAATATCGATGAACTAATCACTAAAGCCAGCCTTGCCCTTGAAGAAAATAATCAAACCCTTGAAAAGTTTTTAGAAGAATTAACCCTCGCAATATCTAAATATGATAATACCAATGAAAAAGCTTTAAAATTAATGACTCTTCATAACTCCAAAGGTTTAGAGTTTGAGTCGGTTTTTATCGTCGGCTTAGAAGAAGACATCTTGCCCCATATCAATTCCAAAAAATCAATTGAAGAAATAGAAGAAGAGAGACGTCTTTTTTATGTCGGCATGACAAGAGCTAAAAAACACCTATATATATGTTCAACAGAAACAAGATATATGTTTGGCTCCGTTAGACTCTCTACCCCCTCTCGCTTTTTAAAAGAATTACCCAAAGAATATATAGATGATTTATCTCAAAATTTAGAAGATGACTTTATAGATGCCCAACCAATTATAACAGATACTTCACAAAATTATTATCCCGGTTTAAAAATTTATCATAAAACTTTCGGTGTGGGTATTGTTCAAAAAGTTTATGAAACATCTTTAGGTGAAACTTTAGATATTTTATTCGAAGATAGCCCCAATACAAGATCTCTGGTCACTAAATATGCCAAGCTAAAAACCCTAAACTAAATTTTTATATATAAATATATTATAGCACAAATTAGCTAATTAATTATTTTAATAATTGAATATTAACTCATAAATTTATTATGATTGGGATTTTATTATTTTTAACTTGGAGATGTTTTATGAATACTAAAAAAATAATGAGTTTTTTTGCTCTAATATTTATCGCATCCACATCTTTAATTGCAGCAGATACTATTAGACCGCAATTACCTTCTACAAAAGAGGCAACTTCTCAAATTAATTTAAATGAAAATAAAGAAATAAAAGATTTCTATGATGAAAATGAGACTAAGCAATCAAAGCATTTTCCATACTTTCACCTCAAAAACTTTCTTATATTCCCTGAAGTCGGAGTGGGTTATAGATATAAAAATAATGGTCATGGCTTCGATATAAATCTAGCCTTAGATCCCATTCTAACCATCTCAGAAAAACTTCCAGTTGGAACGGCTGAAGCTAATCTTTTATTGTATTTGAGTGCAAATGACAAAAATAGTTCATATTGGGGTATCGGTGCTAGTACATTTCTACCATTTATAGCAACGACCTCCCCAAATGTCTTATTTGGCAAACAATATGAAAATTACTTTCTTCAACTAAAAGTTAGTTTTCCTTTCTTTATGAAAGATCTATTTTATGGAAGTCCTGCATTGGAGTTAATCCCTCTTCCATCTGTTAGTATCGGCTGGAAGTTTTAAATCGTTTTAAGAAAATAAACTATTTAAAAAATAGATCTATAAGGGATAAACATTTTCCAATGTTTATCCCTTGAGATTGACACTTTCTAATATAAGTTATTTCTAGACAAAGGTTTAAGTAAGTAGTTTGCTAAAAAAAGATAAAGCAAACGATCAAAAAAATCTCAATTCAAAGAAATAAAAAAAAATATAAGTCACTGTAAATTAATCTATTATAAATTTTTAACTTTAATTTTCTTAACCTCTCTCACATATTGTCCGAATTTTTAATTCGGACATAATTCGGACAAAAACATCCAAAAATGTCCGAATAATCACTATTCGGACAAAAAAATCTAGCAAATTGTCCGAATAAATGGTAAAATCATCTTAAAAAGGGAGCATTACTACCTTATGAAACGTAGGGATAGAAAATTAGCTATTTTGAGACAACTAGGCCTAGAATCAGAACCGATTACCTTAATAGAGTTAGCAAATGTCTTAGAGTTTAACTACACCACCCGAACAATACGTCGTTTATTGAACGAACTTATTGTAGAGGGTCTCGTTAAAAAATTTGGAAAAACAAGAGGATCAAAGTATGTGGCAGTTAAAGCTACAGAACATATCTTGAATCACGAACCTATTATTCCCTCTCAAGATGGCAACATCTCAAAGCATATAAGTAGTTGTTTTGGGTCGGAAAGCCTAAATGCTATTGAAAAAATAAATAAGCCATTATTTGAACGCCAGCCCATAACATATAATACAGATTGGTTACAAACGTACCAACCAAACATAACTTTTTATCTACCAAAAAATTTGAGGGATCAATTGCAAAGTGCAGGTCAACGAGCTAATGATCACGATCCAGCAGGAACCTATGCTCATCAGATTTTCAACCAACTAATCATTGACCTATCCTATAACTCATCGCGATTGGAGGGCAACACCTATTCTCTCTTAGAAACTGAACGTCTTTTACTTCATGGCGATGGCACTGAAGGAAAACTAGATGAAGAAAAAGTGATGATTCTTAATCACAAGGAAGCTATCCGTTATTTAGTAGATAATGCCGATAATTTAAAAATAACTCGGAACGTTATTTGCACCCTTCACTATTTACTTGCCGATGGGCTTGTGGAACCAAAATATGCTGGAAAGGTTCGTGACTTTGGTGTTCGAATAAGTGGTTCAACATATATCCCTTTTGAAAATCCAAAGCAATTACAACTACAGTTAGATAAAATTTCTCAGAAAGCTTTTATGATCTCAAATCCATTTGAACAAAGCTTTTTTTTACTTGTCCATATTAGCTATCTTCAAGCATTTGCTGATGTCAATAAAAGAACAGCTCGCCTCTCAGCGAATATATCTCTAATAAAAGAGAATCTTGTTCCTCTTGCTTTTAGAGATGTCGGTATCGAAGATTATATGTCTGCAATAATCGCTATTTATGAACTTCAAGATATTCGACCTCTTATTGATCTTTATGTTTACTCATACCTGCGAACTTGTGCAGCATATGATTCAACTATAAAATCTTTAGGTTTTGACGAGGTGCGAGTAAGATTTCGTTATAAGCGTCGAGAAATCATTCGAGAGATTATCATTAATGGACTTGTAGGAATTCAGTTAGAAAAATACATTCAATCTGAAGTTATAAAAAATAACATACCTATGCAAATTCGAGAGAAATTCATAGAAGATATATTCGAAGATCTAGAGCAAATAAATGAGTCTCGCTTGGTTGGTTTGGGAATAAGTCCAGATCAATTAACAAAATGGTTAAAGTTAAGATCAAAGAATTGATTGCATCAGCATTGCACAAGATAAAAAAAATTAATTAAAATTGAATATGCAATAATATCTCTTCGTCTTATCCTAGCTCCAACAAAAAATAATTCGCAATTTTACCAAAAGATATAAATGCATTCCAATGTTTATCTCTTAATCTATATAAGGACAGATTTGGAATAAACTTATTTGGGAAAACAATTTTATTTTGAGACCAACCAGGTCTCCAAAGTTTAGCAGATCTATGATTTCTAAAAATAGTGATGGTTGAAAGACCTAACAGGGATGCTAGATGCCCAATTCCCGAATCATTACCTATCATAAAAGAAGACTCATATACAAAACCTGTTAAATCCTTTAAATTATCAAAAGCTTTTAGATTAAATCCTAAATCTTTAATCATTTTATACTCAGCTCTTTCTTTTTCAGAAATAACAAAAACAGGTTCAAAATTTTTATCTTTTAAAACTTTTGCTAATTGTAGATATTTATCAATTGAGTAATTTTTGCTTTTTTTAGCACTAGATGGATGAATAATTATCCTTCTTGAAAATTTTTTAAAAGTTAAATTTTTCGGAATTGATAAATCAATTTTTTTAGATATTTTTTTTAATTTTAAAATGTTTTTTGAAAAGTTTTCGATATTTTCAACCATACAAAGATTGGGATCAAAAAAAGCATCTTTATAAAAAGGTTGAGAACCTACTTTTCTAGAAGGACAAGGATTTAAAACAAAGACTTTAGAAGCTTTTGTTTTTTTACCCTCTTTAATTAACTTTTGAATAAATGTTGAGCCCTCATTATAAGAGATAAATATCTGATCATAATTTTTTATAATTTTTTCAATATCATCAAGCCGGGGATATTTTTTAATGGGTAAATTAGGAAAATAGCTCTGCATTTGATCGAGGGAATTGTGAAAAGTATCAACCTCATATCCATTTAGATATAAATTATAAGAGAGCATCAAAGCAATGAGACCATCGCCCAAACCTTGAGAGCTAAAATTGGCAACTTTCATAGTTTTTTTCTCTCATGATCTTTTACTAATTTTTGAAAACTTTTTAAAACTCTATTAACTGAGATCGTCTTTTTCCAATATTTTTCTCGAAGCCTTAAACCCTTAATATTTAAAAGAGGCCATGAAACCACGGTTCTACTTTTATAAAAGTTGGGCTTCCAAAATCTTTGTTTTCTTTTCGTTGAAAAAATTGTCAAAGTTGGAATTTTTAAGCTAGAGGCTAAATGAGCAACCCCAGAATCATTACCAATAAAAAAGGCTGATTCATAAATAAACGAGGCCATTTCATTTAAATTATTAAAAGTGGGGATTTCAACTTTAGCTATATCTTTTAGATCACTAAATTGCTCTCTCTCATGTTTAGCTATTATAAAGTAAGGCTCATATCCCAAAAATTTTAACTTTTGAAAAAGACTTTCAAAGTTTTTTTTCGGCCAATTTTTTTCAATATCCTTACTGCTAGGGTGTATAGCTACTCTTTTTGAAAATTTTCGATATTGTAACCCTTCAAGTGTTGAAATCTCATTTGAAGATTTTACATCTTTGAGATTCAAATCGTTTTCACAAAAAATGGTTAGATTTTCTACTACACTCATAGTAAAATCAAACCTTAGATCACCGATAGGTGGATTTTTACCTTTGCAAGTTGATGGATGCAGTTCATATGTTTTTTCTTTGAGGTGCTTTTTAGTATATTTTATAAGTTCTTTATTTAAAGACTCATAATCTGAGTTGATAATTATTAAATCATAACTCTCTAAACTCTTTTTAAATGCTTCTATATCCTTAGGATAGGACTTGATAGAGGTATATTTAAAGCTCTCATTCATCTCGGATAAAAAAGGATGGTAAGTATCAACAGCGTACCCATTTTTGCTTAAGTTATTTGATATTATCAAAAACAAAAGACCATCTCCAAGCCCTACGGATGAATAAACCAACGCTTTTTTAGTTTTTGTTTTCATTTATGCTTTGTTTTCATTTTTCTTTAAAATTTTTCTAAAATTATTAAATTAAAAATTCTTTAATTTTTTACTTTTTTTTGCCTTTTGTTAAAAACCCTTATATTCCAATTTAAAGGAAGATTATCATCTATAAAATTTATCCCTTTAAAATATTTTGGATTATCAACTATGTATTTGGGATAAGAATTATTTATCTTAACAATTTTCCCTTTTCTTGCTTCTTTTAGGATCTTTTTTGGCACTTTATTCTTCGCTTTGTTTCTCTCTTGATGTGAATAAGACTCTAATTTATAGACCCATTTATCTATCCAACCTAAAGATGAGAAGTGCCAGCCGGCATCAGCAATCTTGTTATCTATAGCAGTTTCACATCTAAGCTTTTGAGGAGTCGTGTCTTTTAGATTTTTATAGCTAGAAGCTACAGAGAGAGACCAGTTATCGACCTCAAGATCTCTTCTATTTAAAAAATAACGATACATCTTCATAGAAAGCCTAATGGGATCTTTTTTTAGAGCTATTTGCTTTTTTATCTCTATTATTTTTTCATTTTTTACTATCTCATCTAAATCTGAGATTATTATGATATCATCATCTTTTGCACCCTTTAAACCCAACATGATATCATTTCTTTGAGCAATCTCTCTTACCCAAGCATCATTTGCTATTTCAATTTTAGGACTTACAATATGGATTATTTTATCTAAATATTTTGAAAATCTTTTTTTATTTTGTTCAAAAAAAAGAGGTTTTTCATTGCCGCTATAGGTCAAGGAACTCTCTACTATTACAAAATGATCTACTACATCATAAAGTTCATGTAATCTAACCTCTAACAGCTCTAACTCATTAAAAAAAGTAAAACAGTCATAAATTTTTATTGGCTCATTCTCATTAGCAAAAACACTATTGCTCACTATCATCTCGAAAAGGTATAAAATTATAAAAAATATTTTTTTCATAAAGGCCTCTATATGAAACAAATAAAATTATCCAAAAAATTTTCGATTAAATAAATAAAAAAATGTGCTATCAAAAAAATAGACAAGGAAGGAAGATTTTTTATGCTCTTTGAGCAAAGCCCAAATCAAAAACAGCAGTTTTTGATGTCTCATCTCATGAAACGGGCCTTTTTGATCATGCAAATGACCAATATTGAGCTCTATGATTTTTTAATAACTCAAATAGAGAAAAATCCCATTTTAAAGATAAACTTTGAAAAAACAAAATCTTTTACTAAGCATGGAGATGCTCTAGATCCTTTTTATAAGCTTAAATATAAACCATCCCTTTTTGAACATCTCTACAATCAAGGAAAAGAAATTTTTAAAAATCCAAAAGAGCTTTTTATTGCTGAAAATATTATCGGTAATTTAGATGAAAAAGGTTTTTTCACTCAAGATATCGATCTTTTTTCTAAAGATCTAAATATAGCTCCATTAGATGTTATTAAAATATTAAAAATTATTCAAAGCTTTGATCCTAAAGGAATAGCTGCCATAAATTTACAACAAAGATTGCTTTTGCAAATAGATGATGTTAATAGCATAGAGTACAAACTTCTAAAAGATCATTTCGAAGATATTTTAAAAAATAAGACAAACTCTATTGCCAAAAAATTAAAAAAAGAGCCTAAAGTTATTCAAAAAATCTTAGAAAAAATAATCTCTAAAGCAACTTTTGATCCAACAATAGATTTTCTAAAAGAGGTACCAAATCAAATTGTTCCGGATATAGTTATTCAAAAAGGGAAAAAAAATTGGGTAATTGAAATCGAGGAGAATCTCCCCTTTTTTGAGATTAATGATACATATGTCAAACTTTTAGAAAATAATAAAATAAATAGCTCAAAAAAACATCTTTTCTCTGCCAATCTTCTCATGACAAACATAATAACTAGACGAAAAACCCTCTATCAAATAGCTGCATATATCATAAAAAAACAAAAATCTTACCTAATTGGAAAAACCGAGCTACTCCCTATGACAATAAAAGAGATTGCCCTTTTTTTAAATTTACACTCATCAACTGTATCAAGAGCCACTTCTAATAAATATATTCAAACCCCCATCGGTCTTTTAGCAATAGCAAGTTTTTTTACCTTTAGAAAAGAAACGCCTCTTACACCTATCGAAAAAGCAATAGAAGAAATTATTGACACAGAAAACAAACAAAAACCATTAACCGATCTCGAAATTTTCCATGTATTAAAAGAAAAAGGCTTTGATATACAAAGAAGAACTATCGCCAAATATAGAAAAAAACGTCTTATTGGTCCCGCACGATTAAGAAAGAAATACTAATATTAAGATTATACTTGGTTCTTAAAAATTAGTCTTCTCTATCAAAATTCTGAGAACTTTTTATCATTCTTTTTTAACTCAAAATTCTTATAATGTTAGTTTTTGTTAATTTTAAGGAGTTTAAAATGACAAGTTTCAATATCTTTTTTGCCTATGCTGATCCTGGAACCGGCATGTTAGTTTGGCAAGTATTAGCCGCTTTTGGTGTTGGCGCCGCTTTTTATTTTAGAAGTTTTTTAAAAAAAATTATCTCTCTTTTTAAAAAGAAAAAAATAGAAAAAAAAGATGAATGAAAATTTCGTATCTTTTAGAGATCCGGCAGGCAGTCTATTTAAACACAAAAATAAAATATTTAGATTTATTAACCCATCTTATGAAAATGAGTTCAATGAAACAATAACATCTGAAAATATCAAAAAACTAATCGAAAATGGCTATATCTCAGCTTTTAATAAACTCAAAAAAGATGAAATTCAAAACCTTTTGAAAGATGAAATTTTTAAAAATATTTTTGAAAAATTTAAATCTAATATCATTTTAGAACATACAGTTATAGATTTTGCCAACTACCCTTATGAATGGTCAGCTACTCAACTCTTCGATAGCGCTACTTTAACCCTCAATCTTTTTGAAAAGGTAATAGATGAGAACCTCTCCCTAAAAGATGCTACCCCATATAATATTATCTTTGAAAATGCAAAACCGGTTTTTGTCGATCTTTTATCTTTTGAAAAAAAAGATCCTAAAGACCCTATCTGGCTCGCTTACTCTCAATTTGTGAAAACTTTTTTGCTTCCCCTATTTATGAATAAATTTCGCAGCATGCCTATTCACAAAGTATTTTTATCAAACATAGATGGACTAGAGATCGATGATTGTTTAAAGCATACAAGTGTTTTTAATCCAATCTCTTACTCTCTTATTAAACTGCCCCACTTTTTATCAAGATTTGCTAAAGAAAAACACTATCAAACAAAAAAAATGCAAAACCCAAACTTGGCTAAATTCATCCTCAAAAGACTGATTAAAAAAACAAAAAAAAGACTAAACGCACTAAAACCCAAAACCAATATCACATCTTCTTGGTCTGAGTATATGGATACTCAAAAACACTATGATAAAAAGGACTTTTCTATAAAAGAGTCTTTTATCTCAGATGTAATGGAGAGACAAAACCCTAAAAAAGTCTTAGATGTCGGCTGCAATACCGGCCACTTTAGTATTATAGCTGCAAAAATGGGTGCTAAAGTGATTTCAATCGATTATGATCCTGTTGTTATAGATCTGCTCTACACCATCGCCAAAAATGAAAACTTAAATATTTTACCCCTAGTTGTAAATATCTCAAAACCAACCCCCTCCATCGGTTGGAAAAATTTGGAATATCAATCCTTCCTTAAAAGAGCTGATAACTATGCAGAGCTAACTTTCATGCTAGCTTTAATTCATCACCTTCAGGTAACCGATAGAATTCCTCTTTTTGAGATTGCAGCTATTGCCAATACTTTAACTAAAGATGGTTTAGTAATTGAATATGTCGATCCAAAAGATCCTATGTTTATAAAAATAGTCAGAGGAAGAGAAAACCTTCATCTAGATATCAATATAAACAGCTTTAAAAAGACTTTTGAAGACTTTTTTAGTATAGAAAAAGAACAAAAAATTAATGAGACCAGGTCGGTTTTCTATATGAGAAAAAAATAAAAAAGATGAAAAAAAAACTTCAGACTTTTATAGCTTGCCTTTCACTATCTATAATAATCATATGCGGTCCTTGGATAAATAGCTTAGCCAATTATAACTCCTCATTGCATACAGATACTCTTCGATTGTTTGTCTTTACACTTTTAGTATCCATTTTAATCCTCTCTTCGTTTTTTTATTTTCTAATCCAAAAAACTCTTTATTCAAAAAATAAATTTTTTAGATTTTTTACGTATTTTATATTCTGTTTATCATTTGCTTTTTTTTTTCGATCACTAATCAAAATAATCTCTTTTGAAATGAAACCTTGGGTATATATAGTAGTAACTCTTGCTACAATTGCTGTGATATTAGCTTTAATTGCTCTATCTTTTAAAAATTCAAAAAAGCTCCTCAAAATAGTCACTAGTTTTTTTGTGATTTTTTTTCCTCT
>SDBS01003251.1_pt1 | contig 15937 bp, 7 predicted proteins | sample 2277091 | NCBI WGS metagenome assembly SDBS01 (sample SAMN10404972, study PRJNA504765) | marine sediment metagenome | isolation source: marine sediment core GS10_PC15, 163 cmbsf | place: Arctic Ocean: Southern Knipovich Ridge | collected 2010 | reverse complement strand
ATCGTCGTCTTCTTGCATGAGCAAAATAAGATCTTTCATGATATTGGATGCCTCGATGAGCTGAAGATCCGAAAGACCGTAGCTCTCAGCCGTCTCGGAAAGAGAATCCTTGTTCGAAATTTCTTTAATGAAATTTTGGTAATTCTTGTTCTGCTCAATCCGTTGAGTGGAATTCTTTTTCAAAATCTCCATATAAGGGGAATAGGTATTGAGAATCGTTTGCAAATCAAATTTGTAGAGGCGCATGATCTGATTGCGATGCATGAGTGGAACGTCGGAAAAATCATCCTCGAAGTTAGCTGGGATCGTCTCATTTTCCAGGGGATATTTTGAATATTGCTCGCCAATTTCGAGCTCAGAATAGATGCCAGGCACGATGATGTCCGGCCTCACGCCTACGAGTTGGGGACTCTTACCTGAGACCGTGTAGTAACGACCACGAGTCACTTTGAATTCTCCTTTTGGGTTGATCTTCCCATAATTTGCTGATTCGAGAGTAAATGTCTGAAAAGTCCCTTTGCCATAGGTAGTTTTGTCTCCGACAACGATAGCCCGTCCGTAATCTTGAAGAGTTTGGGCCACAATTTCTGCTGCAGAAGCACTGGTCTTGTTCGTGAGTACGACCAAAGAGCCATCCCAAGCGATCTTCCCGTCAATGTTGCGCAAATGTTGGACCTTTCCCTTGTTGTCCTTGACCGATACGACAATTCCCTTCTTTATGAAGAGGCCTGTGACTGCAACTGCCTGAGGCAGAAGGCCCCCGGCATTATTGCGCAGATCGAGGATGATGCCCTTCAAATTGTGCTTTTCTTTCAATTCTTGAATGGCAGCATTGACGTCAGATGTCGAAGAGGTATGTGAGTCCTGATAAAATGAGTAGAGATTGATAATTCCAATCACCCCATCACCAAATGGTTCATAGCTCTTTTCCATGCGGGATTCAGTTAGGACCACCTCTCCTCGGGTGATCTCTATATCAAGCTTTTCTTCTCTTTTGTCTTCCCCTTCGCCAAAATCGCGCAGGATCGTTAAAGTGACTTTAGAGCCTTTGGGACCACGTATAAGTTCCACAGCCTCAATGATATCCATTCCTACCACCGGCTCTTGATTGACTGCGATGACCCGGTCATTGACATGGAGCTTGTTGCCCTCTTTAGCGGGTCCCCCTTCCAGAAGGCGGACTAGAGTAAATCCATTGAGATCATCTCGGAGTTGTGCGCCAATGCCAAAAAGCCTTTGCTGGACCTGAATCATGAACTGATTCGCCTCGGCAGGAGTGAAATAAGTCGTCTGAGAGTCGAGTGCGCTGCTCACTGATTTCAGAACAAGGGAAAGAATGAGCTGTTGTTTAGCTTTGGGAGAAGCAGGGAAGAGCTCATCCTGTCTTTTGACACGCCGCTTTTCCAACCTCTGTATGAACTGGTCCTTGATCTCTGCATCGAATTTTTCTGCTGCGTCCATTTGAAGGGAACGAATGCTCAAAATGCGCTCTTCTAGAGCTCCTTCAGTTTCTGCCCAGTCAAGGTCTTTAAAATCAGAGGGTTGCACGTTTTTAGGAAGGGGGGAATTTGCAATCTTCTTTTCGATCTGATTGCGACGATTAATTGCTGGAGCAATGGCCTCATGAAGAACATTGAAATTTGAAAAATTTTCTTTCGCAACATTTTCAAGAGTTTCTTCTAATAAGGCTTCTGTTGGCTCAATCCAATTAAGCACTTCACTCTTAAGAAGATAGGTCTTTCCTGGATCTACTTCATCAAAGTAATTATTAAAAGATCGAGCGATGAGCTCAGTTGTCAGCTCGTGATAATTTACATGAGCCTTTAGAATCTCTTGGATCTTAACTCTAGTGTCTCTGGGACTTAATTCTGGCGGTTTTGCAGAAGTCAACAGAAGGGCGAGAATAACCCCGATAATACGAAAAAACATATTCTAAATCCTTTTTTCGGAGCATACTAGATATACACATCCCAGTTCAAGAGTTGGTTTTTGACGGCGTCGGCTATTCCTCAAATTTTCCTTCTTTTTCTCGCTCCGTGTCTATGAACAGTGAAGCTCGTAGCAGACGGAAAATTTGAGGGTCTCCTTGCCAAAATTCCAATTCTTTAACTGGGATGTGTATAAAAATCTTTGTGGCTATGAAAAAAATATTTCTTCCTTGTTTTAATAAGCTCCTAATAATCAATAAGATAGGAATATAGAATAGCAATTTTTTGATCAATTTTCATCTAAATATAAGAGTTGCAAAAACTTAAAATTAGGGGTTGATTTCAATTCTAATTTATGAGAAAATAATATTCTATTTAAGGACAAGAATAATATAAAAAACAGAGGATGTTAAGGTCCGTAAACCAACCATTCTCAACCAACTGTAAGTTTGGAGGATATAAAAATGGATCAAGAATTTAGGCAGAATCTACATACTGCTAGCAATGATCAAAAAACTGAAGAGATGCCCGCACCATCTCATCAAGGAAAAAAACTAGTTTCGATTACAGAAGCGGCAAGAATCAATAATGTAACGAGACAAGCGATTTATGTTGCAATCAAGCAAAACAAACTAAAGGCAACGAAGCATACCACTCGTTGGACAATTGACCTAGCTGATCTGGAAGAATATCGACGCCAGAAATATTCTAGAACAAAGTCGATGTATGAAGGAGAGCTACTCTTCGACAACAGGAAGGGTTACTATTCTGTGAACCAAGCGGCAAAACTGCTTGGAGTTCCCTCTCAGAAAATCTATTACGCAACACGCGTAGGACTTCTAAAAGCATCTCGTAAAGGTGCTGCGTGGGTCATCCACGTCGACGACATCAACGGTTACAAAGAAAATTACCTTAAGCAGCAATTAGAAGATTCAAAAGTCATCTAAGCGTATAGCTATTGGTTAAATTTTCTAAGTCGGGCTTGTGTTTCCCCCAAGCCCGATTTTTTTTGCCTCTACTTTCCGCTTTTCTCTCATCTATCTTGGAGCATCTTTTCCAGATCTTTTCTCTCGCACTCCTCGGAAATATACTTTGTATATTCCCTTCGTCACTTGAGAAAAAATCTCAAAGAAAATCTGCACCAATCTAGATAGAGATTAAATCGGAAAGCAGAGGCTGGGAACCATTGTTCCCAATTAAAGTTTCCATGCGAAAACGGTTCCTGTCTCAACTCAATTCCTGGCCTAGTGCCAAGATAAATCGGAAAGCAGTTATTCAGCATCTCCTTAACAATATTTTGCCATTTATGACTGCATGGAGTACTCTTTAGCTCTATGAGGCTATCCCACTATTTGAAAAACATGCTTTTTGAGTCTTTTTATCCATCTTCCTGCTTCACTTCTTGGCCTACTTTACCAAGTATGTTCTGCGAAGTGAATCAAAAATCTGAAAAAAAATCCTTTGAAAAATCAAATTCTTCAAATAGTGAAATAGTCTCATGAGTACGTGGAGTTTAGATACGGTTTATTCTTCGGATGAGGCTTTTGAGAAGGATGTGCAAGAGGTGAAGGGCCTTTTAGTACGCCCTGAAAGGATTAAGGAAACTGTCCTTCAGGTGCAGGAAGCGGGCAAGGTATTGAAGCAACTCGAGTCCTATGTCGAATGCTTGATTGCGCAAAATCCCTCTGATCAAAATGCCCATAAGAAGAATGGCGCAATATCGGAACTTTTGGCCAATTATGAAGGAGCTTTGTTTGCCCTTGGCAATCGATTGGCGAAGATGGAAGAGTCTGATTTTAAAGGGCTTATTGGAGACTTGAAGGATATCAGTTTCTATCTTGAGGAGATGCGAGAGTGGGCAGGGAAAAAGAGTTCTACCGAGCAAGAAGAGCTGATCAATGCTCTTTCCGCAGATGGCTATCATAGCTTTTGGTCTCTCTATCAGACGTTCACGGGAAAGATAAAGGTCGGGAAAGAAGGGCTTTCTATTGGACAAGCTTATAATGCTCTTTCGGATGCCAATCGAGAAAAGCGACTTTTGGCTTTTCATGAATGGGAAGAGGCTTGGAAAGAAGCATCTGACTTTTTAGCACAGGTGCTCAATCACATCGGTGGTTTTCGGTTGAAGGTCTATGCTGCGAGGGGTTGGGATGATATTCTGTCAGAACCTCTTTTCTTGAATCGGATGCAGCCAGCTACAATGGATGCGATGTGGGGTGCTATTGAGGAGGCAAAACCGGCTTTCTTGCGCTATCTGCAGAAAAAAGCACAAATTCTTGGCGTGGAAAAGCTCTCGTGGGTGGATGTGGAAGCGCCGATAAGCGAAATGGATGAGGTGAGCTGGGAGCAGGCTTGTGAGACTATTTTGGAGCAGTTTGGAAAGTTTCATCCAAGGAAGGCGGCTTTTGCGAAAAGAGCTCTTGAGAATATGTGGGTAGAGGCTGAGGATCGCCCAGGAAAAGCAGCGGGTGGATTCTGCGTTTCTCTTCCAAAATCTCGTGAGAGTCGGATTTTTATGACCTATAAGGGAACGCCCATCAATGTGGCTACCTTGGCACATGAACTAGGACATGCCTATCATAATACTTGTGTTGAGCACTTGCCTTTCTTCCATCAGCAGGCGCAAATGAATGTGGCAGAAACAGCATCGACTTTTGGGGAGATGGTTGTCATTGATCAAGCGATTCAAGGGGCGAAAAATGATAAAGAGCGGCTGCAACTGCTCGATGACAAGCTGCAGCGCAGTGTGACGTATTTCATGAATCTGCATGCGCGGCTTCTATTTGAAAAGGCGTTTTATGCCGAAAGAAAAGAGGGATTTGTCTCTGTAAAGAGACTATGCGCGCTTATGGTCTCTTCGCAAAAAGAGGCCTACTGTGATGCACTAGCTGATTGGGATCCCTATTTCTGGGCGTCAAAAATGCACTTTTACTACACGCATTTTCCATTTTACAATTTTCCCTACACGTTCGGGTATTTGATGAGCACTGGTCTTTATGCTCATGCGAAAGAGGAGGGCTTTGGAGAAAAGTTCGATGCCTTTTTAGAAGATACGGCGCAAATGCAAGTAGAGGAATTAGCGCAGAAACATCTGGGTGTCGATCTGACAAAGCCTGATTTTTGGAGGGATTCTCTTTCTATTTTAGTTCAAGATATTGAAACTTTCATCAGTCTTCCAGGATTTTGAAGTCGCGGATCTGCAATTGAATGCTTGATTTGTTGAGGAAGGTGTTGATTTGCGGGGTGAAGGCCACGCGCAGGAGGAGATTTTTCCTAAGAAGCGGAGGGCGGCGAGCTGCCATATTAAAGGCAATGCCCTCAACCATCCGCTCATTTTGTTTGAGGTAGAATTTGAGATGGTCTTTACCCACAATTTTGGGAGGCCAGGCCTGATGCGCATCGGCATAGAAGATGGGCGGGGGGTTTTCATTTCCAAAGGGTTCCAGCAGATTGAGTGACTCCATGAAGTCGAAGGTGAGTTCCCCAAAATCGATCTTAGCATCGAGTTGCAGCTTGGATTGGATATCTTGCTCGGCGAGTTTTTTGTCAGCACTGGCGATGAAACGCTCACGAAAACGCTCGATATTTTCATGTTTGATTGTGAGACCTGCGGCATAGTCATGTCCGCCAAAATTTTCTAGAAGATCGGCGTTTTCTCGAAGAATGGGCAGAATGGGAAATTCGGGGATTGTTCGGATGGATCCTTTGCCAAGGCCGTTTTCGATTGCTATGATGAGGGTGGGGCGGTTGTATTGTTTGGCAATACGAGCAGTAATAATGGGAATGATGCCGGGGTGCCATTTGGTTGAATAGAGGAGAATGGCTCGGTGTTTGAAGATCTGAGGGTTTTTTTCGATATAGGCTTCTACATCTTCAGAATCTTTTCTCTCGATTTTTTGTCTTTCAATATTGTTGAGATCGAGCTCTTTAGCCAAAATTTCTGCCTGATCAGGGTCTTCATTGAGGAGGAGTTCTACTCCTTTGTTGGGATCGGCAATGCGCCCCAAGCTGTTGAGACGGGGGGCTAGTTTTGATGCGATAATAATGGTGGTCACATCGGAAGGGTCTACTTCACAAACGGTGAAGAGTTTGGTAAGGCCAATCCGCTTGCCAAGGCGCATTTGGCGCAAGCCGTAGCGGACGAGAATGCGATTTTCACCGAGCAGCGATCCCATATCGGCGATGGTGCCTAAGGCGACGAGATCGAGATAGCGCTTCAAATCGATTTTGCTCGGACTCATTTCCCCATTGGTGATCAAAGTGTTAGTGATCCCATGGGCAAGCTTAAAGGCAACGCCGACGCCTGTTAAATCGCGGTTTGGATAGGTGCTTCCCTTTAATTTGGGGTTGAGTGTTGCGACGCAATGGGGGAGTTGATCTGTGGGTTCATGGTGGTCGGTGACAATAACGTCTATTCCTTTTTTAACGGCTTTACCAATCTCTGCTGCTGCTGTAATCCCACAGTCGACGGTGATTAGGAGGGTACATTCATGGCTTGAAGCATAATCCAAAGCATCTAGCATGAGACTTTTATTGAGGGATGTTCGATTGGGAATATAGAAGAGGGTTTTGCAACCTACATAGTTGAGAAATTCTGTTAGAAGGGTTGCTCCAGTAATTCCATCTACATCATTGTCTCCATAAATGAGAATAGTTTCTTTATTTTTGAGTGCAAGAAGTACCCGTTCGACCGCCTTGTCCATTTCGGGAAAAAGATTGGGATCGAGAAGATTGGGGAGTTTTGCATAGAGATAATCGTGGATTTGATCGAAATTGGTAAAACCACGCGAAACAAGCACCTGTGCAGTAACAGGGTGAATACTTAGCTCATCGATTATCTTTTGATTCCATGCGGAATCTACCTGCGGATATATCCATAGGGACCCATCTTCCTGCGTTGTTGTTGGCTGCATGGTTTATTATACCTTGAAAAAATCCCGTTGCGCGTCGGTGTCAATATCGCAAAATGGTAGAAATAGGCGATAGCATTTTTGTTATTTTGCAATGGTGATTTCTTCTTTTGTTTATAAATTTTTTTTTATTGCCGCACTATTTGTGGTGTTGTTTTTTCCTTAGCTGCTGCGCGTGCATGGAAGAAGTTGAGCATTGGCGCGGCAATAAAGAGCGACGATAAGGTCCCAAAAACAACACCGATGACCATGACCAAGGAGAACGCAAAAATCGTGCTACCACCGAGAAGGATGAGCGGGAGTAAAACGAGCATGGTGGTGCAAGAGGTCATAACTGTGCGGCTCAAAGTTACATTTAATGCATGATTGATGATTTCTATGAAAGAAGATTTGCGCATCAGGCGGATATCTTCTCGAATTCTGTCAAAGATGATGATTGTATCATTGAGAGAATATCCGACGATGGCCATAAGCGCGGCAACAGTATTGAGATCGATTTGCATGGGGAGGCCAAGGAAGCTGAGGATGGCAAGGACAGCAAGGGTGATGGCGACATCATGGGCAAGGCAAAGGGTGGCTGAGATGGCATATTTGAATTCAAAGCGGATAGTGATGTAAATGAGAATACAGAAGATGGCAAGAGCAAGGCCCGTAAGTGCACTATTGCGCATCGAATCAGAGAGTTGTCCACTGATTTCATTCCAATTCTGATCTAAGGTGTGTAAGCTATCGGGGGATAGGAGTACGCCTGCTTTTTGAAGGCTATCCACAACCCACTCAACGCGAGGATTGTTCTCGTAGTCAAAGGCGCTTTCTTGCAAATCATTTTGCAGAGGCATTTGGAAGAAGGGCTTGCCTTCTTGTTGCATTCCTTTTCCTAAAAAGAGGCGGATGTGATTTCCTGGTGTGAGCTGACGCACTTGGAAATCCTGCGGGCTAGCTCCTGCTGTTGAGAGAGCTTTTTCAACCACAACGCGATAATCTGTATCTGCTTTTGGGTTTATTTCTAAGTTGAGAGAATATCCTCCAGTAAAATCCATACCCATGATGGTATTTCTTTGTTGTATGAAGAGATATCCACCTAGCAAAACGAGGATGGTGGAAGCGAGGAAGGCGACTTTGGAGTATTTCATGAAGTTGAATTTGCTCGCTTTGATGAGCTGCGACATGTTGAGTTTGGTGTTTTTTGGATTTTTCACCCATCCAGTAAAGAAATAGCGGGTCATGAAGAGTGCCGTGAACATGGAAGAAGCAATCCCGATAATAAGAGTGAGGGCAAAGCCTTTGATAGGGCCGGAATTAAATTGCAGCAAGACCAGGGCAGCAATGATGGTGGTTACGTTGGAGTCCAAAATAGCGGAAAAAGCTTTGCGATATCCTGAATGAACAGCTGTGGCAATGCGTCCTGATATCGCGAATTCTTCCCGAATCCGCTCGAAAACGAGAACATTGGCGTCGACGGCCATTCCAAGGGTGAGAATCCCACCCGCAATGGTAGCGAGAGTCAAAGTTGCGCCAAGATTTTGTAGTGTTGCCCACATAATTAGTAAGTTGACCACAACGGCAATGGAAGCAATAAAACCTCCGAAGCGGTAGTAAGCGACCATACAGAGGACAACGAGGATAAGGGCAATGACGGTGGCAAGAATACCAAAATTGCGCTCTCTTGCGCCGAGTTCTGGGCTAACGTTTTTCTCAGAGAGAATGCGTGGGGTAAAGGAAAGAGATCCCGCTTTCAGATCGGCTTCAAGCTGATCCACTTCGCGCTGCGTAAAGCTCCCTTCAATAACGCCCCCTTCCTTAATGGGAAAGTTCAATGTAGGAGATGTGATGATGCTGCCATTGAGAAGGACAGCCATTCTCCATCCCTCGCCTCCTGAGAAACTCGCATTGGGGGTTCCAGAGATTTTATCTTTGGAGAACTGGGATGTCCAGGCAAAAAGATCATCGCGCGGGTGGATCTTTTCTCCTGTTTTGAGAGTTTCTTTTCCTTTGATTTCGAAATTGAGGAAGTTTCCCTTGGTGGTGTCGTAGCCCGCCTGTACATTTTTTAGATTTGCACCTTCTACAGCAAAGTTGCGGAAGACGATTTCAAGAGGATGAGTTTTCCCTCGCCACTCTGTAAAATCTTCTCCACGTTGGAGGGCAATCATAGAGATGGCATCATTGAAGAGGTTGCTGCCAGTATGGTCTTGAGAACTGGCAAGGCGTAGGCCATTTTCATAGAGTGTGCGAGCCGCTTCACTTCGTGGTTGTAGTACATCGGGATCAAAGCAGTCGCCATGCATGTGCCGCCAAGCGATCTGGTTGATTTCTTCGGCAGTTTTGCAACCAGTGACAACGGCTTCATTCCAGATGTCTTGCAAGAATTGATTCGAAGCTTCTGCAAGGCTTGGATTGTTCTCGTTGAATTTCTCATTGACCAAGTGGAAGTACATGGTAGAGGCTTTGATGAGCTCATTTGCAGAAAGTTCCTGAGATCCAGGGAAATCTAAAGTAATGAGATTCCCTTCTCTTCGGATGCTCACCTCAGAAACACCCATTTTGTTGACTCTTTCATAGAGCTCATTGATTCCCTGGTTGATTTCCTCATCGCTGGTTACTTGTCGATTGTTTTGATCGCGCAGTTCAATTTGGACTGTTTTTCCACCAGACAAGTCGAGCCCCCAATGCAGGACTTTGCGCTCATCTCCGCGGAAGTATTTTTTACAGCTGAGCTTAAAATTGCTCCATAGAGCATTTTTTGTTGGTTTGGGGACATCATATGCATTGGCTCCACTCAGACCCAATTGCGCTGCATGATAGTCATCGCGCCACTTCAAGAGATCTTCATGGATGTGATTTTCGATTTTATTTTGTGTGAGGAGTCTCTGCAGGACATTCGTGAATTCGAGCACAGCAAAGCGCTTGGTTCCATTCACTGAAAAATCTTCGCGAGTGGCACTCAGAACAGGGAGATAAAAATCTTCTGCTTCAAAGACGAAATGGCCTGTAAGGTCACTTGTTGCAAGAGTGCTACCTGGGTAACCAAACATACCATTTTGTTGAAGGAGAACCTTAAGAGCGTTGAAATCTTTGAAGAATTGCTTCGAATCTTCCGAATTGGATGTTGCCTGGATCTTTTGGAGAATTTTATCGAGACCTTTGGCAATGACATAAATGGAGTTGTTGTGGAGGCCATGTTTGGGAGTCTCTGCTTGGCAAGCAGGAGCATAGACGAGAAGACCAAGCTTGCGCTCATGTGCTGGCAATTGCTGATAGGTCGCATAATCCCAAATGGGGAAGGCTTCTCTTTTTAAATCAGCATGTCTGGGATTCCAATGATTAGAGAGGGATTGATGGATTTCATCGGCGCGAGCTGCTGCAATCTCGGATAGGCGCAGGGTAAGAAAGCTGTTGCTTCCTTCTAATTTGTTCAATTTCACTAGAAAGTGGTTGCCATGGGGTTTGATTTGTTCCCCTGAAAGGCGGGAGTTATAGGCAATTTCGTTATAGATGAATTGATCCACTTGATCCTTAAGAAATTGCTTTCCTTGGGCCTGCATTTTCTCTTTTAGGGAGATCAAATCAGAAAAGAGATCAAATTCAATCGTCTCATTGCCCCAGTTGATCGTAAGAGCTTTGATGTAGGGATTCCGATCTTCGAAAAAGAGAGTTTGGAGTTTCTTTCCCTTTTCTTCTGTAATTACGAAACTTTCATCGAGCCTCGTGCTTAAGGACTCGTATGTCCAGGGAGCGTGGCCTGCTGCAAAAGCGAGTTTGTGTTTCTTGAGAAGGCCTTCGGCATCTTCTAAAGTTTTTTCCTGTGTTAGAAGTTGTTCTAAGCGCTGCTTCTTGGTGGTTTCAAGAAAGTCTCCTTTAGCTTGAAGAGACTGGGCTTCGGATTGCAAACTAATCCTCTCCAATTTCAGCTGATCTTTTGTCTGGACGACAGTTTGAATAAAATTTTGAATAAAGGTGTCCCGTTTGGGAGTGTCGATTTGAGAAAAAGAGGCAAACATGCGCTTTGCTGCGGCATCATTTTCTCCAAAAGCTTTTACAAAAGAGAGCAAATTTTGGGAAATTCTGAGTGTGAGATCAACTTTTTCCTGTCCGCTTTCTTTCGTTATGGCTGCTTGAACAAGTCCTGCATTTTCACTTGGCCCGCCGATGGCCATCCCCAGCTGCAGTGCCCGATCAAAAATGAGTGCGCGATAGAGAGGCGTAGGTGAGCCATTTGCAGTATATTTTTCTGAGAATTGGAAAAATTTTTCCTTTTGCGACGGGGCAAAATGTAAGGGGATTTTTCTTTGAACGATGACCGTTTTTGAAGAGATATCGCCTGTGTCATAAAGGGAAAGCTGACTTGGAACAAAAGAAATGAGAGAACCGGCTCTAGGGAGCGCCTTTCGAAAGGTATTGGCATCTTCAGTGTTTTTGAATGTAACAGAGATATGCTGAGGATTTTCGGAGTCAAGAAGAATGCCATTGGGTTTGAGATGAAGGGCTTTGCAAAAAGAAGCGAGCCATGACTCTACTTCATCTTCGAGTTGATTGACCCGATCCATGATATTAAAAGAAATTTTCGATGCAGCTTCCTTGTGAATTGGATTTTTTAATTGTTTGGAGTAGAAAAAGACGGTCGGTAAAATATTGTACACCGTCAAAAAGAGCACACCTAAGATGATCAATTGCTGCCAACGCTTTCTTTTTTCCATTGATTTCCTAGTAGATAAATGAATCCTTAAGAAAGTAAGAGTAGCTGACCAAATGGAAATTGTCTACTCAAAAAAAAAATTGTCTCGCTGTTTTTTCTTTCTTTTCAACTGAGGATTATGTTATACACATCGTGAATAAAGAATTGGTTTTCCCCTTCATCGGAAATCCCTGCCTTTCGAATCTTCTCCATCGCTCATATTCAGGAATATGAGCTGCTTCGAAGCTTCGAAATTCAGGGCCCCGATTTTGGCAAAATTCCAATTCTTCAATTCAGATGTGTATATTAAGGATATCTCTTGAATTAGCAAATTTTCAAAATGCCTGGAATAATTGTTATTGGCCTTCAGTGGGGGGATGAGGGAAAAGGAAAAGTCGTTGACTTGCTTGCCTCTCGTGCTTCTCATATCGTTCGCTCGCAAGGGGGAAATAATGCGGGTCATACTATTAAAACGGAGGGGAAAGAATTGGCCCTCCATCTTCTTCCCTCAGGAATTCTTCACCCCCATGCGCATTGTTATATTGCAGGAGGGTGTTTGATTGACCCCAAGGTTCTCACTGAGGAGATCAAAAACGCTGAAGAAGGAGGCATTGCCCTGATGCACCGTCTCCATATTTCGCCATATGCTCATGTCATTTTCCCTATCCACTGCCTTCTTGATCGTCTTCATGAAGAAAAAAAGGGGAAAAAAGCAATTGGAACAACTGGGCGGGGGATTGGTCCATGCATCGAAGATCGCTCCTCGCGAGTTGGCCTCAGAATGGCAGAACTCATTCGCCCAGATATTTTTGAAAAAAAATTGCATCTATTCTATGAGATGAAAAATCTTATGTTGGAAAAGATTTTTGGGCAAAAACCAATCGATGTGAAGGCAATATTTGAGGAATATGCGATTTTTGGAGAATTTCTCCGTCCCTTTATAACCGATGTCGAAGGGAGGATTAGTGAGGCACTCTTTCGCGATGAAACGGTTTTATTTGAAGGGGCTCATGGAACACTTCTCGATACGATTTATGGGAGTTATCCATATGTAACGTCATCCTCTACTCTTGCATCGGGTATTTGTGCAGGAGCTGGCATTGGACCGAGATACATTGATGAAATCTTTGGCGTGCTTAAGGCCTACACGACGAGAGTAGGAGCAGGACCTCTTCCCACAGCAGTGGATCCTGACACACTTGAAAATTTCCAAAAGGCCCAAGATTTTCGTGAAGTGGGAACTACGACAGGAAGGGTAAGAAGAATTGGCTGGCTCGATCTCGTGCTCGCCCGTCATGCTGCTGTATTGAATGGGGTTACCCAACTTGTTTTAACCAAACTCGATATTCTTGATGTATTACCTGAGATTTGTATTTGTGTTGGCTATTTTTTGGATGGGCAAAAAATTGATAAACCCCCTCCTCTTATTGAAGACTGGGAGCGTATTGAACCGATCTATGAAACCATACCTGGTTGGCAAACGTCGACAAAAGAAGTTGAAAAAATTCGCGAACTTCCAAAAAATGCACGCAAGTACATCGATAGGATCGAAGAATTTTGCAATGTATCTATAGGAATGATTTCTGTGGGCCCCGCGCGTGAAGAAACGATAGAAGTAGATGAGGAATGGATGTGAATACAATTTTGCCACCAAATAGAATCTATCCTGAAAAGAATCTTCTCACTTTGAATCGTTTTCGTATTCCAAAACATATTGCTATTATTATGGATGGGAATCGTCGCTGGGCCATGTTGCATGGTCTTCTTCCCATGGCTGGGCATTTTCAAGGAGCCGAAACTCTCCTGCAGATTGTACGGGCAGCGTCGGAATTGGGTGTTGAAGTTTTGACAGTGTATGCCTTTTCTACTGAAAATTGGAAACGCACCCCTGAGGAAGTCGAAGCTTTGATGAAACTTTTCAAAACCTATATAGTAAAACAGAAAAATCTGATGCTCGAAGAAGGAGTCCGCCTTGATGTCATTGGAGATATGTCCAAACTTCCTCATGATGTGCGAAAAACTCTTGATGATGCTATTGAGACAACAAAAGGGGGGGAACGCTTCAATTTAGTCCTTGCGCTCAATTATGGAGGGAGAGATGAGCTCAAGAGGGCGGTTTCGGCAATAGTCGAAGATTGTCTTTCAAAGAAGCTTTCAAAGGAGGAAATTACTGAAGAGCTCATTGCAAGTTATCTCGATACATCGAGATGGAAAGATCCCGATCTTTTGATCCGAACCAGTGGAGAGAGTCGTCTCAGCAACTTTTTATTGTGGCAGATTTCATATAGTGAAGTATTCATGACAGATGTTCTCTGGCCTGATTTCTCGGAAAAAAATTTACTTGAGGCTATTCTCGAATACCAAAAGAAAAACTTGAGGATAGGGTCATGAAATTCAATCAATTCGCAGATTTAAGCAAAAGATTTTCCGTGACAATCGCAATTTTTTTTGTTCTCATCCTTCTCATCGCGTTTTCTGCAAATCCCATTGTCAGTGTCTTTGTCGTTGCAGCAGTTGCTGCTATGGCAGCTGTTGGGGTTTGGGAATATGCTAAGCTTGCAAGTACAAAAGGAGTCAAACCGGCAGTTACTTTAATGGTGATTGTTGCTGCCTGTGAAGTGGTCGCTTTTTTCATTGCTCATAAGTGGATCCATTCGCAGGAGTTGCCTGTTTTTATCTTTGCCGTAGGGCTGGGACTTTTCTTTTTAAATCGGTTCCGAAAAGCGGAAGAAGCCCTGGTAAATGTCGCCGTCGATTTCTTTGGCGTTGCCTATGTGGCTGTCCCTTTGAGTTACATGCTGGCGATTCTCTATCCCATAGGCCCGTCGCCAGTAATTGACGGGAGATGGTGGCTTTTTTACCTCATTGCTGTGACCAAGATCACAGATGTAGGCGCCTATTTTATTGGGCGTCTATGGGGCAAAACCGCACTAGCGCCTATTTTAAGCCCTAAGAAAACAGTTGAGGGTGGGATTGGAGGGCTTGCTTGTGCTGTCCTTTTCAGTTTGGGAATGGTCTATTTAGGAAAAACTTATGCGGGGACCACTTTTCCTTTAAAATATCTCGATGCACTTTGGCTGGGCCTTCTCATCGGTGTTTTTGGGCAAATTGGTGACCTTGCAGAATCTATGCTCAAAAGAGATGCCGACGTCAAAGATAGCAATCGGATTCCAGGATTGGGAGGGGTACTTGACATGATCGATTCTCTGATCTTCACAGCTCCCATCGTTTACTTTTATTTGCGTTGGTACACTCTGTCATGATTATCACCATTGACGGTCCATCAGGATCAGGCAAGACAACCATAGCTAAGAAAGTTGCTGAAAGGCTGGGGATGATCTATTTCGACACTGGAGCGATGTATCGCTGTGTCTCTTATGGTTTAATTAGAGAAAATATTTCCCTATCAGATACTAGAGCCATCGATCGTTTCTTAGAAATATTTGCTTTTAACATCCACTTAGTTGATGAGGAAAAGCGCTATTTCATTGGCGATGATGATGTCACAGATGAAATTCGGACCCAAAAAGTCAATGAAATAGTTTCAGAAATTTCCGCCATGCCAAATGTGCGAAAAGCCATGTGGAAGTTGCAACGGAAATGGGGGGATGCACAAAGCGCTGTTTTCGAAGGACGCGATATGGGCTCTGTGGTATTTCCCAATGCTGATCTCAAAATCTTTCTCGATGCTCGTCCTGAAATTCGTGCACAGAGAAGATTGAAAGAAATGCAAGAAAAACTTCCAAAAGAGGCTAAAGATTTCGATGAAAAGAAAATGCAGGAAGAACTGAGGCGCCGCGATACCTATGACCGCACACGCAAGCTCGCTCCTCTAAAATGTCCAAAAAAGGCGATTCGCATCGACACATCCAATCTCGATATAGAAACCATCGTGCAAAAAATTGTCGATTGTTATCGCGAAAGAGCAAACAAGATGATTCCCACTTGGCTTCACTCGCGCAAAATGTGTTTTTCCTATCGAGTCGTTATCTTTTTTTCTTGGTGCTTCTTCAAAATTTTCTATCGCCATAAAATCTATGGCTTAGAACATTATGTCAAAAGAGAAGCGATCATTGCCCCCAATCACAATTCTTATTTTGATCCGCCCCTGGCAGCTATTTCTTGGCCGGGAGAGGTCCATTTTCTTGCTAAGGAAGAACTATTCAAACCTTTTCTTTTTGGCCGATTTATCCAAGCTCTCAACTCCCATCCGATTAAGGGAGATGTAGGAGATGTTTTCGTCTTTAAAACCATCTTGCAACTCTTAAAAGAAGGGAAGCAAATCATTCTCTTTCCAGAAGGGGGAAGGATGGATGGAGAAATTGGAGAAATCAAACCAGGAATAGGAATGCTTCTCATGCGATCACAAGCAGCGATTATCCCTACTTATATTCATGGCACATATGAAATTTGGGGACGAAATC
>SDBS01003250.1_pt1 | contig 15942 bp, 17 predicted proteins | sample 2277091 | NCBI WGS metagenome assembly SDBS01 (sample SAMN10404972, study PRJNA504765) | marine sediment metagenome | isolation source: marine sediment core GS10_PC15, 163 cmbsf | place: Arctic Ocean: Southern Knipovich Ridge | collected 2010 | reverse complement strand
AGGTACAGGTATGTGAATCCGTGCCTATGAAGACATCACCTGACGGCATGCATAGTGAGACGTGGATATCTAGCAGTTCTCAGAAGGGGAAGGGACAACGCTACAAGGTAAACGTTCTTCTGGGGAAGCCTATAGACATCCTTTCTCTGAAGCTCAATATGGTGGAGGATTTTGCATCCCAGGTCACGTACTACAGGTCAACCAGAACTCGGCTGTTTCAGGACGACAAAACGGAGAAAGTCGACAAATGCCCAATTTGCGGGCTGTCCACTCTGCGCAGCGAGTGTCGTTTAGACATCCATGGTGGGCTGTATCACCAATGCCCCAATTGCAGCCACTGCTTCCTGATCAAAATCCCTAGTAGAATCGCACTCGATGAGTTCTATCGGGATGATGCGCGTTATGCCTCCACATATACTGACGAACGGATAACCGAGACAAGGATTCAGCAGGTTGCAATCCCGAAAGCAAAGTGGGCAGTGGAACAGTTCCAGTTAGTATATGGGGTACAACCGAAACGAATCCTGGATGTTGGCGCGGGTGGTGGCCACTTCGTTTATGCGTGCAAGAAGCTAGGGATAGACGCTCATGGACTCGAGCTGAGTGCAGCAAGTAGGGATTTCTGCAGAGTGAACTTTGGCTTCGATCTAGAAAATCGGGACTTTGTCCAAGAGTGGGCGACTTTTCCGGACTTCGACATTATCACATTGTGGGGTGTGATCGAACATGTACCAGACCCCATGAGCTTCTTGGATGCAGCATACAGGGCACTCGAGAGAAGGAACACCTTGGTCGTTGTCGGAGCCCCACGCTGGGACTGCTCCAGTACAGCCATACAAACCTCTTTTCCAAACTCAGTAGTCCGCCACCTCGAACCCCTCGGCCATATAAACTGCTTTACAGATGCCTCTCTAGCTACTGTTTTCGAAACTAATGGATTTGCCCCTGTGGCAGCATGGTACTTAGGCATGGACGCATACGAATTGGCAATACAGCTCTCCTTTCTTTTGGATGAGAACCGTATTATACATGTCCTTGGTAGGCACATTCCCACTTTACAGCACGCTATTGATCAAGCACAGCTATCTGATGAGATAATTCTTGTAGGAAACCCGGTCGTAACTCAGAAATGATTACGACAAGTGGCGGGAGCCGAACAAACAGGGTAAGTTGATAAGAATCGGGGAGGGGTATCCTCCTGGCACCAGCGATTTGCCCGAAAACGACTAAACCAATACAACTTCAGACACTGCCTACACACGGCCTCGGCATACTCGAGTATGCTACGCTGTGTCACCTCTTCTTTCTTTCCGTAATAATAATTGTGAGTTAGTCCGTGGTCTTGACAAAGATAGTTCGGATGAGTATACTATGCGCAACATATTCTACCATAGATACGATCACGTACCTATTGATGGCGATTAACCATGGCCTAATCGTCATTCTATGAATCTGAGGGGAGGAAGACTGTGATGGCTAACACATTTCTTCCTATGTTAGAACGTACCTAATACTCTTGTTCTGGAGGAAGATCTCTTTAGTAATTACACCAATCTCCCACTCCCAAAGATATATGATTCGTCTAGCGCACTGTACAAATATTTGGAAAATAGTTGGTATCGGCAAGGTTGCAGTTGGAAATAGGAAGCAGCTATTGAGATTTTCTCAAACCTAATATCATCTTCGCTACGCCCAGCAAGAGAGAAGTCATAGCGCGCTTCGAGGGCATGTGAAGTCAGATGGCAAGTGCCGGAAGGGGAGTTGTCAGGTGTAGGGAGAAAAATCTCTACTGCCGCCCGCGTTACCACTTCTTGCCAAAAGAAATGGGGAAGAGGATTCCCACTAGTACGCTTTGGGGCGTACCTTTCGGGAGGTCAGAAGATCGGGTGACGGTCTTTTTCCCCAACAGGCAGAGCGCCTGGAGAGTCTTATACAGAGTAAACACCACTGGGCACCAGAATAGCTATCCCCTATCTCAAAGTCAGCATAGATCTCGATATAAACAGAGAATTTGTCAGTTGGCAGAGAAAGTGGTAGTTCGGTTCATGTTGGTCGCGCTAAATGCAATCGGAAACCAGTTCGGATTCCCAGATCATATCTTCCTGAGCAGTGAGACTAGGTGCAAACTATGAAGAAGTACTTTTATATTGTTAAGAATACATTCAGTAGTAATTTTATTTATCGGACAGATACAGCGTTTAACGTCATAGCTGGAATTCTAACGATATATATAGAAATATCAATATGGAATGCCCTTTATGGGACAAGATCCGTTGTCTATACCAGTGGGATCTCAGTGACCATAAACGACATGATAAATTATGTCATCGTGAGCCATTTTCTGGCACTTGTTATGGGCAATTCAGCAATAAGGCGGATTAGCTCCAGAGTACAATCGGGGCAGATTGCAGTCGAACTATTGCGGCCATTGAGTTTTAAAGGGTTAATCATTGCAGAAGTGCTAGCAGGAAACCTATATGGTCTGGTTTTCTTCTTTGTCCCTATACTCACATTTGGACTTGTATTTTATGAGATAGCAACCGTACCGAGTGATTCGATATTATTCTTTTCCATCGCAGTTATTAATGCAATTGTTTTGAATTATCTAATTGCATATTGTCTGGGGTTATTATCGTTTTGGTATGTACAAGTGTGGCAGTTGTCTTTTTTGTTGGACGGATTCCTCCGTCTATTTGGAGGAGCATGGGTTCCGATCTGGTTTTTCCCCAAATGGCTGCATACGATATCAGCTTTCCTACCTTTTCAATTAATATATTATTTCCCTTTGTCTATATACACAGGTAAACTCAACCATATGGACATAATCGTTCTACTAATCCAGCAACTTGCTTGGATAATTGGACTTATTTGCGTCGAGAGAATGCTCTGGCATCGAGGGACGCAGAAATTAGTAATTCAGGGTGGTTAGATATCATTCTATGAAATTATATTGGATTCTAGTGTCCACTTCTCTTAAATCGCAGATCGAATATAGATTCTCGTTCTTTATGACCTTTTTGGCCAATATCGTGAAAAAGATTGCGGAATATGCCTGCATATGGATTATTCTAAGCAAATTTGACCAAATTAACGGTTGGGATTTCTGGGATATCCTTCTTCTGTATAATATCAACCAGTTTGCGACCTCATTATCTGGACTGATTCTTCAGAGATCAATGAGGGAACTGGATGATCTTGTACGTACAGGAGCATTAGATAGTTTGTTAGTGAGACCTATCGGATTACTTCCTCATTTGATCATAAGAGTATTCGATTTTACCTATCTACCGAATCTGAGCCTGTCAGTCTTCTTCTTTTTCTATTGTTTCGTCAATTCATCTCACATTTGGGATATTATGGATATCATGTGGTTGCTCGTGGTAATCATCGGTGCCGTGTTGATATACTCAGCTGTAGAAGTTTTTGCGGGAGCATTCAGTTTCTTGATTGTTAAGTCTGCTACCTTGAGAGCAACGATACTAGGTTTTAGGAACTTTATCTTCTATCCAATCAGCATATATAATAAGGGGGTTCAAATATTCCTAACTTTCGTGTTCCCAATAGCTTTTGCTAATTACTATCCATTGAAGTTTCTATTGAACAAGACGGAGTGCGAAGTTAACATTTCACCTTATGTACTAGGTTTATCGCCTTTAATCATTGGTCCTGTCTTATTCATCTTGTCATACCTATTTTTTTGCTACGGCGTGAATAAATACCAGAGTGCAGGTAGTTGATATGTGCTCCGGCTTCCCTGAATCAAGCCTTTGAGGTGAACTGTTGTATGGCTATAATTGAAATAAGAAATCTGGTTAAAGATTACAAGATACCGAAAAGAAAAAAGGGGATGATAGGTGCAGTTAGCTCGCTCTTTTACAGAGAATATGAAACAATACACGCGGTTAAAGACATTTCTCTAGGGATTGATAAAGGCGAAATGGTGGGTTACATTGGACCCAATGGTGCCGGGAAATCTACGACCATAAAGATCATGTGTGGAATATTGCTGCCTACTTCTGGATACGTGAAAGTAAACAACTACGAACCATATAAGAACAGGCGTTCCAATGCAACGAATATCGGTGTTATTTTCGGCCAGAGAACACAATTGTGGTGGGATATTCCCGTCAATGACTCGTTTCTTCTTTTGAAGAGCATGTACAGGGTAAGTGAAAATGATTACGAATATAGGATGTCTCAATTCAATGAAATATTAGCAATAGATGAATTCATTAACACTCCTGTAAGGAACCTTAGTTTGGGACAAAAAATGAGAGCCGAGATGTGTGCTGTTTTACTACATAATCCTTCCATACTCTATTTGGATGAGCCGACTATAGGTCTAGACATTGTAGCGAAGAGGAAGATTTATGACTTCATCCGGGAGATGAATAAGAAATATGGAACCACAGTGATTTTGACGACCCATGATATAAATGATGTTGAAAAACTATGTCCCAGGATAGTGCTTATTGATAAAGGTAGAATGGTGACTGATGATTCTGTTGACAATCTGGTTAGGGAATATGGAAATATCTCAAAAATGTCTATATATTTCGAAGGAGACGCCTCAATTGAGATGGCTATCCGGTCGATGAAAGGTATAGTAGAATCTGAGATCGAAAGTGGCAAAGCTGTCCTAGTATATGATGCTACTATAGTTAACGCAACAGAAATATCTTATCAAATAGCGAAAGTATGTCGAGTGTCAGATTTTACCGTAGCAAGAAGGAGCACGGAAGAAATAATCCACGATATTTATGTAAGGGGTACAGTCGTCTAGTGGATTTGTGTATGACTACATCCCGTAATTGATAGTGCCCGGAAACTTAATAGATCGTCAGGGGAACTGGGACATCTTGAAAGCAGCCCACCCACATTAGTCTAGAAAGTAATACATATATTTTGGGGGAATTTACTGTGGTTGAATTATATGCTATGAAAATCAATAAAATGATTGACGGGCTAATCTCTGGACAGCTTGCGACAGCAGTTACTAGGCGTGATCATACGAGATCGCAAAACTTCTATAATTCAAGGACTGTACAAAAGGTTTCAATGGCTGAGATTCTTATGCGGTATTTATTGTGTACGAAACTGAACATAAGAAATACAGACTTGTCTTTCCTTAGAAATGAATACGGCAAACCGATTCTGAGGAATGTGAAAGATCTACACTTCAATTGCTCACATTCGCATCAGTGGGTGGCTTGTGCTATAGATAATCAACCTATCGGAGTAGACATAGAAATGGTAAGAAAAATAGACTATCGCAGTATCGCTCAACGGTTCTTCTCAGAATCAGAATACGATGATATATTGAAGAAGAACTATCCACAAAGGATATCATATTTCTATGACATATGGACGCTAAAAGAAAGTTATGTTAAGTATGTAGGGAAAGGCTTACATATTCCTTTGAACTCGTTTTCTATATATATTAAGAACGATGATATAAAAGTCAAGTCCAAGAATGAGATACAAGATTGCCGATTCAAACAATACGAGATTGACAAAGACTATAGAATGGCACTCTGTACTACTGCTAATGCTTTCTCCGGCGGAGTTATTATAAAAAAGGTTGAAAAGGTTAGCGATGAGTTTTTGAATCGTTATGTATAACGCATGAAAAATACTGTAATGCTCTGTTTGCGAGAATCTACCAAACAAGCGGAACTAAGAATCAGTTGGGATACTGAAATCAGCAATTATGTTAGGAGTAACAATATTGGCCTGCCTTCCGAAAAGGAGTCCAGTTGTGATGATATGGCAACAGGATCTTTGATTGATGTGGTTCAGAAAGCGGTTGATCAGATTGGTATGACTGACGTGCTTATTGAGGACCGGACGGTGCTTCTCTCAGATAATGGTCCTGGGTATCTTTCCCGGCAATTTAGAGAGTACTTGAGGTTCGTAGGGATCAGGCACATCATAGCTTCCACTTACTACCCTCAGACCAATGGCAAGATAGAAAGATACCACCGCACTATCAAGGGAGAGATTAACCTTGTACCCTACGAGATGCCGGACGAACTGAAGGAAGCGATTAAAGCTTTTATTGAGTACTACAACTACCATCGCTACCATGAAGGTCTCGACGATGTCACGCCCTATGATGTCTATACCGATAGGCATCTCGGGGTGATACAGAGAAGGAAGGAGGTCAAAAGCAAAACATTAGAAGCCAGAAGCGATCATAATAGAACCGCTAGAGAGCAGGGGGCGTGGCCTCTAAAGTGTCTGCTATTTTCGAAGACTCGACTGTCCTACTTCCACTGACTACATACACAGTTCGGATAATGGTCTTGAGTTTACGGGGAGTCCATGCGAGATTGGTTAAATGACCTTGGAGTAAAAGCGTTCTTCATAGAACAGGGAAGTCCCTTGGAGAATAAATATATAGAACAATTCAAAGGTACGCTAATAAACGAGTTACTCAAACGGGAGACATTTAGGACGTTAACTAAGGCAAAGATATTGAAAGATATTGATTGAAGAACAGAGAAGAGGGTATAATCTAATTCGACCGTACCATCCCAACACCATCCGTCCGCCCTTCACGGCAGTGCCCCCGAAGTACTAAGATGCAGATTCTATTGACATATGTGATATACTACATACATGTTTGCATATGACTAAGGGTATACGGTGTGTTGTTGCCAACGGTTCTGCTGATTGCGAAATTCATCGAATTCGACAGTCCTCGGGGGAGTGGACGTATTGAGTCATTGAACGCTAAGCTGACAGAAGAGTCACTTAATCGTGAGAGATTTACCACACTGACTAACGCAAAGATATTGATTGGGAGTGGCGCAAGGATCATAATCAGGTATGTCCGTATAATAGCGCCGTGAGTTATCGTCTGCATGCTCGTGCGACTAGAATATCGGTAACTCTAACTCTGCAAGTGTTATCCTTTGTGGGGGCAGGGCATAACCATAAGGAGGATCTAATTCTTTCTAAGCTGTTCAACCGTCGATACTTGGCCACGCCATTCCACGGGGCACGCCAGACGACCGCGTGGCTGAGGAATCAGGGGCACGGGGCAAGCCGACTGATGCGAACAATGAGTCTCAAAACTGTCTATCGACACCCCAGAGCCAGCAAACCGACCATCTCACCTAAGTAACCTAATGAGTTTAGCACCAGCGCTGGTGCCATTCTAATAGGAATTAAGTTTGGGGAGAACGGAAGTATGAGAATACAGAGGCAAGAAGTTCTGGAAATGGTATACGCTGTATATGAAGAGATAAGGAGGGAGGAGAATAACAAGGACGATAGCTTCGAGAATTTGGAATTGGTAGAAAATACGGTTTTGTATGGAAAAAGGGCACGTCTGAAGTCCATCACACTAGTGACCCTTATTATTGATATCGAACAAAGATTAGCAGATGAATTTGGCGTAGAGGTCATACTCGCAGACGAGAAAGCCCTGTCTCAAAAAAGAAGCCCTTTCAGAGACATAGGGTCACTGGTTGACTATATATGTAGTCTTGAGGTGTAGTCATGGAAGACAGTAGAGACGTGCTAATAATTACTGGATCTCGTAAGGGTATTGGTAGATATTTGGCTGAGTATTACTTGGCACAAGGTTATGTTGTAGCTGGATGTAGTCGGGAAGAATCTACGTTATCTACAGATTCATACGAGCATTTCTGTCTGGATGTTGCAGATGAGTTAGCAGTAAAAAAAATGATCACCAGTGTACATAAAAAGTATAAAAAGATCGATGTCCTTATAAACAATGCTGGCATTGCATCAATGAACCATATAATATTTACCCCCGTTACAACAGTCCAGAAGATACTACAAACCAATGTGGTTGGTACGTTTCTATTCTGTAGAGAAGTAGCCAAAGTAATGGCAAGACGAAGATATGGAAGAATCGTAAACGTAGTAACGATCGCTACTCCTATGAAACTAGAGACTGAAGCTATGTATGCATCCTCGAAAGCTGCTGTATTAACTTTCACACAGATTCTTGCTAAGGAGATGGCAATTTACGATATTACATGCAATGCGATCGGTCCCACAGCTATTGATACTGACCTGATTCGATCAGTGCCTGAGGAAAAAATCAAAAGGGTGACGGAAATGCAAACCATCAAGAGAAAAGGAGAGTTTAGAGACATATCAAACGTCATTGATTTCTTTATTCGAAGAGAAAGTGATTTCGTAACTGGACAAGTACTATATCTAGGAGGTGTGTAAATGTCCATCAATATTCTTCTGGATAGAATTACGAGCAATACTTCCAGAGAAGCGATCATATGGAAAGACCATGTCTATTCTTATGAATGGCTACTAGAAAGGATCGCTTTCTGGAATACGGAATTAGAAAAGGGGAACCGTTTGGCTCCAGGAATGGTTGTCCAACTGGAAGGTGACTATTCTCCAGAGGCATGTGCCTTGCTCATCTCATTAATCAATAACAAGAATATCGTGGCACTAGCAAGACATTTGGATGAAGAAACCCTGAGAGAGCAACAGAGTATTGCGAGGATTCAGAAAGTACTCAGGGTAAACGACGATGATTCCGTCACCTGTGAAGAACTCTATAATGATGGCCAACATGAGTTATTTGAGTCACTGAGACAACGTAATGAAGCCGGATTGATTCTGTTCTCATCCGGCACAACAGGCAAACCGAAAGCAATCGTTCATAACTTTAATAGGCTCTTACAGTCAGAGTTATATCTTAAGGCAAATAAACCTTTAAGAATTCTGGCATTCTTTTTGTTTGATCATATAGCTGGTCTTGATCGTGTATTCTACTCACTTTTTTGTGGTGGCACTCTTGTTATACCAAGGGAAACAACTCCGGCACACATTTGCAGTCTCATTGAAAGGTACAGAGTTGAATTCCTCCCAACGGCTCCTGCCTTCCTGCATTTGCTGCTTATCTCTGAAGAATATAAGAACTATGATCTCTCAAGCTTAGAAATTATTGGCTACGGAGCTGAAGTAATGCCACCCTTCGTACTCGATAAAATCAACCAGGTACTCCCAAACCGTAGGATTATTCAAGGTTATGGATTATCAGAGCTTGGTTTGCCTTTCACAAAATCCAAAGAGAGCAATTCCGTTTGGGTCAAGATTCATAGTAACGATTTTGAAACTAAGGTGAAAGATGGAACGCTTTGGGTCAAAGCTCATTCGGCAATGCTCGGTTATATAAATGCGCCATCACTTTTTGACGAAGAAGGTTGGTTCAATACCGGCGATAAAGTTGAAGTAGATGGGGAATATATAAAAATACTCGGACGAGAATCCGATATCATTAGTGTAGGGGGTCAAAAAGTATATCCTGCGGAAGTTGAAAACGTTCTATTACAAATGAACGAAATAACTGATGTAACAGTTGTTGGCGAACAAAATCCAATTCTAGGTCAAATCGTGAAAGCAAGAATCAACCTTTCTAGAGAGGAAGATGTAACTGAGCTTAGGAAAAGAATCAAGGAATTTTGCAGGGGTAAGTTGGAGGAGTACAAGATACCGATTAAAGTTGAAACTGTAAGCACTCCCCTATTTGGTGCGTATTTTAAGCGGATAAGGCGTTAGTACTAACCTGCCCTTAGCAAAACTACATTGAAACCGATACAGTAAAAAAGGTAAGCCCAAAGACTGCATAACTCTTCATAAGCTAGTACATAAATGGGCATATCTGAATACTGGTGATATTAAACAATGGGTGAATTGAAGGCAGGTTGAAATCCCAAAATATCGTTTAGTTTTTGAGTTTAAACTGTCTCATTTTCGCTAACTGTGTGCAGAAGTTGCAATAATTCAGACTGAAAGATTTGCTAAGGAACCTTAGTAACCAAAGACTATTATCTAGAGGTAGAATATATGGCTAGCATCTTTTATGTTGACTACCATATTCCCGACACTCTCATCCCTGTTGAAGATGTCTTTAAGAATTGTACAGATTCCATACTCCCGGGGCAATATGATTCGTTCGATGACCTCTATGAAACCCTGAGAAAAGTGGATGGTCTTGATAGAATCACAATTGAGAATAAAGAACCAGCCATAAGAACGTTCTCAGATCTGATGTCAAATTTCCTTAGAAATAAGAACGTTGATCCAATGGACGTCAGTTATATTTTTTTCAATCATTCTCGGTATTTTGTTACAGATGATGGTGTTAGTATACCGTACTACTTACGTCAAGAGTATGGTTTAGGAAATGCCTCTATATTCTCACTGCAGATAGGATGCGCAGGGAGCACGATAGCTAGCGTATTGGCAACAGGTATGCTTTCTTTGAATGATAAGGGTAAATATGCTATCATTCTCTCTAATTCTTATTTTCCAGAAATGGAAGATAGATATATTGGCTATACCATTATGGGAGATGGAGCAGGCATAATGGTAATTAGTCGGGAATCTGCAGATTATGATATTATTGGCTTTGACTCCATAACGGATGGACTCGCAAGCTACGAGCAATATTATGGAATAGGCAATGCTAAGGAAATCGATATACCTTATGTTGGAATGAAGTTTGCAAAGAACTTTCTAAGTAATAACGGACTGCGTCCATCAGATATATATATGATGATACCACAGAATATTAGTACTACTCTTCTTAGAAACATGTACCTCAATTACATGAGTTTTCCGGTTGACAAGTGCTTCCTCCAGAACATCCCCAACGGAGGGCATATGGGCGATGTAGACGTGATACGCAACCTTAAGGATTTCACAGATATGTATTCGCCGCCGATTGGCGCGCTTGTCTTGCTGTTTGCCATAGGTATAATAGGTGGTCGAAAAAGTGCAACGTCTAAACACGATGCAATTTGGCAAGCTGTACTGTTGCGATGCAATAGGGGTTGACAAATAAAGTATAGTAATGGAAAAATGCGGACTCGTATTTCTATCTTATCTGTATTTCTAGACTGAACCCCTGAGATTGGGCATGTTGATTTAGGAAGCGAGTAATCGAACGTGGAATCCTACTGATATACACCGTTGGGCTGAGAAATCGTCACGAGGAAGTCCTTCGGGCACAGTTGGAAGACAACTTATTTGAAGTCTTGACCTGCCCTCCAAGAACTAGTCTGGGTATAATGCTAGTCAAGGGATTAGAAAGGGGGCACAGATGGCTAGGAAGACTTTTACACCTGAGCAAACCATCAAGGAAATCTCACCTGTTTAGTCGTGACTGATGTTGTCCTTGGCCAGAACAGTATGGATCTTCTTCGTGACCCCCGTCTGTAACTTAATCATGCTTGCCCGGTAACCTAGGCGTTCTCTATTCAATCTCATCGGCCTGTTCGGTACATATGACAGAGGAAGCAAGTCACTCCTTAGCAGATGTGTTAGAGTGGCAGAGTCGACTCTGTCAGTCTTAACCTTGACATAGGTCACAGTCTTGGTCTCCAATGGATGAGATAGTCTAGCTTTGAAGCCCCTGCCTCCCAATCGGTCATGGAGCCAGCACCAGTTGGGAGTAGCCTTAATTCCTATCTCCATACTATCGCTAAACTCTTTTAGAACGTCGACAACCTTCCCATTGCTGGGCACCTTTTTCTGGCCAATGACCTCTCCCTTGTCATTCACAGTCGTAATGCAAGTGTAAATGCTAGGATAAAAAGCACCCACCCCTGAAGGTAAAGTGACGGGTGAAGAGACACCCACCGGGTCAGGGGAATCCGGTAATGCAGAGGTGGACCCCGTCATTAGGACAGGATAGGGGCAATATTAAGATTGGGTTCCGCTATCCTCAATGGGTCTGGTGTTAAGGATTCTACCATACCCACACTGGTGGCTTCTACCGGTATTGAATTAAGTATCTCGGCCGGTGTCCGATAGCCGAGAGCCTGGTGGGGACGCTCGGTGTTGTAGAAACGGAAGTAGTTGCCGAGACCAATCCTGGCATCTCGGCCATCCTGATATGCTTTCAGATACACCTCTTCGTACTTCACTGACCGCCACAGCCGCTCGATAAACAGGTTGTCATTATAACTCCCCTTTCCATCCATGCTGATCCTGACCCCGTGTTGCTTCAAGATCTCGGTAAAAGCCTCACTGGTGAACTGGGCACCCTGGTCGGTATTGAAGATCTCGGGTTTGCCCTTCTTGAGCGCCTCTTGGAGAGCTTCGACACAAAAGCCGGCGTCCAGGGTGTTTGACAGGCGCCAGGAGAGCACATACCGGCTATACACATCCATGATGGCTACCAGATACAGAAATCCCCGCGCCATGGGAATGTAGGTGATGTCCACCGCCCATACCTGATTCGGCCGTGTTATCTTCATGCCACTGAGCAGATACGGGTAGATTCTATTACCCGGTGCCGGCTTACTGGTCCTGGGGCGACGGTAGATGGCCTTGAGCCCCATTATCCGCATCAGGCGCCGGACTCGTTTCCGGTTCACCCGTTGGCCCTGACTCTTCAGCCACGCCGCTATCTTGCGTGCTCCGTAAAACGGCGTGGCCAGATACTGACGGTCAATCAGCTTCATAGGAGTGAGATCCTCCTCAGATATGCCTTTCGACCGGTAGTAAAGCCCAGAGCGGCTGATATCAAGCAAGGTGCACTGACGGACTATTGAGAGCGACGGATGCCGGCGGTCAACCACCTCACGCCGTCGCTCTACGTTCAGCGACCGAGACTGCCCTCCAAGAAATCCCTTTCCACCTTGAGCTGTCCAATCTGCTGGTGCAATTGGGCGATAAGGGTATCATCACCTTTCTTCTTCTGGTCCTGCTCACCCCCGAAGATACCGGTTGCACCTTCCGTCAATGCCTTCTTCCAGGCACGTATCTGACCCGGATGGACCTCAAACCGGCTGGCCAGTTCAGCCGTTGTCTCTTCGCCTTTGAGTGCTTCCAGGGCTACCCTGGCTTTGAATGATGGGCTGTGTTTCCTTCGGTTCTGTTTCATGTCTGCTCCTCCTAATTCTGACTTCTATTTTAGGAGCAGGACCCGCTCTTAGCTACCTGTCCAAATTTCGGGGACCACCTCATGCTGGAGGAGACTTCAGATATCGGAGGAAACAGGTGCTTATCGTGGACCGGAAAGAACAAATTCGCAGGGCCTTCTTCATCGAAGGCAAGAGTATACGCCAGATCGCCCGGGAGCGGCACCACGACCGGCGCACGGTCAGGGCGGCCATCCGGGATGCCGGTCCTTCCCGTTACAAGCTGACACAGCGGCGGCCCAGGCCGGTACTCGGCCCCTTCGTCGCCATCATCGATGAGTGGCTGGCCGGTGACCAGTTCAGCCCCCCCAAGCAGCGTCACACCGGCCGGCGTATCTACCACCGGCTTTTCAAGGAGCACGGCTATACCGGCGGCGAGTCCACCGTCAGGGATTACGTGCGCCAGCACCGCGCCCGGCCACGTCCGGTCTTCATCCCGCTATCCTATGAGCCCGGTGAGGATGCCCAGGCCGACTTCGGTGAAGCCATGGTAATCATGAAGGGGCGCCCCATCACCGTCCAGCTCTTCGTCGGGCGGCTGTGTTTCTCCAAGATTCCGTTTCTGACGGCTTCCCCCAACCAGCAGCGGGAAGCCCTGTTCGAGGGACATGAGAAGACCTTCGATTTCTTCGGTGGCGTCCCCCACAGCGTCTGGTACGACCGGATGTCGCAGGCGGTGAAGAAAGCCCTGCCGGGACACCGACCCGAGGAGCAGGAGGCCTTTATTGCTTTCCGGAGCCACTATCTCTTCGAGAGCCGCTTCTGTAATCCGCGGGAGGCCCATGAGAAGGGGCTGGTGGAAAACCTGGTAGGGTACGCCCGCCGCAACTACATGGTCCCGGTGCCGGAGGTGGACTCCTTCCAGGAGCTCAACGATCTGCTGAGACGGAGGTGCCTGGCGGAAGCCGGGAGACGGCTGCGTGGGGAGACTGAGACCATCGGGGAGATGTGGGAGTGTGAACGACCTAATCTGCTGCCGCTCCCGGCACATCCCTTCCCCTGCTGCCGCACTGTCTCCGTCCGTTCCAATCGGCTCAGCATGGTAACCTTCCAGACCAACCGCTACAGCGTGCCGGTGGAAGGTGATGCAACGTCGCTGCTGCTGCGGGCCTTCGTGGACCGGGTGGAGATCACCGACGGGACCAGGGTGGTGGCCGTCCACGAGAGGTGCTACGGACGCGAGCAGGACATCCTCGACGTATTTCATTACCTGCCTCTACTCAAACAGCGTCCCGGCGCTTTCGACCACGCCAAGCCGCTCAAGATGTGGACCCGTCCGGCCGCCCTGGACCGCTACCTGGCGCGGCTGCGGGAGAGGCTGTCCCACCGGGCGGCGACGATAGAATTTCTCCACGTCATGGAGCTCTGTGTCACGTACTCCCTGGGCGAGGTGGCCGCGGCGGTGGAGCAGGCCATGACATTAGGAAGCCTGGGTGCCGGTACGGTGGCCTATCTGCTGCGGGCCAACCGGACACCAAGGGAACCGGCGGCAGTGCTGGCCTCGGCGCCGTCCTGTCCCCCGGTGCAAGATCGTGACCTGAGCCAATATCACCTTTTTATCAGGAGGGTAATAGCCAATGCCTAAAGATATGCTCATCCAGCACCAGATGAAGCGTCTCAGGCTGCCCACCATAGGACGCCAGTACAAGAAGCTGGCACAGGAAGCCGCCAGGGATAACCGGCCCTACGAGGACTTCCTGCTGAGCCTGCTGGAGGCTGAGGTAGCCCAGCGGGAAGAGAACACCCGCAAGCGCCTCATTGCCCAAGCCCGTTTCCCCTATATCAGAACCCTGGACCAGTTTGAGTTCTCCATCATCCAATCGGTAAACAAGGCCGGTGTGCTGGAACTGTCCAAGGGGGAATACCTCGCGAAAAACGAGAATGCCGTGCTGATCGGCAATATGGGCACCGGCAAGACCCACACCGCCGTCGCCCTCGGTGTGCTGGCCTGTCAGCTGGGGAAGAAGGTCCGTTTCTACACCGCTACTGCGCTGGTAAACGAGCTTCTGGAGGCCCAGGACCAGCATACCCTGGGCAAGCGGCTGGCCCAGCTTACCCGACTGGACCTGCTCATCGTGGACGAGGTGGGCTTCGTGCCGTTTACGCCTGAAGGCGCCCGACTGCTCTTCCAGACGTTTTCCGAGCGATACCTGAAGGGGAGTCTCCTCATCACTTCAAACCTGGAATTTAGCCGCTGGCTGGAGGTCTTCGGGGACGAGCGGCTGACAGGAGCACTCCTCGACCGCCTGACCCACCACTGCCATGTCCTGGAATTCAACGGCCACAGCTACCGTTTCAAGGAAAGCCTGCGTCCTAAGCAAGAAACGCTTTAACGGCACTGCTTACCGCAGGCGCTTCAGCGCCTGGTCTACGGCGGCTACATCAAAGGCGTTGGGGTCGAATTTGCCTGCCACCCACTCCAGCAACATATCGTGGTCTTCGTGCCCGGGGTCTGCGAGCGCTTCCAGCAGGTAGTAGTACCCGGTGACGCCGCCGCAGTCCTCGGGAGGGCAGGCCCTGGCCCCGGCCATGCAGGCAATCTTTTCCTCTGCCTCTCCTTCCACCGTGCCCAGCAGCGTGATGTCATGCCGCCAGCTGTCGCCCAGGTCGTACTCGTACAGGAAGAAAGTCCGTCCTTCCGTGAATACCTTCTCCAGCCTCATCCCACGGTAGTCCTGAACATCGAAGTCCCACTCGAAATCGCTCTCTCCGTACGGCTTGCCGTCGATCTCGAAGAGGTGGAGATGGGAATTGGTCCATCCTATGGCTTTCTGCAGTATCTTGTGAAGTCTCGATAAGCTTGTTTGTGGTCGTACCCGGAGTATCCGCCAGATCGGCGGCTCAATATCCCGTAATTGAACTCTGATCTCGTAAAGCAATTTACCACCCTCGATTCCTTGTCAGTAGTCCCATTTTACACCACCGAAGAATACTGAGAAAGGCGGGGTGCCTTTTATACCGTCACAGTGGGTGCATTTTCACTTGACATTCACAGGCAAGAGAAACTCTT
>SDBS01003249.1_pt1 | contig 15942 bp, 11 predicted proteins | sample 2277091 | NCBI WGS metagenome assembly SDBS01 (sample SAMN10404972, study PRJNA504765) | marine sediment metagenome | isolation source: marine sediment core GS10_PC15, 163 cmbsf | place: Arctic Ocean: Southern Knipovich Ridge | collected 2010 | reverse complement strand
CATGACTCCTTCTGAGATTGCAGAGTGGACATTCAGGGAGCGGCACAATATCACGACATTAATCGACCGCATGAAACGAGATGGACTCGTCAGAGTTGAACGCAATATCAAAGACAAGAGGTTTGTCAGTGTATCGCTGACGGCTAAGGGACGGAAGGTCCTCAAACAGGCTACGCCGGTGGCAAGAGAGATTGTGAACCGGGTGATGTCATCAATTAGTGAAGGCGACGCTGTTCCGCTAGAAAAGTCACTGAGGGTCTTGAGGCAGAATGCACATGATGGCTTAGAACATCTTGCTAAGTGTGCTCAGCCTCACCCTGACTAGAGCAGTGGCGTAGTCGTGTGTGGATTCGATAATTAGCCATAGCGTAAAGTGAACTCCAAACGGGCAGTTGAATAGCGACTCGTTATCTTTCACATTGGACCCCTCGTTGTTGGCCTTCTATTCTAGGAGGTCTTTTCTTTCTATCAAGCCTTTAACTGCCCCAGAGGGATAAGGATGCAATTGCTTCCTCTGATATAACAAAATGGGCTTTTGTGCAATAGTCAATACACATTTCGTCAAATTGTTCAATGGGGTAACAATTCAGACAATCGTTACTTAGATGAACCAAACAAGAAAATGTAATGGGAATCCCAAAGAGAGCTGTAGTAATGATGGGGCAAGATTACCTTCGCGCTCTTTGTATTAAATGATTAGGGAGCAAGCTCTTTTACCGTCTTTTTTATCCTCTCCAGAGCTATCTTAATTTTGTCTAAGGATGTGGCATAGGAAAACCTGAGATACCCTTCGCCATATCGGCCAAAATGGGTGCCTGGCAAGCAGGCTACACCTGCTTTGTTAAGAAGAATATCAGCCAGTTGTTCGCAGCCTATCCCTACTCCCATTACATTGGGGAAAACGTAAAAGGCTCCCTTGGGTAGGACACAACTTATACCAGATATCTGATTAAGTCCATTTACAATCAAATCTCTTCTCTTTTTAAACTCATTGACCATTTTGGGTATACTGTCTTGAGGCCCGGTGAGTGCTTCAATGCCAGCATGTTGGGTAAAGGGCGCGGTGCAGGAAACACTATTAACAAACAGGCGTACTACGGGCTCAACCAGAATTGGAGGCAAGGCAGCGTAGCCCAAGCGCCAGCCGGTCATGGCATAGGTCTTGGAGAATCCACTCAGAAGGATGGTTCGATCAAGCATTCCCGGCAGGCTTGCTATACTAAACGGCCTGTAGTCATAGACGATGTGTTCATACACCTCATCGGAAAGAACTGTAATATCATTCTGTTGGGCTATCTCTGCTATGGCACAGATTTCTTCTTTTTCCAGAACGCCACCGGTGGGGTTGTGTGGTGAATTGAGAACGATAAGTTTAGTGCGTGGCGTTACCTTGGCAAGCAGCTCATCAATATCGAAACGGAAATCAAGCTCCTCCCGAAGTTGAATGGGCACGGTTTTAGCACCAGAGAAATTGATTACCGATTCGTAAATGGGGTAGCTCGGGTCAGGGCAAATAGCCTCATCGCCTTCTTCGAGTAGAGATAAAATAGAGAAGAAGACGATAGGCTTGGCTCCAGGCGCTATAACTACTCGCTCCGGGTCTATGGTTACACCACGCGTTTTCGAGAACTCTTTGGCGATTTCATCGCGCAGTGTCACTATACCTTGAGAATTACAGTAGTGAGTTTGTCCTCTATCTAACGCTCCTTTAGCAGCGATACGAATATTTTCGGGTGTGTCGAAATCCGGCTCTCCAATTTCAAGGTGTATCACATCCATCCCTTTGGCTTCGAGGGCCTGAGCTTTGGCCAGCACACCAAAGGCTGTCTCTGTCCCCAGGCGGGACATGCGCGAGGCTATTTTCAAGTGTCATCACCTCCTAAGACAAACACAAAATGTGAAATTGACTCAAGCAATGTAGACTCTGTACCCACTCAAAGTATGATACTACCACCTCACCTGCATTAGCCAATATATCAGGTACAATGAAAATCCCGTTGTTACTGAGAGTCTTGACAGCTTCAGTTTTTACGCCGCAAACGAACCTCTCTAAGCCCTATTACTGAATCAGTAAGTGGGTACAAAAGCATTATATTTATCAGCGGTCTTCTTATATATCGAAGTAAGTTCCTTACAGGCATCATCTATATCCGCAAATCGAAGTTCCTTCAAGTCAATTCCAAAGATTTCCTTGTTTATTTCATATCCTTCCTCTGTGCTAATAAGTGTTCCGTCTTCTTTTATCTCCTTTATACCTTCAAACTGTAGGCCATCAAGGTTGATTTTTATTGCCTCCTCCAAAGTTATCTCAACTGGAGGGACAACTTCAACGCCCTTGGCGCTCAAACGAACTGGATAGCCACCGGGTAATCCATTTGGCCCAGGTGCGTGGGTATACAAATTGGTATCGTTTAGAATAGCTAATATATTCTTCACAGCTGCAGAGGCTACTATCGGATACTTGGTCCATCTTCTCCAATATCGGTCTGGCACCTCAGCTCCCAAGGGGCGATCTGATATTAGTGAATCAACGTCAACCTCACTAGTGACGTTCTTATCGCGTACGAGGATCTTTAAAAAGAATGGTACACCCGCCCTTGAGCCTAGTACACCAACGGTATGAGCAGCCACATAACACATAGTAATTTCACGTACTGGTACATTATATGCAAGACTTATCTTCCTGTATATTTCCGCTACTGTGTTGTCCAAATTGCCGCACCCAACGAGTGGTCCCAGGCCATTCCTCCATAATACCGGGTTTACCAAGTCCGGCAAAGCGTGATTCAACACCGGAGCAGTGACGCCAGTTTTTTTGACAGCTTGCATTAACTTGGAGATTAAAAACAACTGCAAAGGCATTCTAGCAAGAGATGCTCTGTGTGTTTTCTCTTCAAGGTCATGAGGCAAAAATGCTAGCTGTGACCAAGCTCCCAGTGTCAGTGTAGAATATATCAGATCAGGTTTAACTTTGTTAATTAACTCAGCAGTTCTATCTATGTCCTTTACATCGCACTTATGAAACTCTAATGTCTTGCAACTGCCTTGGTGTATAGATCCAATAGCAGCGGTAGCCAATTTCTGACCCTGCTCTTCCCTTGAGTCAGCGGCAATTATTGTGCCCACACCATCAGAGCGGGCAAGAAATTCCAGCACCGTCCCCCCCAAATCACCTAAACCAAACATCATAACAGTTTTACCCATTTCATACCTCCTAGAATACATGATTTAAGCCTCATTATACCTCCATCTTCTACATAACCGGCTAACTTACTCCATCTTAATCACATCCTCTATCTATGAATCAAATCCTTCTTATTTGTTAGCGTGTCACAAACGAAACCAGTTACTAAAGTTGTTTCCTTGCATTCAGGAATTCCTTCTTGATTCGAGACAAGGCCTCGGGCAGGCCGATTACGTCTGCTGCAGTCATAGCTAGAGCTTTAGTGCCATCGATTAATGCTTCCATCCCGGCATCTGAGACGGCGGCAGTGGCAAACTCGGCTGAGTGTAGGGTCAGTCGTTCCGGAGATATGGCTATGAAAGGGTGCATGCTAGGTACAATGGCACTAACATTGCCCATATCAACGCTGCCTGCTGGCTCCTCACCCTCGTCAACCCTACGACCTAGGGTCTGCATATTATCAGCCCAAAGCTGGAGAAGGACAAAATTGTGGCACATGGCAGAGCATCTCAATCCCCAGCGATACTCTAGACGAGCTCCTGTGGATACGGCTGCTGCCTTGAAGCAATTCAACACCTTTTCGGACAACTCGTCTAGGTAGGCATCGTCGATAGCACGCACCATGAAAAGTCCCGCAGAATGCTCGGGTATGATATTGGCGACTTTACCACCATCGGTGATAACACCGTGAATACGTGCATTATCCTTAATATGCTGTCTGAGTGAATTAATGCCATTAAACGACTGGATCATGGCTTCTAGGGCATTGATACCATTCCATGGGGCAGAAGCTGCGTGAGCTGGCTTGCCCCAGAACTCGACCTCAAGATTAATCACGGCCAAGTGTCGAATGTGTAGCCAATTGTATTTCCCTCTGGGATGTAGCATCATACCCACATCTATCCCTTCAAAGGCACCTCTTTCGGCCATAATCACTTTACCGCCTAAAAGCTCCTCGGCGGGTGTTCCGAAGACCGAAATTGTACCGCCAATCTGATCAGCAGCAAGTTTAGCCGCTATGCCTGCCCCAATAGCAGCGGTTCCTATAATGTTATGACCACAGCCGTGACCGATGCCAGGCAGGGCATCATATTCAGCCATAATGGCGATGACAGGTTTTCCTTGCCCATAGCGTGCCCTGAATGCCGTAGGTAAATTGCAAATACCTCTTTCCACTTGGAAACCATTTTTCTCTAAACAATCAGTTAACCAACCCGAAGCCTTCTCCTCTTGCCAACCAACTTCAGGGTTGGCATGAATCTTTAAGCTCAAGTCTATAAGCTCACGACGATGAACCTCCACCTCTTCTTGAATCTTTTCCTTAAGTTTTTCCAATTCCATCTTGCCTAGCCTACTTTCTCCTAAGATTCTCCGATTCCTGACTTTGATAGCTTGCTACTTACTGCAGATACGTTCACCTATTTGTCTGAAGAGAACATCACCCCATATTGGTACTAAAAGCCCTGGAATAATGTATTGTCCCTGCTCAGCTTCTTTCTTCCGCATCTCACGCCTTATCGCCATGGTCTTATCGATATCATCGCTTTCTATTTCGTATACTGATAGGTATTCTCCTCGCCCATACATGGGTTCCTTAATGGCATATCGTGTTACAGCTACGTATCCCGGAGCTTTCAAAACATTGGGTATATGAACGTTATCTATGAAGTCGTTGAACTCCTTCTCTCGGGTAGGGTCGGCGCATGTGAATTCACCTAACCTAATCCATTTTCCCACTTTGATTGTACTTCTTTTCTTAATTAACTTACTGCAGATACGTTCACCTATTTGTCTGAAGAGAACATCACCCCATATTGATACTAAAAGCCCTGGAATAATAAATTGTCCCTGCTCAGCTTCTTTCTTCCGCATCTCGCGTCTTATCGCCATGGTCTTATCGATGTCATCGCTTTCTATTTCCCATATTGATAGGTATTCTCCTCGCCCATACATAGGTTCCTTAATGGCATATCGTGTCACAGCTACGTATCCCGGAGCTTTTAAAACCTTGGGGGTATGAACGTTATCCTCGAAGTCGTTGAACTCCTTCTCTCGGGTAGGGTCGGCGCATGTGAACTCACCTGACCTAATCCACTTTTCCATTTTGATTGTCCTCCTTTTCTTAATTATTGATAACCATCACCTCATTGTAGTTACAAGCCAAGTAGCCAGCTGAGGGAAAAAGGTAACTAACGCAATATTACATAGCATAAGTATGAAGAAGGGGAAACTACCCTTGACAACTTCCATATAGGGTAGCTTAGAAACACCCTGGATGACAAAAAGATTCATGCCCACGGGAGGGGTAAGCAGCCCGCACTCCAATGTTATCCCCAATGCTACCCCGAACCAGATGGGGTCGAAACCAAGAGCCATCATCACAGGGAAAACTACGGGCAGAGTTACGAACAGCATAGAAACCACACACATGAAACATCCCAGAATGAGATACATGATAATGATAAACAACCAAATTATCAATGGGTCTAGGCCTGTGGCAGCTATCACCTCGAGCACCCTCGCTGGAGCTCTGAGTAGGGAAAGGGCTGTTCCCAAGCAATTCGCTGACACCACGATAAGAAAAGCCATGGCAGTTATTTGCAAACTGGTGAATGCTGCTTCCTTTAGCGCAGTAAAGCTCAGCTTCTTGAAGCTGGCAGCTAGGAGTATAGCCACAACGCCAGATATGGCGGCCGACTCCGTTGCTGTCATGATGCCGCCGTAGATACCCCCGAAGATTATGAATACAATCAGGAGAAGAGGCCATATATCCTGTAACATTAGTACTGCCTGTCTAAAAATGCGCAGGCTTATTGCCTCTCGCTTCGGTCCCAGGGATGGGTCAAGCCAAAACCTTATACCAATGTAGCTCGCGTAGATTAAGGCCATTATTATGCCAGGTATGGCTGTTGCGATAAAGAGCTTCCCCACCGAAACGGAGCAAAAAAAACCGTACAAGATCATAGTTATTGATGGGGGAATCATAGGACCCAGCGTACCTCCACCAGCCAGAGAACCAACGATTAGCCTATCATTGTAACCTCTGGCCTTCTGCTCGGGATAGGCTATGGTGGTCATAGTGGCGGCTGTAGCTGTACTTGTGCCGCACACAGCAGCAAACATCGCGCAGGCAGCAATATTAGACTGGACTAAGCCCCCTGGCAGCAGGACTGTTATTCTGGAAATGCCCTTGTACAAACGTTGGCTGATGCCACTCATCAAAAGTAGCTCCGCCATGAAGATAAACATGGGTACAGCAGCCATTGTATAGCTATTTAGAGTTTTTGCAAGCAGAGAACCGATACCCGCTCCGGCATCAGCTAGGAATACAACCCCTATGAGACCCATTACCCCCAACGCCAGACCTACCCACATCCCGGTCCCAAGCAGGATTATTACTCCAACCATCAGTAGGACTACAACCCAAGCCAGCGATATATCCATGAGTGCCTTTACCTATAGTCCTTTCCTAACACTACTAAGATGGCACGGCAGAAATAGAGAAATAATGCTAAAGACAGAAGACCATAACCAACAGAAAGCCACAGGTAGACTGGCCACAGCAGTGTAGAACTGCCATAGATGCAGCGAATATCTCGCTCAATGGCAAATATCAGCAGATCGGTGCTATAAGCAGTAAAAGCGCCCGCAGCAATCAGGGCTACGAAGGCGACAAAAATCTCCAGTATATCCCTGGCTTTCTGGGAAAGGTACTCGACCACGACGCTGACCCTAATGTGTCCCTCTCTCCTAAAGGTATAAGCCAGGGCAAGGCAGGTGATAACTAATGTCCAATACCCGGTATACTCCTCCAAATACGATGTGCTGACATGAAAAAAGGTACGTAAGCCAATACTCGCAGTGAACGCAAAGGGCCAGACCACAACCAAAACCGCGGCCACAGCCATAGCTATCCCAAGCACTCTATCTAGCATCCCACTCAAGCTACTCAAGGCAGACTCAACGACCTTGAGTTTGCCTTGAGTAGCACCCAACCTTGCCCTAGCTAAAGATACCATTAAGGCTTATCCTTATCTTTTATTTAGGTGTGTAACCAGGTACCTCATAACCTTCAGATATAAGTATCTTGGCAATCACATCAAACATCTCCCACCCCGCTGGGCCGGCATCATCAAGTAAGGGCTTCCAGGAGAAGTTATATGCGTCAGCCCGTAACTCTTCTCTCCAATCTTGTGGTATTGTGGTAACAGTGGTCCCAAGTTCAAACATCGACTTCACGAGCTGGCTATCAACCATGTTGACCTGAAGAGACCCCCACCAATCTCCAATATCTCCATTTAGAGCCCCAACGAAGGCTTCGCGGACATCGGCAGGAAGTGCCGCCAACGAGTCTTTATTAGCTATAAAGCGATAGGGAGTCTGATTAGCATGCACATATGTGATATAGGGACAAAGCTCGACGAGGCCGGTACCATATGCACCCGAAAAGCTAGTTTGGACCCCCTCAACCAGCCCTGTGGCAAGGGCGGTATAAGTCTCAGACCAAGCTATATGAACTGGATCTCCACCCATTGCCTTGATCCAATTCTCAGATACTGCATGGGGTACCCGTATTTTTCTGCCCTTCAAATCTTCAGGACTCCTAACGAGAGTATTCTTCATTTCGATATCCTGTGGTGACACGTAGAAGGTGGATAAATACTCACCATTCCAGTCCCTAAAGATGTCAAGAAAGGCAGACTCTTCAGTCAACCTTCTGTTTATGCTTCTATCAAGCTCAAAGTCCCCTCTAGGGATTAGGAATGGTATAGCCGTACTAACCCGAAGCCTTGGTTCATCACCACCGTTCATATGTGAAGCAGTTATCGCATCGGCAGTCCCATCACTGAGCGCCCTTAGGGTTTCAACACCCTTATACGGGTATTCACCGTCGTATAATACCTCAAATTTCAGCCGACCGCCTGTGACTGCATCAATCCTTTTCTGGAACTCTTTCATTATCTCCGGGTCAAATGAGTAACACGTCCCCAAGGTCCGGTGCTCAAAGACCTTCCAAGTGGTTACCTCGGCAGGGGCTGGTGCCGGAGCCGGTGCTGGTGTTGGTGCAGGGGCTGGTGCCGGAGCCGGTGCTGGTGTTGGTGCAGGGGCTGGTGCCGGAGCCGGTGCAGCACAAGCTGCCACTAATGATAACACCATCACTACCACTAGACTTAGTATCGCAAATTTGCTTTTCATGTATTCCTCCTAATAAATATTGGTTTTTATGCAATCACTAACTGCCTCTTACATTTTACACCTCCTGACTCATAGCCTTTCGCAGCTTCTGGGTCTCATTCATATCTACTTCCATGTTAGTCTTATTGATGACTACACCATAGACCTTTCTGGCTCGCTCTACGCTTACCAATTCAATTTGTACATCATCGAGCACCTTTTTTACATCACGCTCAAGGGGATTGCCCCATCCTCCAGCTCCTCCTACCCTTGCCCGTAATATATCTCCCTTCTTCAAAGGGAGGACTATCTTCGGTAAATCGCGATTCTCACCGTCTGGGTTAAGGGTCATCTTTCCCAAGGACCCGGGCTGACCACCATGAAGACCATAGTTTGGGATCTTGCGGCGGTCTGTACGAAGCTGAAGGGTCGTTTCATCAGTTAGCATTTCGTAATCGGTAATAATAGCAAAGCCACCTCGGTATTTTCCAGCTCCCTCTGAATCAGGAACAAAGCCTCGTTGGCGAATCATGATGGGACAATATACCTCATTGACCTCAGCTGGAGTGAGGATAGAATTATAATAAGGAGGAGCAAGTTGTTCCCCATCAGCAAAAGGGCGCCCCCCCCAAGCTGCCCACGGGAGGTCACAAAGAATGTAGAAGCCATTTTGCTCATCATTGCCAGTTAAAACAACCATCGTGTTTATTCCTTCCCCACAGGCTGGTATTTTGTCGGGGGCTATCTGAGCATGGGCGCCGGCTATCGTCTCGTAAATACGGGCAATTGTTACCCCTCTTGCCCCAGTTGCTCCTGGTAGAACCGGATTAACTACAGTGCCTTTTGGTACTATGACATTTAAAGCACGGAGGGGTCCACCGTTCTTGGGTATGTCAAGACTAATCAACGACCTGAAAGCAGTGTAAACAAGTCCTCTAGTTGTAGCCCCGGGATTATTCATTCCTGCCTTCATCTGTGGTGCTGAGCCGGTAAAGTCATAGGTCATTGTATCTTCATGAACCGTAACCTTGACATGGAACCGGATTGGATCTGAACCATATCCATCATCATCCATATAGTCCTCAAACTCATAAATGCCGTCCGGCAGTGCTCTGATGTCATCTCGTGCTCGCCTTTCGGCATAATCCAGGAGTTCATTTAAATACATCTCAAGGTTTTCCCAACCATATTTCTGGGCTAGCTCTAAAAAGCGCCTTTCTCCAATACGACATGCTGCTAGAAATGTCTCTAATTGGTCACCTATGCCTTCTCCAAGTCGTGAGTTGGCCGCCAATATCGTAAAGAAGGCATCATTGCGGACACCCCTGTCATAGATTTTACACGCGGGTATTCTAAGCCCTTCCTCCCAGCACTCTCTAGCGCCACAGGAACAACTACCTGCTACACTACCACCTACATCCATCAAGTGGCCGCCAGCCCCTACCCATGCTACCAAGTGCCCCTCGTGGAATATGGGGTGTATTATTGTAAGGTCGGGGAAATGGCTAGCTCCTGAAAAAGGGTCATTGATGCAGAGCATGTCGCCAGGGTGAATGTTCTCAATACCATGTACCCTCACCCAGTCATGAATAATAGGGTCGCATAGGTTGGCGTGTATAACTGACTCCTCACCTTCAGCAAGCACCTCACCTTTAATAGTAGCCAGACTACACAGAAAGTCGTAATGGTCCCTTTGTGATAGGGAAGTTGTTGTCCGTACTACTGTTAAATCCATCTCATCTATGATTGAACCCAAAGAGTTATTTATTATGGCCATGGTGACCACATCAATCTTTTTTTCCTTTGCCATTTAAATCTCCCTACTTTTAATATCAATTTCAACTGTTCCCGCCGACCGAATAGCTACATCGCAACCAGGGGGTACCACAATTGTAGTGTCGTAACTTTCTATGATTAAGGGGCCCTTCTTTGGCTCTTGCCCCAGTTGTTTTAGGCCTAATACAGGCACAACCACTAACCCGTACTGTTTGCCGAAGTAGGCCTTCCTTTGGGTCGTAAGGCTACTCGTTTTTCCCACAGTGTTATTCCTTCTAGGTAGAGCTGGTTTTGATGATAAGATTCTAGCCACTACTCTTAGGTTAACCACTTGTACTTTACTCTCCGGCAAACTAAAGTCATAGGTTGCCTTGTGTTGCGCATCCAAGTGTTGACGTAGCACAGCCAATTGCTCTGGGGTCAGCTTACCATCAGATACAGGAACTGTTATCTCTGACGTTTGCCTGTAGTATCTTAGGTCAGCATACCTATCCACCTTGACCTGGGTCCCAGTGTACCCCCACATTTCTGCCGAGGATATTGCTTCCTTGATCATCTCTTGGAAGAAGCTATCCATTGCCTCTATTACTGACTCGTCTAAGATATGCATGAACGCCCGAACGTAGTAACGCTCAATATCAGCAAACAGCAGACCAAGAGCGCTGAAAACCCCAGGGTAAGGAGCTATGATTACCTTCTTCATCTGCAAGGATTGTGCCATCGCTACCGCATGTAAAGCCCCAGCTCCGCCAAAGGCAAGAAGGCTGAATTTACGTGGGTCTCTACCCCTTTCTACAGAGACGGCTGTTATTGCTCTTGTAATATTTGAGTTGGCAAGCTCATATGCTCCGTAAGCTGCCTCGATGGTATCCTTTCCGAGAGGTTTAGCTATCTTCTCCTCGATTGCTTGGTAGGCCTTGTGCGAATTTATCTTGAAGTCCCCTCCCAGCAAATAATCGGGGTTGAGGTATCCTAGCACAACATAGCAATCAGTCAAGGTGGGTTCGGTACCTCTAAGGTCATAGCAGACCGGTCCAGGCACTGCTCCCGCACTCTTTGGGCCGACATTAAGCATTCCGCCTGTCAGCTGGAGGATGCTACCACCACCAGACCCCACCTCAGCAATGTCAATAGATGGAACTCGCAAAATATAACCACTACCTTTGAGTAATCGGCTTGCCCTATGAATCTCTGATGCCACCTCGTATTCCATAGCCCGAGTATATTGCCCATCCTCGATGATTGAGGCCTTGGTAGTTGTTCCTCCCATATCAAAGGTAATTATATTGTCGGTACCTAATTTGCCAGCTAGGTAATGGCTACCTACTACACCAGCGACTGGTCCACATTCGATTATCTCTATTGGTCTGTCCATACTTGCCTCGGGGGTCGTCATACCGCCGCTCGACTGCATTATATAGATTGGCTTTTTCACCCCAATGCTTGCAAGGTCACTGACCAGCGATTTCATGTAGCGAGCCACTATGGGCATAACATAGGCGTTTATTGCAACCTCAGAAGACCTTTCAGTCTCCTTTAGCATACACACTATTTCTGTGGAAAGGCTAACGTAGAGTTGAGGCGCCCTTTCGCGCAACAATTGTCCGATCTTTTGTTCATGGATTGGGTTATGAGGAGAGTTGAACAAGCAGACACCTAAAGATTCAACACCGTAGGCAACCAACTTATCTATGACCGATATTACTTCATCAACGTCCAGAGGCTGAACGATCTCTCCCTTTACATTGATACGCTCATTAACCTCAAAACGTAGGTATCTGGGAATTATGGTAGGTGGCTTTGCCCAGGAGAGGTTGTATGCCTCCGGCCGCCTGGAGCGACCAATCTCAAGTATATCACGAAATCCTTTAGTTGTAATAAGACCTGCCTTGGCTCCGCTTAGCTCCAAAATGGTATTCGTGACAACAGTGGTGCCATGGATGAGCTCTTCGATGGATTCACCACTTAGCTCATTTTCCGAGAGAACCCCCTTTATGCCATCAACTATCCCCTTGGTATAATTGGGTGGTGTTGAAGCTACCTTCTTAATAAACGTAGTTCCATCTGATCCTATAAACACAATATCAGTAAATGTGCCGCCAACATCAATCCCAACTTTGAATGTATTCCGCTTCATTAACAGGTCCTCCTTTATAAGAATGTGCTTTCGCTGAATGTTTCAGTAGCTCAAGCCCCCTATTTACTCACAATCTCCTCGGCTTTTCCTAGCCGCTTTTTATCGTGTTGGCTGGCAGGTGGGATGCCACTTGCCCGATTATACCCGGGGCTGCAACAGGAAGGGCACCAGCTCCAGTCCGTCCGCCCCGGTCTCCCCTGGTAGAGCCCGCCTATTTATACCTCTTCCTGCCTAGTTTTTTACTGCCTTAGTCTAATTTTACTTATTAAGAATTATTCTCTTCTATCTAAGGGTCAACAAATGCACGACTTTATCTAATAGTTTGTGAATTAGCATAGAACTTCTCGTAATATTTGTCAAGGCTCTTCCACTTATTTTTGCAAGTTTTATCTAAAATATTGACTAAATTACATATCATATAGTATCATAAAGGAAAGAAAAGGTATTCTAATGATTGAACAAAGTGGTATACCAAATAGGACACCAAATATATCACGAAGTGAATTTGTTGGTACCCTTGCTGGTAGGGTTTTCGAGGAGATAAAGCGACGTATCATCACTGGAGAACTACGGCCTAATCAACGTTTAGTTGAATCGGAAATTGCCAGGAATCTGAGTGTAAGCAGGACTCCCGTTCGAGAAGCTCTCAAGAAACTTGAAACGATGAGGTATGTAAGTATTCTACCAAACGGTGGACTGGTAGTTACCGAACACACCCCTGAACAGATGGAAAGTTTGTTCGAGATCCGTGAAGCACTAGAAACCATGGCCATAAAACTGGCTTGCCAGCGCTCAACGGAGAAACAGATAGAGGACGCGACAGCTTATTATCACCAAGCCATTGAGGCATTTATTAATCGTGATTACGATAAGTATATCGAGTTACACGGTCACTTCCATGAAGCTTTATATTGTCCTTGTGGAAATGAACAATTATTATCGCTTATTCGAACGTTTCGATACCAATACTTCGATCAGCAGTTAACTCGAGTGTATAACACACTGGATTGGCGTTCTCAAATAAAGCAGCACAGTAAAATACTTGAAGCATTTCGCGAACGAAATGAGAATAAGGCCGAGAAGGCTTTAAAGCGGCATCTTAGAAACTCCCTGAAAATAGCATTGTATTTACATTAAGAAACATAAAAGCGATTAAAAAAACGTGATTCTCTTGGGAAGAGAGATTCTGCTGCGCTAGTCGAGAATAGACCGATGAAAGGAGTTCTAACTGTTATTACGCTCAGCTAACGAAAGCGACTTAAAAATCAAGTAATAAATGAAAAAGTCTTGGAAAAGGTTCTACCTTTTATACTGCACGGTCTACCAAAGCTAAATAGACCGTCCCTTTTGAGAAGTTTTAGAAGAATCAGGGTGTCAAGACACTAGGTCAACCGACGCCAAGATTTTATTACTTCACAACGGAAATTTCAACGCATTTTTATTATTGACCTGCCCCCAAAAAACTGGTCCCGTTTTAATGAAGATTTGGGGATTAAATAATAGGAGGGAGATTGTAAAATTGCACATTACGTCATCCCTGAAAACGCTGACTTTGTCAATAGCTAACAGGATATAACCTACTCATCCCTTCGTGGCTTCATAGCCACACTATGTCGTTCAGGTTGAGGCTGCCCAATCATTTTCACGGCCTATTATGCATTGCCAGACGAATTAACGAGCTCACCTCTACCTATGGCTTCAACTACTTTTTCCACTTCCTGGAAGGACTTACTGTCTTTTAGTATGTGATAAATCCACTCCAGGAGCTTTCTAGTGGTGGCTACCTTGGCAATTTGCCCTCCCTTCTTTCTCTCTATCTTGAAATAGAAACGTCGTAACGGTCCGGTCCTCTTTACAACGTGTATCGCTGCCTCAATCAATATCCAGCGTAACCACCTGGAACCTTGCTTGGTAATATGACCGTGGTAACACACATTCCCCGAGGCATGGGTCGAGGGCACGAGTCCTGCGTAGGAACAGAGCTGTTTGGCTGATGGAAAACGTTTGACATCCCCAATCTCGCTCTTTATCAGAAGGGCGCTGTAATAACCCACTCCTGGGATAGTCATCAGGAGCATGGAATCCTGGTCGTCTTCTGCCAATTGCTGTACCCTTTTGCTGGCACCCCCGATCTCATGCCTCACAGTCTCCAGCACGCAGAGATATCCCTCAAGAGCAATCTTGTAGTTCTCGGGCAAAGGTAATGAGTGCAAGAAGGCCATTCCGGCCTTGCCGAATAAGTCGGTGTAATAATGACTTACGTTATTCTTAGCCAGAATGGTGTGGATCTTGTTCTTTATCCTGGTCTGTATCTTAACCAGGCTAGCCCGGTAACGTAGGAGTTCCCTGTTTAGTCTTACGGGCTTTTCCGGGACATACGACAAAGGGAGCAGATTACTTCTTAGAAGATGTGCTAGGGTAGCCGAATCCACTTTGTCAGTCTTGACCTTGGCATAGGCTATGGCCTTGGTCCTCAGCGGATGAGATAGCTTGACTTCGAAGCCCTCATCTTCCAGACAATCATAGAGCCAGTACCAGCTGGGAGTAGCTTCAATCGCCACTTCCATACTGTCTTCAAACCCTTTGAGGAAGTCTAGAATCTCCCCATTGCTGGGCAGCTTCTTCTGACCGATGACCTCTCCCCTGTCGTTCATGATCGTAATGTACGAGAAACTCTTGTGCAAATCTAGACCTGTGTAAAGCATCACTGCACCTCCTGAGCCTTATTATGCTCCTAGAGGTCAGCGTTTTCATGACATCATTTTGTGATTCATCGAATTGCTTATTGGTCTGACTGTTTAACAGTACGTCTGGAAGATGGGATAGTGAGTGCTAGAACTGCTGCCGCGATAGGAAAGGCACAAAAACCCAACCATGCAGCTTTGTAGCTACCCAAAGTGTCGAATATCCACCCGGCGATTGGGGCGCCGGTTATGTTCCCTAACATCATTATTCCCGATAGAAAGCCAACAATCGTGCCAAATCTGCTCCTGCCAAAATACTCTCTTAGCAAGGATAGTCTTATCGTGACGGTACATCCCCACCCAAGGCTAAGAGTGATGATGCAAGGTACAAGTAACCACATCATCCCATTAGTAACGTACCCAAAGAGAAGCAGCCCTGCGGCTATTGAGAGGAAGCTAACAGCGAATACCTTTCTACTCCCAAATTTATCACTGAGCCAACCGCCGCTAAGACGACCGCCGATGCTAGCAACCGGTAGAACAAAGGCCGCCAGGCTGGAGATAGACCTGGTGATGCCGAGACTACTGAGATAGGGCATAATATGTGTCACTATAGCACTCACCACGAATACCTGACACATCGATGAGATTGCCACATGCCAGAAAGCTCTTTGTCTTAACGCTTGTTTGGCTGAGGTGTTTACTTCCGGATTTGCTACTGAGATTTGAGCCTCGCTTGCCTCCACTATGCTGCTCATCTGGCCGTCGGGTTGATAGCCGTAATGTTCGGGTTTGTGTCGAATGAGGAATGACAATGGCAAGACTATAACAACCATACTGAGACCAACAGCAAACATTGTTGTTCGCCACTGAAATACATCGATCAATTTGGTTAATACAGGAACGAGGAGGCCCCCTAGACCAACTCCACTGGCCACAATGCCTATGACCACTCCTACCTTCCTGCGAAACCAGTTAATCACTGC
>SDBS01003248.1_pt1 | contig 15942 bp, 23 predicted proteins | sample 2277091 | NCBI WGS metagenome assembly SDBS01 (sample SAMN10404972, study PRJNA504765) | marine sediment metagenome | isolation source: marine sediment core GS10_PC15, 163 cmbsf | place: Arctic Ocean: Southern Knipovich Ridge | collected 2010 | reverse complement strand
GTATCCCATTTTATTGCCTCCATCACTTTTAGTGATTATTAATTTAACAAAATCTTTTAATCCCCCTCTTTGACAATTACATTTAAACCATCCTAGCTTATCATTAAATTGGAATTGTTTGTTACAATTCGGACAAATCTTAAAATCATATTTCTCAGAAACTTTAAGGATAGAAACAGAGTTAGCCCAACCTCTAGGTTCTAAGTTAGCTGTTATGTCTGGCAATTTAAGACCGTACTTTTCCCTAGCAACTCTTATGACTTCTTGGCCCTGCTCTTCTGTAAAACATCTTGGCCCTGATTCTGAACAACTTATTATTCCTTCCATTACTGCGATTAGTTCAGCACTTGCACCGCCAGAACTACACCTAAAACAATACCATGTATTATCCAAAGTATTAACTCTAAAGTTCATACCATTTTCAGAGCCATGCTTGGGATGAGGGCCTTGATATGAATCCCCCAGATTATTTAGGCTGCCTAAAGAAACAATCGAACCTATGGGAATGTCTTGTATATTGTCACCTTCCCATTTTTCTCTTTTAAATTCTCTGATAGATTCTTTTATTTCAGGCTTCTTGAAAGTTCCATATGTTGAATTAATAGTATCTACACTTAGTATAGGAATTTCTGAGTTATCTTTTATTCGGTATATCTCGCCAGAAGGATGAACAGAACCAGGCCCCACTACTTGAGTACCCCAACTTTGAAGCTCCCCTAAATGTAAGGGGTTATCCTTGCCATCCGTTTTGGTTGGATGGTGAAGTATCAGTTTACTTTTTAGATCATTGATAATCATATACTTATGACCTCTTACTGTAAAACTACTAGATATTAAATTCTCAAACAACTTAATAAGGCAATTATCAGAACTATCATCATCTAGTACAGCTAAACCACCAGGCCCACATAAAACGCCATAGTTACCACCATTCTTTATATGATTAATTAATTTAGGATTATCAAAAGTATAGGTATGGAGTTCACCATAATAAATCTTACCTGTTTTCTTAATTATGTATGCTTCGCCTGTTTCCTTATGCTTCCATGAATTATCAGGTTGCCTAGTATATTGAATATCCGTTAAGCTCCATGCTATCTCAAAAGGCCCTTTATTCTTAGGCATGATTAGAATAAACCTAAACTCTGGCTTTTGTAGTTGTTTAGGTATCATTTTAATAATCCTCTTTTGGCGATAGTTCAGTATCCCATGACTTAACCATCCTAACTAAAATTCGTTCTGCAGCAACATAATCCTCTTTCTTAGGCTTAAACGAACTATCATAATCTTTGAATAGGCATCTATGCTTAACTAAACCATCAATCAACAAGAATGTATGATGTCTGGCTCTTGGCTTCCATACAGAACTTTTCATGGGTTCTCGCGCCAACATAACTGTATTACTAACCAATCTCTCAACCTCATCTAAATCAACATCACATACGAAAGAATTACAGCTATCAAATAAGGTTAAAAAATCCTCAATTTCCATAGAATCTATATTACGAACATCCCCCGAACACATATATAATACCTTGTATTTTCTTGTATTTCTTGTATCATTCAATATATATCTTATGCTTGTCTTGGTGTTCGGGGGATTCTCAACTCCTGTTTTATCTAAAACAAACTTCTGTTCTGCTTCATCCTGAACCCAACAAAGCATACGGCTCATAGTTGTAGGATCAATCAATCCAACATGGTTGTAAATGGTGTCTCTACCACTTACAGGATTAGTCACAAACAAGAATTTAGCTGTTGCCTGGACATTTACATCATTATCATTCCCTGAGCCAACCATTCGCCTTTTTTGTTCTAGTAAGAAATTAAGCTCTCCTAGCACATTAGTTACGGATTGATGCGCCTTAGCTACTTCAAACTCCACCATTTTACCAATTTCATCAACCCAACCCATCCTATCAGATTTAGCTAAATATCCTATATTGGCAGGTTTCTCTTTGAAACTTGGGCTTAATGCCTTAATTCTACTATTAGCACCTTCACATATTATAGGTTCTTCTGAGAACTTATAACTCATTGTTTCAATATGTCCTACTGTCTTTTTAGTTCCTGTAGGGCCAAAAATCCATAAATGTAAATTATAACCATCTTTCTTGCCAGATAGTACAAACGCAGATTTTAACTTTTCAACATCATCAGGAAATCTATTAAAGTTATTGAATACTGGATGATAAGCTAATAAACTTAACCAGCCCTTTTCTGTTAATCCTTTGGTCTTAGTATATTTGATTAGCTGCTCTTTTGAGATTATGCTAACTGAGGCCTTATATTCCTTCATAATAAATATTCTTGAAAGAGATTTTATTTTCATGCTTTTGCTAAACTCTGCAAAATCATCCAACTCTATCAACATACCCTTTAAGGCGCATACTTCATTAGGTAGCTGTTGCTGCGTTAAGACATAGTATTCTTTACCATTGGCTGCAATAATTCTATAAGTCCAGAAGTCTTGGGCGAAACAATCTTTCTGATAGCCATCATATCTCTTGTCATATCTTTCATCAAAGGTAATGTATTTTATGATGTCATGCTCTTCTACTTCTTTTGTCCCCTTAATAGTTTTAATAATCTCTCTGATTAAAGGTATTCTCTTTTGTACGTTTTCAATCAACTGAGGTTTACCTTTGATACTATCTTTTGAATGTGCTAAAAAGAAAAACTCTGTTTTAAATTTATCACCTGTTCCTAGTTCTTCATGGTGTCCTAGTAATTTCTTTAGGTGGCCCTTAGTCTTGTCCCACGAATCAAAAAAATCATTATCCTCTGGAATCCAGTTAATCTTATTCTTAGTATAGTTCTCTGATTCTTGCTCCTGGCTTTCTTCTTTGAGGAAATCTTTTACTTTAGATTTAGGAGGTTCACCCCCTACAATTTTAACAATTCCAGCTTTTATATAACCTCCAACATCCTTTTTATCTACATAAATAATCTCACCTTTTTTATAACCACCTTGAATGTCTTTTAATAATTCCACTTTAACAGTTTCAATCTCAGACATGGGCCATCACCTGTGTTTGCGCTGTTATATGATGGTTGATAGGTTCTGCATGAGGTTTCTTAACAGGATTATTGAAATACTTACCCCAGCATATACCGCACTTTATTGGATTGATTTTCTTTGACAGGTATCTTTTATTACATTCAGGACATTTATGTAATTGAGGCATAATCTCTTTTAGTTCAGTATCCCATCCTAAGAATTTTAGACAGGAATAACAGAGCTTTATAGAAGTTCCAGGAGTCCAATCCCAATAAATAATATTTTGTGGTTTTCTGCAGCACGTACAGTTGGAGGTCATTTTATCTATAACCTCCATTATTGGCAGGTTTAAAACTAGCAATAGAATTAATAATAATTCGTTCATCACCTATAATTATAAAATCAGGATTTACTTGTTTTAAAATACCTTTTGGTTTAAAATCCTGTCCTTTTAGTGTTATAAACAACTCTTGGTTAAGAAAACGCTTTAATTCATCAGTCAGACATTCAGTCATTTTACAGTTCCTCTTTATTAATACTTTAATCTATTGTCTTATCCTCTCGGTTTTTTAACGGTTTATTTTCATTTATTGGCTCTAAATAAGCATAAGTTCGTAGTTGAAGTCTTTTATCACAGAAAGGACATTTTAAGGGTTTTTGAGCTGCTTTATTCCCTTTAAGGAATTTCCCTGTATTATCTCGTTCAGGTGTCATTCTCAGCCTCTTTCTGTCCCTTCAATATAAGCAGGGCTGCTTCTAGGGTTTCAATCGAATATTCTGATAGGTCAGTTGCCATCAACATACCCCTTAATCATTTCTACAATCTTATCATTAAGTCTAATCGTTCTAGGCAATTTAACTTTAAAAGAAGTCCATAACTCCCTATCAATTTTTAAGTTAAAATATTGTAATTCCATATAACCTTAAATTACCTAAGTATATATAAGTGAGTCTAAACAAAACCGACAGAATTAGTTATTTAGAATTATCCTTTCTTTCTGCTGCTTTTTGATAATCTATCCACATATCGACTATTTCTTTAGTGGGGGGTATGTCTTTAATACCAAAATCTTCTTTTAATCCTTCAACAATTTCTTTATCTACTCTATTAATAATCTCTTCAAATTTTTCTTTTCTTGGCTCATACCATTCCTTACCATCTTTAGTTTTATGTTTTATTAGATAATTATTCCCCTCTAATTTATTAAGCATGTTTTTAGCCTTATCCCAACTATAATTCAATTCATTCCTTAATATTGTAGCTGTTATTTTATCTTTGCTATAAATCACATAAATAAGTTTTTCTGTTTCTTGATATGTGGGTGTGTCTTTGGCCTTTTCTAATGCCAATTCAACAAACCCTTTCTTATCAACAAAAAATCGTTTTTCTTTTAGGTTATCTTCAATAGTTTCTAAATCACTAATTAACCCTACAACCCTTAGTGGATTAATAACCCTTTTCCTTATGTATTGTATTGCATTGTTGAACTTATTAGCTAATTCCCTAATTGTGAACCCCCCTTTATTATGATCTACATTTTCAGGATTAAGAACATAATTTAGTTTCTTGCCAGAAAGATAATCGTCTTTATAGTTAGTAACAGAAACATTTATATTCTCTTTCTTTTCTTCTCCCATTTGTATCGACCTCTTTGGTTGATTTAAAACCCTCATCCAGACTTGATGGTAAGGTGAGGGTTTTTATCCTCTTTATTTATTTAAACTTATCGGTAAATGAGTAATCATTGACTACTAATCGAAAACATTTTAATAGTTCTTTTATTCTAATATTAAGATGGTAAGGGAAAAATACGCTACTGTTAGTATTCCTGAAAGTTTGGCTGCAGATATGGATAAAGTAATCAAAAAGAAAACTAAGGGTTACTCTTCCAGAGCCGAGCTTGTTCGTGATGGTGTTAGACAAATTCTTAAAGAACTTTCTAAATAATTGTTTCATACAACACCCCTCTTTTTTATTTCTGATTTAAGTTCTTCTTCTGTTGGTTTTCTCGCCAATAACTCAGCTATAAGTCTAGGCATTTCATCCATACGTTTCTTTAGTTCTTCTATCTCTGTATCTTTACCCTTCTCCTTCTCAAGAGCTACCTTTAAACTTAATGCACTCCCACATTTACCACATAGCTCTTTATCTGGCTCGTTTATAGTTTCACATACAGGACATATCAAATTCTTAGGCTTATCTTCTTTCTTCTCCTCTGCTTCGCCATAATGCTGCTTAAATCTCTTAACCTTTGCTTTTGAGCTTAGTTTTCCGTATGTTCCGATATAAAACTCAATACTATGACCGTATCGTTCTGCCCCCAATTCTGGATTCATATTCTCCTCTTTTGACATAAAAATTGAGGAATGTCTAAAATTATAAAGGAATACAGGCTTAGTTATCCCTGCCAAATCTGCCAGGCTCTTAATCCGTTTCTTTGCAGCACTATAAGTATATCTTAAACCTTCCCCATCCTTTCTATACTTGCTACTCTTTAACTTGCTCTCCATAAGCCATAGTGGGCCTTTCTTTAATGGGTGCATTTCTAACCATCTACTGAGATATGGGGCAGCCTTATAGATAACTACCTCTCTAGGCTCTGCTGTCTTTGTTTCGTCAATCTTCAAAACTATAAACTTACCATCCCTTACAGCATTATTATAATCCAGGCTAAATAATTCTTCTGGCCGTAATCCGCCATCTAGCTCAGAAAGGATCATAGCTTTAAGCTGTATGCTGTTAGTTTGCTTTGCCATATCCAGCCCATCATTCCAGGTCAAAGTTTCATACTTAGAATTATTAACTCTCTTCAATTTCTTCTTTTCTGCTTTGGTTAATTGCTTTATAGCTTTAAATGACTTAGGCACTTCATCCTCATTAAGCCAACGTGCAAACCTTCGGGTAACTATCCTTACAGTTTCATATCCAGAAGGCCCTAGTTTCTCATGCAGCTCTTCAAATATCTCTGCCATTTCTTCTCTGCTTTGTATTGTTTTCTCTGCGTTAGGTGTTCTCTCTAGGAAATAGGTTATAAAGTCATAGAACTTGGCTAGGGTGCTGTCTGCTACATTATAAGACTTTAAGAACTTCTTAACGTGGGCCTTATTGACTTCTGATATTTCCTTATTATTAAACCTTCTTTCTGAACATTTTAAATTTGGCATTTTATTTCCTCACCTTTAAACAAAGAGTTAATTAACTCCTCTGCTTTCTTATATTCAACATCTCCTATAAACCTTATTTCCTTATATTCAGAAAAGAGTTTATGAATATCCTCATCACATTTTTTTAATCTTTTCTGTAAAGATAGAAAGAAAGCAACTAATTTTTTCTTATCTTCTTCTGGCTTATTTTTAAGTTCAGTTAAAAACTCATCATATTCAAAAAGAGTTTTAAATGTTATACACTCTTTTTCAACCTTAGAAAGACACCAATCTATTCCAGAAAATCCATCATATTTTTTTAATTCCTTGCTTCTTTTCCTGGTAATTTTATTATGTTCTTTCAACCTTAACCTTAATGTTTCATTCATTTTAAGTACCTCTCGTCTATAGCCTATTTAGATAGCCTAGTATATAAACCTTTCGGTGTAATACCAATTTACCTATACACTTACAAAGTATATAAGCAAAGGTTATATACCTTATATGTATGCTTTTAGAAAGGTGTAGATCGCCAGTTCGACTCTGGCTGGGCCCACTCTTTAATGCGGTGGTGATCTAGTGGCTATGATAGGACGTTGCCAACGTTCTCACCCGAGTTCGAATCTCGGCCACCGCATATCAACATCATGGCCCACATAGAAATATAAAGCCCAACCCCAAACAATAAATCAATAAAGGCCTCTTGCTGCCATAGTAACGATATAAAACTCATTTCTTACCTGTAAGTATATCAGAAAACATATCTCCTATATCTTTACCCTTCTTGAACTGTTTATTAGTCCAATTCTCTATAAGATTAGATATAGTGGTATTCCTATGTATTGCGAGGTGTTTAAGCCTCTTAATAGTATCCGAACTTAAAAATAGATTCAATGCCTTTTTTTCGCCCATAATCATATGCGTAGAGCCTTTAATATTAAAGGCTTTCTGAAATCCAAATATTTAGATGGCTGCTTAGATCATCAAATATAGATGGTTGTTCTATTCTTGGCTCTTCAACCTGTTCTGTTTCTTGCTCTTCTGCATTTGGTAGCTCTTGAGCCACTTCCTTATATTCTTCCATTTTCGCCTCCTGTCTTATTGGACTACCTAAAAAGAACTCGTGTAGATGATTAATGCCTCTATTAATGAATGGTAGGGGCAAATCAATCATTTCCTCATAGCTCTTCATCTGGATATTCCTTAAATTCCTTTTTCTATTTGCCATATCTATCTTCTGGCCCAATACCTTAGTCCTTGCCTGTAATATCTTTTCTTTTCTTTCTAATTTTTCTGTTTGTTTTTCGTAGTCCATTTCACCTACCTCGTATATTTATCTTAACTAGCTTCCTAACTTCATCCTCAACAATAGATTTAATCCATTGAAAAGTTAGGCTATCTCTAAGCACTCGTTTAACTAGCTTCTTTATTTCTTGTTTAATTTCATATTCGCCTATTGATATGTAAAACTTCTTTGCCATATACGCATACACGTGGATACGCATACTTAAATGTATGGGGACATTTTGTTACTATAATAACATTTAAAGAAATAACGGAGTATGTATTTAGAAGTCTTGCCTACCCTATTTGTGGTGAATTGGCTATCGGTTTTTACCTATCTGGTAATTCCTTATCTAACTGCCATTTCTTAGCAAAGTTCTGCCATATCTTTGTTTTTTTATATAGTTTAATAAGAAAAGGCAATCCAACAGCAAAATAACCAACTAAAAGATAAAGTAAGATTGTTCCCCAAAACTCTGGTTCTGGATATACAGGAAATGGTCTTTCTGTAAATGTAAAAGTTATATCCAACAGAAAAAATAATACTGCAATCTCAAATCCCCTCATTAAAAAATGTCTTAATTCTTTCTTCATATTAACCCCCAAACGCTCTAATCTATATAAACTTATCGTGAAGGAGGCGAACCATACGAAAGAAACAAACAAACTTCCGTATGGCCTCCTATTGGCACGATATTAGGGGATTATGAATCCAAAGATAGCTTTTGTCTAGCATAATGAATTTTGTATCACTATACACATTTTACGAGGAATGTATATGGCTAATTCTTAAAAGTTAAGATATTGTCGATAATAAGTCATTGGGCATCTAGGCCGTTGCTTAACTCATCAACTATCTTTGGAATGTGATTTAACGCTTTCGCTTTCTTCTCTTTTTAGGCTTTCTTCGAGGCCCACCTAAGATATTACTAAAACGCCCAACATTTAATGGATTACTCTGAGCCAATAACTTAGCTAGAGACAGTTCATCTTTCTCCCCTAATGTATCTATACGATTAGTTCTTCTCTCTATGAATTGATTTTGAGGTAATGGGCCTATTATCCCTTTCTTTCTCTTCAACCTTCTCCTAAATGCCCTGAACTTAAACCTATTCAAATCGAAATATCCATCATTAGCATTAAATCTTGGCTGTCTGGTTGATTTAGATTTTCTAACTTTAAACTGTGCTGCTGTGCTATTATCTACTAAGAAAGCCCCCCTACCTAATGCAGAAGATTTTGTTAAAGGCCCTTTATTAACTTGTTTGAATTTCCCCTTACTCTTTACAAATACATTGTATCCTCTTCTTTTTGGTCTTGCATCTAATCTTGGTAATCCTGGAAAAAGAGATGGTGATGGTGAAGGCATCTGAGAGAAGCTGCTACTAGATATTGAACTGCTAAGACTTGGTGAAGGTGAAACAGAACTAAGGCTTGAACTTAAACTCCTAGATATAGATGGGCTTACACTAGCACTTGAAGCAGATAAGCTCCTGGATACTGAACGACTTAACCTTGAAACACTAGGACTAACAGAAGGACTTAATGAAGGTGAAGCACTAGGAGAACGACTTGGTGAAGGTCTAGGACTTACACTTCTGCTTATACTTCTTGATAGTTTACTTGGTGATCCTAATAAAGAACCCAACCTACCTTTAAGGGTTGATGGGCTAAATAATGAGGGTAATGGTACAGCACTAACAGGGCTAGGTATTGGTGAATCATCCTCTAGTGGAATTTTAATCTTTCTTGCTCCTGTTACCTTTTCACCTGGAAACTTTCCCTTTAATTGTTCAAACTCTTTAGTTAATCTTGTTCTCCCAAAAGGTTTACTCCTAATCAAAGCCTCTGAAATCGTAAAGAAATCAGCTATATCTTTTGTTCTATGTTCTTTAGGCCCAAACTCAAAGCCATCTTTAATTGGTTTTAAAGTAAATATTGAAGCCCCTTTTGCCACTAGCTCCCTGCCTAGTGGACTAACCTTAACCCCCCCTATCTTAATGGGTTTTTGTGTTAAGCTAAAACCTAGTGCCTGTTCTGTTGCTACCGCAGGATCAAGTATATCTTCTAGTGGTGGTGAAATACTTTTAACATCAACAGCATGGACAAAGCCTTCACCTGATATCTTTTTTTCTATTAATGTTTTACTTTGTGAGGATATTCTTACTCCTCTCTCCCCAACTGCTCGTAACCTACCAACTAACCTACTAGCCAACTCTTCTGTTTCTACTCCTTCTGTTTTTAACTTCACATCAATATCCCCAACATCTCTTCTTAGTTCTGCAGGTAATTGAGATTGTGTTGGAAAAGAGCCGAACAATTCCCCTTTCTGTTCTTTAGTGAATTTTATAACTTCCTTCACGCCTCTTGGACTTAGAGTTCGTGTATCTGATATTAAAGCATCTTGAATGAACTTACTCTTTACAAACCTTAAAGGCCTTATTAATTCAACCCCACCTCTTAGCTGTTCTCTGAGTGATCTAGTTGGTAAACTCTTTTGAAGTATTGCTGTTTCGCCTGCTGTTTCAACTATAAAGGCAGATTCTGCTTGAAATATATCTACTGTTGGGGTTCCGAATGTAAGTTTGCCTTCTCCAAAACCACCTAGAATAAATGAACGACTAAAAGCCTCAATACTTATACCCCTGAATAATGTTTTACTTACTAATGCCCCTGCTCCGTCTGTAGCAGGTGGTTGGAACTGTGGGCCTGTGGTTGGTGGAGCTTCAAAACCTCCACCTTTACCTCGTATCAAATCTATAAATTTAGATGGTGATGGCGTTTCTTTTCTAACAGGCACTTTAAACTTTACACCTTTAAATGCCCCTATAATTTCTGGCGAAAATAATAATAATGAAGTTCCTAACGCCTCTGGCTCTCCTGTTTCAGCAAACTCTAATAACTTAACCCCTCCTACACCTCTTCTTAAAAATGTAATAGCCGTTGCTACACCTGGACTTATCCCTGCAATTGCTGTTATTCCTGCAATTGTTACAGCAGTTTGAACTCCCCTTTCTTTAAAGATACTTTCACCCTTTTCTGTTGTTTGTCTGCCAAAGAACTTCGATTGACCTAATTCAATTTTAGGTTCTACATCTGCAAAGTTTGGGATGAAAATTAACTGCCCTACACCTCTTAAACCTTCTCTACCTAATGAAATAGCGGGATCAAATAATCTTCTAACAAAACCCCTTTCTTCTTTTCTTTCTTCAATAACTTCTTCTATTAATTCTTCTGGTGTGGGTGGAAGATTTAAAAGAGAATTAAAATCTGATGTATCGCCTAAACTTAATGTTTGTTGAATTGGTTTTTCTGCTAATGAAACTCCTAGTTCTGGAAGAGCTAGAGATTGATTAAAATCTGCCTCTGCTTCTTGTTCTGTTATTGGTTCTACTTCTGGTTTACTCCCCTCTTCTATCGAACTAATAAAATCCTTTGGGGCTTCTTCTGTTGATATTGGTCTAACTCCAACCTGCCTTCTTCTTCTTAAAGATTCTTTTTCTAAGAATGGAACTGAAACTTCTGCTCCCTCTGGAACTGTTGCTGTAGCTCCTGTTTTTGTTATTATTGTTCTTCTTCCATCTTCAAATAAAACTAGCTGTCCATTAACAATTCTTACATCCTTGCCCTGTTTTTGTAATGTAGCTTTTGTTCTTTCTTGTATTCCAGATAGTTTTACTACCTTTCTAGCTTTCTCGACTTCCTTTGTAAGTCTAGCTCTTATTGTTCTCTCTTGTTCTTTTCTTCTCTTAATCTTTCTTTCAGCTTCTTCTGCTTGTGGAGAATTTATAGGAGAAACAGCTAATGCTTTTTCTGGAGTTACAAACTCACCAGAGGGTAATTTAACTCTTCCAGTATCAGAAATCTTCCTTGCACCACTACCAAATACTTGAACTCTTTGAGCAGAAACTTCTCTTTGAACATCTGACTCTGTAGGTGCTGCCCTAAATATTGGTTTTCCTTCCTTTGTGAATCTTCCAGTTGGTTCTACTGCCATTTTATAGATTATCTCCGTAAAATCTTTTACCTGCGTTTTGCTTTGCTAGTTCTTGCTGCCTAATTGCCATAATTCTAGCTTCCATTATTCTTTTTTTTCGTTGAAATTCTGGCCTTATGTTCGACCAACTCGAAAGTGGTATTGTCATTTCAGTTTACCCCCTTATGTTTAGTCATAAAAATATTAAACCTTTGCCTAGCTCCTTTGTGCTGCTCAACAATATCCTTATAGGTTGCTTCCATAGAAGCTAGAAATAAACATTCTGTGCTTAATCTTAATCCTTGCTTCAAAACTTTATCATTCATTTTGTTCTTCTCCTTCTAGGCGTTGAGCCTAACAACATTTGTTTAAGATTGTCTGGCGGTAATAAGAATAATCCAAACTCATTAGATTTAACTTGAAACTGAATTGGTATTGTTATAAATCGTTTTGCTTTTACCATATCGTTATAACCTCAAAAAGGGGAGTATATAAATGTGTGTAGACGGTTTGTAACATTTCATCTACACTTAGCTTTATGTTCTTTGTATGTTATTAATAATAAATCTAAAAACTCGCCGTGAGAATAAGGGCGTAACCTACCCTCTTTTTTTATCTTCTCTTCCATTAGCCTTTCCATTTCTTTCTTGGCTGTTGGGTATATTCTTATTGTTGTGCTGTTCATTTTATTTAATCTTTCTTAATAAAGATTTTAATTATGGGGGTTTAGCCTTCATTATGCTATGTTTATTTAATCTTTAACGCCTTCTTCTATACAAATCGCCTAGAAGGGTTCTTATCTTGTCTTGTTCTTCCAGGCTGAATACATCTGGCGAACTGTAAGCTCTGAGGAATGTATTATAATCGTGGCCTAACCTTGTGCATATCTCTGCCCCATCTACGCCCAAAGCCTTCAACCAATTACCATGTGTCTTTCTAATGTTATGAATTGAGAACATTTGATAATCAGTAATCCCTATTCGCTGCAGGGTTCTCTTTAAACAAAGGTTAGCTCCTGGTGTGCTTAGTATCTTAATGTATTCTTCATTATTCTTGCCATTGAGTTCTTTCTTTAAACGCCTGGCAAACTCAGTAGATATGCTTATGGTTCTTGGTCTTGGGTTCTTCTGGCCTAGCTTAGCCTTAACCTTCGTAACCCTAAGTATGATCCTTTTATTTATTAAATCAATATCCTCAACCTTAACGTGCCGAGCTTCATTTATTCTGCTGCCTGTTGCCATTAAGAAATCAAAGGTTAGTTTCTGATAATCCTTTAACTTATCATAAAACTTAATCCATTCACCAGGAAAGAAAAACCTATCTCTATTACTTCGGATAGAATACTTCAATCCATTCGTTCTAGTTATTGTTCTTATGTCTGCCATCTTTAACCTGTTAATGGATTTAGTTTTTTCAACAAATCTACATTAGAACCAACCTTAATTGATTGTACAATAGAAACAAGTTTATGCTTTTTACCATTATCATCTTCATAAACTCTAAGGTGTATTGATATTAATGTTGGTTCATAGTCGTAGCAATCCCATAGTTTAGTTAGCAGTTGATCTACTGCTGATAGTTCTACTGTTTTTTTTGCTGGTTTGTTTTGTTCTTTCTTTGCTTTTTCCATTGTTTTATTCCTCCTTTCTATTGTTTAATGGCCTCTCTGCCGTTTTGGTTCTTTGAACCCCTCGTAAGTTAATTTATAGGTGGCGGTGCTGGGGTAGTAGTATTTGGTTGTCTAGTTGGGATATTATTTCATACTATATGCTTAGATTGGCACTTAGGACACTTAAAAGGCTCTTCTACTATACTTTGCCATTGATGTTTGCATTTCGGACAGTCATGTTCATACTTCTTCTTAACTATCTTGCTCTGTCTTAACTTCTCTAAGTCTCTGGCAATACTTTCATTCAATTCTATTGAAAATTGTTGTCTCTTAACTTCATAATCTTTTATAAGTTTCTTTGAAGGCAAAGATACCTTTAAAGACTTTAATGGAGCTACACCTTTGCCTCTAACCCAAACTCTTAGATATTTATGATAAATATCTCCTGATTCCTGATTAGTTTGTAAAAGGAATGGTTTAAGTTTGCATGTCTTTTCTTTTACATCAATGCTTACTGTTTCAATCCTCGAATGAAATAACTTACGACAACTAGCATTAAGAAACTTAAAGTGTGGGCTTGTCATAATAAGAATGAATCCCATAAACCTAAAGGTCTGTAAACAAGAGTTGATTAGTTTGGAAGCTAGAGTTTGGAAGTCTAGGGCTGCCATTGTGACCTGTGCTTCATCATATACAATCACGCTGCCTCGTTTAAGTTTCTTAGTCTTTCCATTAATTATGTCCATAAACTGCTCAGGAGAAAAAACAACATTGTCTATACTAAAATTAGGATCAAGTATCTCTCCTTCTTTCAACGCAGAGTATGACTTTCCCGAACCTGTGGGGCCTGTGATACATGCTATAAAGTTTTTGTTTCTTGCAATCCTTTGAAGGACATAACTATTAAAGTAGCCAACTTTAATACCCTTCTTTACCTTAGTTGTTACTATTGTCATTATATCTTCTCCTCAAATATCTGGCCTTGTAAGTAATCCTTTCTCTTTAAGAAACAGCATATCTCTCTAAATAGTTCTCTGTTAATGATTCTTCTTTTCTTTCTGTAAGACATTCGATTATTCATACTTCCAAATTTTCTATCTGCTTCTTCACCTTCTTTGCTATTTTTATCTTCTCTATCTTCTTCTTTGATGATAGTATTATCGTCATACGCTTCTTCCATTACCTCTTCTGCCATTTCTCCTGATTTCAGCATCTCTTTATCAAAGTGAGGGTATAAAATATCAAAAAGATATTCTACAGCATTAGAATAAATCTCTCTGGAATCTGGGACATAAACATCTACAGTAGTGCTAATCTGTGGATTAGGATTTGGGCGGTGTTCCCAATACCCCCCTCTAAATTCTACAGAAGCTAATTGGCTTATCTTCTTAACATGACTTAACACAATCTCTCGAAATGTTATTTTCTCGTCACCTTTTCCAGTAAAAGATTCAGCATCTATAAACTTGACTTTTTCATTTTCTTGCTCCATTCTATCCCCCTCCTAATTCTAATTCAATTAAGTTTTGCTTTAATGCTTTGAATAAACCAACATCTTCTAAATCTTGGAATATCTCTACTTCCAAATCATAAGTTCTATTTAAGATATATTTTCCTTTTGTATCATCCCATGATTTATATTTCTTAGATGCAGTTGTCCTTATCTCTTTTATCTTATTATCATAATGCTCTTTTTTGTCGTTAGTTAATTCAAAACGTACTCTACTGTAAAATTGCCTGAATGTTCTAGCATACTCAAATCCACTATAGTTAATATAGCATTTAGCCATGTGTTTCATTAAGGAATAAATCTGCTCATAATACATAGGCAATTTTAGTTTCTTTTCGTTTGTCTCTTCCAATCTCTTCATCCTCTTGGCCTGTAGTCCTGGTCTAAATCATCTTTGCCTTCTAGCTCTGCTGTTGCTTCTGTATCAAGACTTTCTACAACAAGTTTGATATTCTTAACCAAATACTTTAGTTCCTTAATCCCAATCTTCTTTTTTATTATGGTTGCTATCTCTCTGCCTTGTCCTTCAAAACCTTCGTCTAAATCACTTATTCTTAGAGTTAGGTCAAAACTCAAACTATCATCTGGTGGGTTTAAACCCATTGTTGTATCTAACTTCTCAATATCTTTCTTACTATATTTTTCTGAATATTTACCTATGTCTTTCAATAGTTTCTTTTCTTCTGATTTTTTTTCTTTTTGCATTTTTCTTTCCTCCATTGTTTACATATTTTTATTAGCCACTTAATCGGCTCATAAATAAGATAACCTATTATGTCTGTCATTCTTTCTCAAACTTCCTCAACATTTCTTTTGCGTGTTTATCACAAAAGAAATTCTTAACTCCTGCTATCCAAAGCTGAAGAGTTGCTTTTTGTTTACATTGTTTTATTTGGCATTGTGTTATTTTAACCACCTCTGAAAATAAAAAATAAAGCTAGAAATTAATCTAGCTTTAATTTAAGGAATCCTTCACCATTTGTTAATAGCTTTAACTGATCCCCTGTTTCTGGCAGCTTGTTATACTTAGCCTTGAACTTCCCTAAGTTACTCTTTTGGCTGTAAACTGTCTTGCCATCTTCTTCATTGTAGGTAAACACTTGCTCGGTGTTGTATTTCTTCTCGTTGTGCATTACTTCTATTTCCAGGTTGATTGCTGCCTGTTCTATGTTGCCTGTCCATTTTTCTGTATTCTTAACAAAGTCTTTTACTTTGCCATCCTTAATGCCAATTATTACGCCAGTAAAGATTTTGTCTGGCGGTAGAGTTGGCTGCTCTTCTGAGTTCTTTGGGTTGTATCCCATTTTATTGCCTCCATCACTTTTAGTGATTATTAATTTAACAAAATCTTTTAATCCCCCTCTTTGACAATTACATTTAAACCATCCTAGCTTATCATTAAATTGGAATTGTTTGTT
>SDBS01003247.1_pt1 | contig 15943 bp, 14 predicted proteins | sample 2277091 | NCBI WGS metagenome assembly SDBS01 (sample SAMN10404972, study PRJNA504765) | marine sediment metagenome | isolation source: marine sediment core GS10_PC15, 163 cmbsf | place: Arctic Ocean: Southern Knipovich Ridge | collected 2010 | reverse complement strand
TTTTCATCTAAAAAATTACCATCAACAATTAAAAGATGATTTGAACTTATGTTATGTTCAACATAAAATTCAACAATATATTGATTTTCTATATTGATTTCATAAAATTTTTCATTAAAAGGGAATTTATATTTTTTGAATTTTTTCAGAACATAAACAAAAAAAAAATAAAGTTGAATTCGCTTGTATTTAGTACGAATTAGTGCTTTCATTTTTTCTTCTTCATACAAATGAATTTTAATTTTCCCGATTTTCTTATCATTATAAAAGTTTAACTTATCAAACATATAAATTAACATATTAATATATGCTGATTCTCCAAAACTTAAATTAATATCAAGAGTTTCATAAAATTTAAACAATAAATCGAAATTTCCAATTATTTTTATATGATTATAAAAAAATTTTAAACCATCATTGTATATAAGTTCCATATGTCCATATCTTTCATTTCGATTAATTAGATCATTTTTATAATAATAATACTTATTATTTTTATTCAATCTCTTTACATAAAAAGATCTCTTTTTTTTTTGTTTTCCTGTTTTAGTTTGATCAATATTAATAGCAGTATAGTTTTCAATTTTATATTCATCAACATAAATAAGATCAAAATAGAACTTTTTTGAGGATAAATCATCGTAACCTGTTTTTTCGAATTTAAAATAAAAAAGGAATTTTATTTCATTAGTATCAGAATTTCTATTTTTTTCCACGATTTCGGATAAAAATTTCTCCAATAGACTTTTAATATTAGCATTTGGTTCAAGTTTAAATTTTATTTTACTAAAATCTATTCCAAATATTGGTAAATTGTTGTTGAGATTAAGTCCAGAAATTAGGTCTTTTTTTTCTTCTTCTTCAAACACTTCTTCTACGTCCTCTTCAAAATGCACAACAGCAGGTCCTTGTGCCTCTTCTTCTTGTTCTTCTTCCTCCTCTTCTTCTTCTTCTTCTTCAACTTCTTCTTCTTCTTCTTCTTCTTCTTCTTCTTCTTCAACTTCTTCTTCTTCTTCAACTTCTTCTTCTTCTTCTTCTTCTTCAACTTCTTCTTCTTCTTCTTCTTCAACTTCTTCTTCAACAATAATGGGAGCTTCAACTTGACTTAGAGAACCGCTTAATTTATATTTACTGACAACTAGTCCATTTTTTTCAACAATTAAAAAAACATCGGTGAAAAAAGTATTTTCTAGAAGTATTTTAAATATTTCTTCATATTCTAAATTGTTTAATTTGAATTTACTATTGTCTAAAGGAACATTTGATTTAATAAAATATTTCATTTATATTTTTTTTTAAATTAAATAATTATGTTTAGTTTATAAAAAAGAGTAAAAAAATAAAAACTAAAAAAAAAAGATTTTCATTTATTCATTTATTATTTTTTTATTTATTTCGTTTATTTTCGTTTTTTAATATAAGTTTGAACTTTCTTTAAAAAAATTATTCATGGCATCTGTAACACTGTCTTTTTCAGTCTTTGCTGACTTTGTATCAAGATTTAAGTATTTGTGATGTGAGTTATCAGTATTAGTGACAGCAAAATCTCTTTTTGATTGATGCTGATCAAGTCTTCTTTTTTTTAATGGGAGATCATCTTCTGATAATTTTTTTAATAATGTATATAATGGATTAATAAAATTTTCTTGAAGAATTGGTTCTGGGGCCATGTAAGATAATATTTCTTTAATTTTAGATGTTTCTTGTGGATTATTTTCTTCTGTTTCTTTTGAATTTTCTGATTCTGGTGAATTGTTTTCAATTAGACTACAAATAAAATCAATTTGCTTGTTACTTTCAGTTGTTTGTATTTCTTCTAATTTTTTGTAACGACGGTATTCATAAGCAGGAATTAAAACATTTTCTTCTTCAACTTTATCATTGTTGTTAACATCTGTTTCTATTTTTTCAGATGTATCAGCCATACTTTTTAATTTTGCTATTTATTTAATTTTTTTTAAATTAAATTAAATTAATTTATACAAAAACATTACCGAATTGTTTGACTCTTATAGTTTGTGTTGCATAATTTCCTCTTTGTACTAAAGAAATTTCTATGATATTTTTATTTTTTGTCTTACTGGGAAAAGATATTGAATATTCAGCTTTTTTATCTTTAATAATTTTTTCTATTTCAGAATAATTTTCATTTTCTTTATCATAATATATATCAACATGCAAATTTTTATTTTCAACTTTTGATTCATTACCAGCAAATCCTATTAGGTTGTTCCATTTATGACCACTTAAAACTGGTATTATATTTTTTTTTAATCTTTCTGATTGTCTAATTAGAGATTCTTCATCAAATCTTTCTTCATTATCACCATTAGTAGAAAAAGCTTTGTAAACATCTGCTTCAACAATGGAGAATTTATTTGGATCTTTTTTAAATTTATCGAATAATAATATTGACTTTTGTGTAACTTCTTCCACAGTTTTTATTTTAACATTTGATGTTGAATATTCTAATAATTCAATTTCTTCATCATGAAGTAGCAAATTCGAAATGTTTACAGTAAGTAATTCCATTCTTTATTTTTTTTTTAAAATAAATTATCATTTTAAGAAAAACAAAAAAATTAAAATAAAATAAAAAGTAAACATAAATAAAACAAAAATAATTGAAAATCAGAGTCATAATCATACCTAAAATAGTGTTCATTAAAATAAAAAAATTTATGAATTCAATAATCTTATTTAAAATATTAATAACAATTTATTTTGTTAATTGTGACACATATTATTTAGATAATGGAGAATTAAAATATGAATTAGATTCAAATAATATTTTAGTTTTAAAGGAAAATACAATGATAGAATATAGTAATTCAAGCATATCAGAAAAATTTGAAAAATTAGAAAGTAAAATAAGTTTTATGGAAAATAAAATAAATTATCTAGAAAATGAATTAAATGATACAAAAATATTATTAGAAAATAAAAACGCCTGTAATTGGAATGGGTTAAGTTGTTCATGTAAACACACAAATAGTACTGCATCTGATGATATTGTATTAATAATAGGATCCTTTTGTATTAATGGTTCAATAACCTCAATTGAAGTTATAGAAATTAAATCATATTCAGAAATTTATTCAGATGCTTGTGCACCAAATGCTATATTTAATACAACTATATGTCAAGTTTATAATAATAATAATAATTAAATTTATTCCAAAAACAAAAATTAGAAAACAAAAAAAATTTATTTAATTTTATATTTAAAATCAAACAATTTTTTTTGATAATAATTTAAAAAGTAAATAAAAACTATTAAAAATATATCAATTAATATCAAATTTAGTTTAACTATTAAATTATTCATTAATTTAATGGAAGCAACATTTTTTTCTATTAAAATATCACCAAATTTTATATTAAATCCTCCACACAAATCGAAAATTGTTTCTATTTTTTGTTTTGAATCTTTGATATAATCTGTTATTAAATACAAATCATTATCTTTACTATAATTATTATACGATAAAATATCGCAAATATTATCTCTGCTAAAAAGTGGATTTAAACTAAATGAATAACGATCATATATTTTTTTTTCCTTATTATCATCATCACTATTTTTTTCTATTTTTAATTTTTGATTTATTTCTAGATATTGAATTTTTTTTTGTTGTAAATAAGGAAATACCAAATAATTTTCATTTATGAAATATAAGTTTTCTGATATATCAAAAATATTAAATTCTATTGTTTGATTATTATGCATAAATGAATTTGAGTCTATTATTTTATAGTCATTTTCGTTTTTTTGTTTAATTATATCATTTATTAACTCATTTTGATTTTGTAAAATTCCAATAGAGCCAACCATGCTATAAGTTTCTGTATTGGAAAGAACATTACAAAATATTTCTATACCATTTTTATAATCAATTTCCAAAATTTGGTCGTTTCTTAATCTAATATATTTTTCATAATCTTCTCTTTCAATATTTTTATTTTTAAATAATTTATTTGAGTCAAAACTATTTGATACATAAAAATCACAAATTAAACTGTTGCAATGAAAATAAAATTTGTAATATTCTGTTTCATCAAATTCTCTTTTAAATATTATATCATGGGTATCAATCAAAAAATTATAATTTTCATTAAAGTTTTTGTTATTAGTAGTAGTAGTAGTAGTAGTAATTGTAGAGTCATCAAAACTTATTAAAGTTAATACAATAAACAATAAAAATATGTGAGATATTAGAAGATTTTTAATTTTCACTACTTTTTTTGTTGTAAATGAGATAAACATTTCAATTAATTAATTTATTTTTTTTAAAAAATTTCTTCTTTTTTTTATAAAAGAAAGTAAAATACTTTAAACAAATTAATGTCAATAAAATATTCTTACAACCACAAATTTTGTTCATTCTTTAATTTTACAAGATATCATACTTTTAAAAGGTATAAAATTTTCTATGTTTATATCAAATTCTATTGTCTTAGAGTTAGCACTACAAACTTGATCATATCCAGTAGAAGAAGAAGAATCCAATTTTTTTTTACAGTAATCTGTTAATTCTATACTATGAGGTTGATTTGTGTAATTAAAAATATTAAAATTCGACTTCATTGATTCCTGGTTGTTTATTAATATAAATCTTCCATCTAAGCCATCATATTTTACAAATCCTTCGGGACATTCATTTTTTTCTGATATAAAAATAAATTCAGAAAATGATTCTAATTTTTTTTCTAATTTTTCATTATCATTTTTAAGTAATTCAAGAATTACTTCAAAAGCATCTAATTTGTAGCCCAAATTTTCATTTGATTCAGTTTCAATTATTATTATATTAATTGAAAATAAAACTGAAAAAATAAAAAAAAAATGATTTCTCATTTTTTTTTAATAAAAAAAAATTAAAAACTAAAAAAACAAAAACAAAAACACAAAGAAACACATTTTGATTTTATGGTAGACATAGAAAAAATTTTGAGAGAAAGTATGGCATTTACATCGTATAAAATTAGATTATTTTTTGAAATAGAACCCTTGTTAGCGTATAATAGTAATTTTGATTTTGATGATACAATTTTTTTGGAACAACAACTACAAAAAATACATCAAGAGAAGTTCAGTATTATAAACAGTATTCTCTTTTTTTTTACTAAAAATGAAAAAGGAGAAATAGTTGACGTATTGGTATGGAACAAATATCAAAATAATTACTTTTTTTGTTATGTTTATATTAATTATGAGCCAAAAGAAACCAATGAAGAAAAAAAAAAATTCATCTCTTCATTTGTTGAAAAATTATTATTTCAATCAAACAATAGTAAAAGTAAAGTAAAGCAAATTAAATAAAATTAAATAGAATTAATTTGTTTATTTAGTTAAATAAGTTTTCAATATTAAAACTATTTGTAATAGGTTCATTTGAGATACAAGTAGTTTCGTAATTTGATAAATTAGTGTTTACACACGACTCAATATGTTGATTATTTGTATTTTTTTTTATGGAAGAATTGTTTCTTTTAATTTTTTGTTTTTTCAGATTCTGTAAATATTTTTGAGAATGTATTCTAACATGTGAAGGTGTTCTTGTTCCAATAAACCATGATATAGATTGAACATCTTTAACTCCAAATAACTTAATTGCGTGTAAAAACTTATTATGTTCATACATAGTCCAATAAAAAGGAGGGATCTGACAATTATTGATGTTAAAAGATTCAAATTGTTCAATTTTATTTAATAGTATATTATATTCAGTTTTTAATTGATTTAAATCAAGTTTCATTTTATTAATGACATCATGTTGTGCTATAATTAATTCATGTAGGTTAGAGTTCGTGGGAAAATAAGTACAATTTATGCAATTGGGTTGATAATTACAAACATTTAAATGGTCTTGTTTTTGTGGTAATATTTGTTTTTTGGGGTGTATTTGTGTTGAATTAAACATGATTTTTTAAATTAAAAAAGTTTGTATTTTGAATAAATAAAACTAAAACAAACAAAAAAAAAATGATAACAACTAAAAATAAATTTTCAAATAAATTGATATTTAACAGTAGTGATAATTTTCGGAATGACAATTTTCAAATTATCTCGGAGGGGGACCATAACTCTTCTGAAACTAGTTCAACTTACTTTAAATTTAATAAAGAAAAAAATACAATAAGAAAAATTTTTAATAGTCGTTGCATAGTGGAAATCAAAAATTTCAAATATATCAAACAAAGTAATTATTCAAGTACTGGACTTAATCTATTAGATTATATATTATTTAATAATGGAGATTTTTGTTCATTAGATTCATCATACTTTTACACCACTAAAAATTTACATTTTATATGTAATATATCCAGTATTATTAATGTTAATGAAATAATTCAAATAGAACCATACTATAGTTATAATAATGCTCTATCAAAAAATACAGTTACTTCAGATTGGAATGAATTTACTTCAGATTGGAATGAATTTTTTCGTATAAATAATGCAATTTTAGCTGGATTTTTTATTTTAGATATTAATCATAAATTATTTAAATTAGAAAATAAAAGTATTATATTATTAAGTTTATATGTTAATGTATTTGAAATTTATAATGTTGTCAGCTTTTGCAATGATTATACTATTTTTTTCATATCATTTATTAAAAACAATAAAACAATTGTGGCACTCGAATATAATATTTTCAATCATGGTGGGATTATATATTCTAAAGAAAGTAACGAATTTACTAAAACATTAAATAATATTATTATTATTGATATAAATTTACATCAAATTCAAATTTCGTATAAATGTTCAAACGGAACAAAGAATAATATAGATCTGCATCATAAAACAGGATTTAATATTACACATGCTATACTATACAGACCATATAATAAAAATAAATATTATAATGAAAAATTAACACTTAAGAATTGGATAGTTATCAATAAGTCAATTATACTTCAATTCATAATATGTTTTTCAAAAAAATTCAACATATATCCTCCAATATTAATAATGGAATTGATATTTAGTTATTTATCAATTAACGCTTTTGAAAAAGTAGTTTCTTTTTTAGATAATTAAATAAAGTTTATAATATTTGTTAAAATATTTTTCTTGTTACTGTCTTTTTTTATTTTTTTTTTGTTTTAAAAAAACCCAAAAATAAAATAAAATAAATAAATTAAAACAAAAACAAAAACAAAGACAAAGACAACGAAATAGAAATGAATATTCCAAAAACTGTTGGAATTGATACCGAAAGTTATTTTTCAACTATTTGTGAAAATTTTATAGGAAACCTTTATGAAAAAATCAATAACCCTTCTAATCCAGGTAAAGTAGAAGAAAGGTCTGTTAATTTTGTTTGTGTTACAACTGTTCAAATTATACCAAACAAGGATTTTAAAAATATGCAAGATATTATATATGATTATGCAAAAAATGAACCCAACTCAAAATTTAATGTTACACATTTCAGGGCTTTGTATATTAGACATACTCAACCAAGATGTACTATATTGGTTTTTTTAAACGGAGTTATAATTGTAATAGGTGGAAGGAATTTAGATATTTCGTTGTTTTATATTCATCATTTTATTTATAAAATTAAAACTTCTGTTAAAATACTAAAAATTACACCAGCTAATAAAATTTATTCTGGAAGATTCAATTCAGAATTAAATTTTAATGAATTAAAGTTAAGTGTTAGAAAATCAATTGATCAATATGGACAAATTGAAGAAAAGGTGTTTTCTGGATTAATAGTGAATTTGAAAGTTGAATCTGAAAATAATAATAAAATAAAAGTAAAAATAATAATTTTTAGAACAGGAAATTTCAATCTTTTATCGCCAGACAAAGAACTAAAAAATATATTAAGTGCAGTTAATCAGTATGTTCATCCATTTATGAAACAACAAAGAGCTGATAAGTTGTATGTTGAAAATGTAAATCTTAAAAATATACATAAAGCTCAACTTGAAGGAAAGGATAAACATCTTTTATCGTTATTCAAAGACCAAGAATCAATATAAAATAAATTAAAAATTTATTTAGTGTAAATTTATTAGATAAAAAAAAAGATTTAATTTACAATAAAAAAACAAAACAAAAAAAATAAAATAATAAATTGTTTATATTTTTCTTATTACCAGCTTAATCAGAAATTAAAAAAGATACGATAAGAATGCAGGGAGTATGTGCTACAATTACATGTTTTGTTATTATATTAGCAGTAATAACAGTAAGAAAGATTAAAAAAGTAACTTTTGAGTTAGATGACTGTCCAGACTTTACTGGAAAACCTGGCTTAGATATCACCGGAAAAGTGGATTTATCTGTATTTCCACAAAAAACTTGGAATCCATTATATTGGAGATATCCATGTATGTTAGATTCACATGTTACTTATTCTTTAGCGTCTGGTAGTGAATCAGATTACAAAGAAATTGAAAAACACTGGCTACTTATTGAAACTGGACATATTATTTCAAAATTACCAAACCATACTGTAGGTATGAGATTAGATTTAAGATGTTGTTACGATACATTCCAGTGGAGTTGTCTAATTCCTCATAAAGTTGTTTCATCAAAAAGATTAAACGAAAACGAAAATGAAAATAATAATAATAATAATAATAATATTAGTAAAAGGAAATTATCAAGTTTTGACAATAAGGAAAGAAACCCTCATCCATTTGCTATGTTTTTATTGTTTTTATTTTTCGAAATATTGTATTCTTTTTGTTTAGCATTCTGTTTTTGGATTGTTATTTATTTCAATAGTTTATTAAATTATTTAAGTTATCCATAAATTATACTAACTCCGTTTTCAATAAAATTTCAATATAAAAAAAAAATAAAAATGAATCTTTTACCAATTAGAAACATATTTGGAGAATTTTTTTTCATGTTTTTTTTGTATTCAGTGCTAGTTTTGTTTCTTTTTTTTCTTTTCAAATTTATAAATTTGAGAAAAATATTATAATAATTTTTTTATCGAAAAAAAATATTTAATTTATTATAAAAAACAAAACAAAAAAACACATGAGGTTGAACGTAAAAGATATTTTGAAACCAAAAAAAAATATTAAAAAACTAAAAACTAGACTTAAACAAAATTTTTTTGACAAGTATTCTGTGGGAAAATTCATAGGAGGTGGAATTTATGGAAATATTTATATGTGTTATAGTAAATATGGTGATAATAATAAAAATACTTCAAACAAATTGGTAGTTAAAAGACTTTTAAAAAATAATGTTGATGATACATTTATAAGAAATGAAATTTTAATATTGAAGAAGTTGAGAAACCTTACTCATATTGTAAATCTAATTTATTATGGAAAATGTAAAAATGGAAATACTTACTTAGTGTTTGAAAAATGTGAAATGGATCTGAAAACTTTTATGAAAAGTGGATCAAATAACATAAATAATGAAATCAAGTTTGAAATTTGTAAGCAAATAACAATGGGACTAGAGTTTTGTCATTTAAAAGGCATTATTCATGGCGACTTAAAGTTGGATAATGTATTGATTCATGAAGATTGTACAATAAAATTATGTGATTTTGGTTTATCAGTTATTAATAAAAATAAAAAAAATAAAAAAAATAAAAATGAAAATGAAAGTGTTTATGAACGTCATGATGATGATGATGGTTTTGATGATGGGTATGATGATAATAATGTTAGTGTTGATGATAATAATGATTTTATAGACTTGATCCCAGATAAATATGCTATACTATACAGACCATTAGAATTTACTTTGTTGAATGTTTTTAATTATTATTCAGATGTTTGGGCTTTAGGATGTATTATACATGAAATTTTCTTGGGATTTTTATTATTTAATAGTTCAAAATGTAGAAGAATATCTAAAAAAACTATTGAAAATTGTACATTTGTGATATTTAGTACATTAGGTAAATTTGATCAAAGTCAGTTAAATATATATAGTGGATCACTTTTTTTCAAAAAAATACTTCGTTATACTGGAATTTATTATAACAATTTGAATTTACACAAAGAACAAAGAGAAAGTTTATTCGCTAATAAAAAAAGTACAAATGATTTGGAAATAAAAATATATAAAATATTAAACGAATGTATGAATTATAATTATTGGGAAAGGATAAATTGTACTGAATTATTAAAGATTTTTAACTAAAATTTAAAAACAATTAAAAAATAATATCGTAATATTTATTATTTAAATTGTTATAAAGTCTGTAGCGAGGTAATTAAATTTTTCTCCTAACTTACAAATGTCGCAATTTTTTTCGTTCCAATTACATGTTATTTTTTCATTTTTTATATTTTTGTTATTTTTACAATTTAGTAAAATTTCTTTTCTTATTTCATCTAAAAAAGGATTAATGGCATAAAAAAAGTCATCTTCATTTGTAAGTACGTCTTCAATATTATTAATGTGAGTTGTAATTATTTTAATAATATTTGGATATTCATAAATTTTAATATTTGATTTCCATTCAAATTCTATAGATTTTATTTGAGCTTCAGAAAAATAAACTTTGTCATCTACTAAATCAATCACTTGATAGAGAACAATAGAATATCGATATATATATTCAGAATTTTCAGAATAACCATTAATATTAACTTCTAATTCATGTTCATATTCATTACATTGTTCATTTCTAGGACAATTACAATATTCTGATTTAAGTTCATGAAGTCCACCACTTATACTAAGAGAAACATGATATTTTTTAATAAATGCTACAAGACCAGACATTACTATATCTACATCTTTTTCTTTTTGTAATTTTCTTTTTTTCTTTTCTCTTTCAAGAACTTCCTCTAATTTACCTGAATTAATAAAATCAAAATTTAAAGAAGAATCTAATTCTTCATCATCAACAATAACTCGAATTTTTCTTTTCATTATAAATAAACAAAACTATTAATAGGCAGAACTCTTTGATTGTTTTTTTTTTGTTTTTTGTTTTCCAGCAAAAAATATTTTTTTTTGGTTATTTTGACAAAAAAATATTTTACTATTTTTTTTTCAAATATTTTTTTTAATAAAAAAAAAAATTTTTTTTTTTCAGAAATCTTTAAAAAAAATAAACACAAAAATGGAAGATTATAGCATCAATGTTGAAAAATTTAAGGGATATCCTATTTCAAAACTTAACGTGATGAATTTAGTAAATTACATTAACCATTATTTTAGTTCTAAAAATTGTTTTTATATGAACAACAATTCTGAGGACCTAAAAATTTTGATGAATAGTAATTACGAAGATCTAAAAATTTTGGAAGTACTAAAAATTTTTTTGTATATTAAAGAAGACTCTCCCACTTTTTTTAATTGCAAAAAATTATTAATGGATTTTATTACAAAAAAAAAATTATTAAAAATTGATATTAATTTTTATTTCTTATTTTTATGGAATTGTATTTTAGGATCTGTTAATAAGTATTCAATTGTGAATATTTTTATTTATTACAATGAATTTTTTAAATCTTTTATTGAAAAGTATGTAACTTTAGGACAAAGAAAAAAAGTACTTCGTAAACTTAGCCCATTTTTAAAATTTAAGGTGATAGTAATTAATATAAATAAAAATATTAATTATGAAAATATTAGTTATGAAAATTTGTTAAAAATTGTAAAAAAACAACTTAATTATGAAAAGGAGAAGAACAAAAAAAAAAAAAAATACAATAGAATTTTAGAAAACATAAAAAGATTCTGTATTTTTCATAATATTGAAAATAATAATAATAATAATAATAATAATAATAATAATAATAATAACAATAATAAAGAAAATGAAAAATTAATAATTAAAATTAAGCTTTCTTTAATTGGATTAGAATTTACTCACAATTGTATATTAAATTGTAAAAGAGAAGGTTGTAATTATTTTGAACTAATTGGAGATGGAAATATATTTGTTGATTTTGAAATTTTCAAATTAATTTTTCCAATTTCATTTTTTAAAAAGTTTGAAATTACAATGAATAACTTTAATTACACATACAAAATATCTGAAGGATTTTTTTTTTTTAATGGATATACATTTGTTAGTCCAAATACTCATCCTGAAAGTAACAAATTCAAATTAATGGAAAACATTTTAAGTGATATTAAAATATTTAACGAATTTTTAAACAATTTCAAATTATTTAATTCATTTGTATACTTTGATAATAATAATTATGTTGAAGTTAAACTTAAAAAAAAATTTAAAATACTACATAAGAACACAACAAGAGATTGTTTTAACTTTTCTTCAATTTTTGTTGATGGAGATATTGATAGTTTGTATGATACGGATGTTAATATTGTGTACAAAAAATCAAAAAAAAAAAGATTTAAATATAATGAAAATACATGTAAATACACAGAAATAAATAATAACAAGAAAGACATTATTGCAACAACTCGTATAAAAAATGCTTCATTTTATTCAATTTTTGTTTATGAACAAATATGTATCAATCAAAAAAAAAATGAAATTTTATTACTTATAGAAATTTTTGAAAATTTAGAGCCAGAAACACCTTTAAATTGTATTTTAGATTTTATATCAAGACAGAAATTGTTAGAAGAGAGTAATAATAATAATAATAATAATAATAATAATAATAATAATAATAATAATAATAATAATAAATTAGACCATCAAATTGATCTTAATACTTATAATAATCTTAATACATTCATGGAAGAATATGGATGTTTGGCTTTTCCTCCTTGTATTGTAAACTTAATTAAAAAAAATGAAGGAAGTAATCACTTTAAAAACAAAGAAAGAACATTAGTTAGTGATTTTATTAGACATGCTTATCCTATTCAAGAAGAAGGAGTTCATATTTGGGATTTAATTCATAAAAATACCAATAAATATGATAGTAATAAATTTAATTTTAAAGCATCATCAGATTATAACATAATTAATTACCGATATAAAAATATAAATAATTCTTCTCATTATATAAGTTGCAAAAGTTTCAAACAATCGGGTTATTGTATATTTAGTTACGATACTGATGATAATTTTGATGAGGTAGAAGATATTGAAGATATTGGATCAACTACAAAAGAAACAAGAAAATGTTCTAAACTACTTCTTGAATTATCTGGACGTAAAACTATAATATTTAGACCAGATCATTACACAAATACTATTCATAATTGTGTTGACTTAGAAAAATCAAGTTGGAATTATTAATAAAAATTAACTATCAAAAAAAAAAGATTTTCTTTATTTATTATATGATTTTTTTATTAGATTCAGAAATTTTTATGCGAATTACACCAATTATCAATAAAATAAGAAACAATAACATAAAAGTAAATATTATTTCATTATTTATGAAATTATTAGTAAAATCAAAGTTATTACAATTTTTATTTTGCATGCAAATACATTCCATGTCGTTATTCAAAATTTCATTTTTATCACAGTAATTCTCGCTTTGAAAAAATGAATAAAATAAATCAAATGTTTTTGAATTTTCACATATTTTTTCTATACTTTCTATACTTTCTAAATCTGTATATTTTCTTTGCAAACTTATAAAAATTTTTTCTAATTTTTTTTTTTCTAAATCTTCTATTGAATTTATTTTTTTATAAAAATTATTTTCACTGTTAGAATCTTTTTTTAAATTAAACTTTTGTATATTTTTATTTGATGACATAAAAGTATTCTTTTCAAATTTTATATTTTTACAATCACTTTCATTTGTGCTACACCTTGAATATAATTTATCCATAAAATTGGTAATATTGCAAACTTTATTTTCATAAGTAAGAGTAACATTTGATAATTTTTTATCAAGATATTCAACCTTGTCAATAATACTATCTATTGTGTAATTACTGTTATTATATTCTATTATTACGTAACTATCATTATCTCTTTTTAAATCAAGAATAGTTCCATTAGAAATTACAAAGTAATTGTACTTAATTTTTGTTTGACAAAAACTTTTATCAATTTTGAAAAGAAAATAAAATAAAATAAAAACATAAATATTATTATTCATTTTTTAAGTTTAATTTTAATTTTCTAAATATGAAGATATCTAATTTTTTTTAAATAAAGTTAAAATGGATTCCATAAAACAGTTTTTTTTAATTTATTTTTCTGTTCTTAATAAAAGTACTTATCTTTTGATATAATATAAACAATTACATCATATTTACACTTTTTCATAATTGAATAAACATTTTCTAATTTAAGTTCAGATGTAAAATAAATTATACTTTTAGTTCTTGTTGAAAATGAATTAAATGGAATGATCAATTTTAAATTTTTTTCATTGTAACCTTTTTCTTTGAAATTTTCTTTTAATTCGATTATTGTTTTATCTCTAAAACACCCGTTTTCTTCATTAAAAAATGAAAGTGAATTAAAAGGAAGTTGATTATTAGGATCTATGATGTTATTAGTGTAAAAATATGAATTAAAAAATTGCTCAAAATTACTGTTATCACTACATAAAATTTTATCTGTATAATTTGTTGATGATTTAATATGTTCAGATATAATATTATATATATCAAAATCAGTTTCAATTTTAAGTCTTTTATCTTCTAAAATAAAATGTTTGATTTTTTCAATTTGTTCCATTTTAGAATCACTAGCACAAGAATTAAAATAGTTATTATCGTCATCATCATCTTCTTCTACTTCATAATTACATAAATCATCTAATGAAATATTAACATCATTTATTGATGCATGAATTGTATCAAATTTCTTGGTTGAATATCCAATAAGAGCACATTTTTTTTGTTTGAACAATTGTTTTGCAAAAAAACTTAGATTAGTATTATCAATTGAATCAAAAAAAATTGTAATCTTTTTAACTCCTTCACATATTTCATCAAAACGAGTTATTAAGTTATAAATATCTTTAACATTAATTAAATTATTGGTTATAATCATTAAATTATTAAAAGAATTACTTTTTTTTTTGTCTTTTTTGATGTCTTGAATTAATCCTTCAATAACAATATATTTTGAACAATTTTGTTCAAAATTTATAAATGAGTATCCATTATAATTTACCATTAACTGAGTGAAATAAGATTCTTCACAAAAATTTGTATCAATTAAACAAATCTTATTTTCCTTAATAATAGATGTTAAACTTTGAAATTTATCTATATATTTGATTTGATTATAATTATTATTATTATTATCATTATCATTATCATACAAAAAATTAAATTTCTTGATTAATTCATCATTGTAATAATGAATTAAATGACTTTCATAATATTCTATTCCACGATAATTTTTGTGCTTAATTAAAAGTTTACTATCTAACATAAACTTAAAAATATATTCACATTCACAAATTAATTTATCATCATAAACTCTCGAGGAATCAGCATAACATAAATTTGATGAAATAATTTGAATCGTATTAATTTTGGAATTAATCTGGTTACATTTTTCTAGATTCTCAAAATCAATTACAATTTTTCTTACTACATCAAATTGATATTCATTTGCAAGATATTTCTCTCCAAAATACCTGCATCCATATACATATTGATTATAATTAATTTTTATTATACCATAGTAAGCCAATTTGTTTACTGTAGTACTTCCATTTTTAAGAATTGAAATGAAACTTGATTTTTCTGTTTCAAAATTTTTAATATTTCCAATATTCTTTAATTTTTCACCAAAAATAATTTGTTCATCTTTTTTAATATCATCATTCAAAATAAATGAACCAGAGTGATTCAACCCCTTAGATAAATTAAGGCTATATTCAATTTCTCTTGAATCTGGCTCTAAACAATCAACAACAAAATGTTGCATTTGTTTTTTGTAATTTTTTTCATTTTCTTGTTGTTGTTCAAAGCTTGGTTTTTCATTTGAAGTAGTATTAATTCGTTGTCTGTTATTTTCAATTTTAATGTTATTGTTCATATTGTCGTTGTTTTTTTTTGGACTTAAAGTTCTTTTTT
>SDBS01003246.1_pt1 | contig 15945 bp, 23 predicted proteins | sample 2277091 | NCBI WGS metagenome assembly SDBS01 (sample SAMN10404972, study PRJNA504765) | marine sediment metagenome | isolation source: marine sediment core GS10_PC15, 163 cmbsf | place: Arctic Ocean: Southern Knipovich Ridge | collected 2010 | reverse complement strand
ATGAGGTTGGGTTAAAACGACTTGCCAAGGTGGGGAAGGAATCCAGTGTCACGTCGTAGCGAAAACCACTCATGGGCCTATGCACAGCACATCCAGGGATGGATGCGTCAGGGGGAACTGCGCTGGCTTCATAAGATTGCGATGCACTTTAAGGATCCGATCAACTGGATGGAGATCGGATCCTGGAAAGGGCGCTCGTTGGTCATGACTGCGCTTGGCCTTCCGGCAGGATCGCGGTTGACAACGATTGAGCCTTTCATGAAGTGCCCGACCTCGACAAAGGGTCAGGTGGAAATCACTTGGCCGTTCCCTTGGGTTGAGAAGCACTTTGAGTTGGCATTGGAACTGATCAAGACTCTTCGTCCAGATATTGAACTCATCTGGCATCGGGCAACATCCGAAGTTGTCCAGGTCATGGTTGAGGATCCTCAGGACGTGATCTTCATCGATGGCAATCACACTGAAGAAGTGGTGACCCAGGACATCACGGTCTGCCGAAACAAGATGAAGCCCGGTGGGTTCTTGGCCGGTCACGATCGAAGCCACGAGGAAGTGAAGAGGGCCCTGAAGAAGACTGGAGTTCCCTGGAAGCCAGCAGCCGGATCGATCTGGTGGTGTAGAGTATGAATGTCGAGTATGCAGTCTGCACTCACTTTGATTCATCTTCCGAGATGAATTACAAAGTGGATCGCACCCGAGCAAAGCGAACGGTTGAGAATGACGACTGGTGGCTTCGACGACTTGAGATCTGGAATGAGTTCGTAGAGCCGTCTCTGCACTCCCAGACGTTTCAGGATTTTGGGCTATGGGGGTTCTTCAACGAACACTGTTTCAGTGATACTGGTATGCGTCACGCGTTCCGATATCGACCAGACGGAGGAAATGCAGTAAGTGGTGGACCGCGGATGCTTCGGCAGGAGTATTACAACCGATGCGACTGGCTTTGCATGATCCTGCATGACTCGGACGATCTCTATTCTCCGGGGGCGTTTGATCTGATCGCAAAACAGAAGCCGGAACCTGGACTGGTCGTCTACTTTGAAGACGGCTGGATGTACGACATCAACACTGGAAGGATCGACAAATTCATCACGAGTCATGGAGCCGGACCCGGACCTTGGATTGCTCGTTGGTATCCGAATGAAGCATTGGCGTCAGAGGAAGCATGGTGGAGTTATCGATTCAAGTGGAAGTTCAATCGAGTACACCACCAGGTTCGTGGATGTCCGAACGCTCGGAAGCTTCCTCACTGGAACTTCCTGGCTCTGCTCCATGGATCGAATGTCACCCGTAGGAGAGGGAACCCAGCGACTGAGAAGAAAGCGAATCATGAAGTGACCGATCCGGAGAAGAAACAAAAGATTCTGTTGAGGTTCGGGATCCATGTCTAAGTTCAAACCGTGGATCACTTATCAGGCAGTGAAGTTTCTCCGTCATCGCCTGACCTCGGAGATGAATGTTTTCGAGTTTGGTTGTGGGAGTTCAACGATCTTCTACGCAGAGCTCTGCAAGTTTGTAAGAGCTGTCGAACATGATCCAGCCTGGGCCCCGAAGGTAGTGAAGACTCTGGAGCAACGAAGGCTATCGAACTGGCAGATCCATCACGTCCGCACTGAAGATGAACGACCTGCTGGATGCACGAAAGACTTTCTGATCCCGAGTAGCTACTACTCGAAAGGTCGGTCCGCGTGGTTCAAGAAGTACGCCTACACCATTGATCAGGATGGTGGGAGGTATGATGTGATCTCCGTTGACGGGGGAGCCCGGGTCTCATGCGTTATGCGTGCGATTCCGCGACTCGCTCCTGGTGGATATCTCATCCTGGATAACTCCGAACGACCGAGGTATGCACCGGGTATGAATCTTGTTCCCGCAGATTGGAAGCAATGGGACTTCCTGGGGATTGGATCGGTCAACGCCTGGCGAGCAGCTATGAAGAAAGAACTCCGAACGAAGAAGTGGCAGACCACGATCTGGCAACGGCCAGCGGCATGAAACAAGTCAAGGTCAAATGGAAACTGAAGTACGCTGTCCAGATTCAAGGGGAGATCCATCCTCGCACGAAGGGGGATGTTGATACGTATCCAGAGAAGGATGCAAAGCGAATGGAGTCACTTGGTCTGGTGACGATCATGAAGGATCAAGTGATCCCAAGAGTCCACAGTATCACCTTGGAAGACGACGAGGAGTAGTCAAGTGGCCCTCATCACTCGGGAAGAAGCGAAAGAGTTTCTTGAAGTTGCCCACGCGGCGCAAGATCTGAGGATCGATCTGATGATCGCCGGTGCTCAGAACTATGTTGAGAAGTACTGTGGGGTTGCATTTAGTGAGGAAACAAAAGTTGAGACCCTGGATGGTGGTGGCTTCGCTCTCTGGCCGACTCGTCGTCCAGTTCTCTCAGTTTCCAAAGTGGAGTTCATCGAAGATCTGACCAACATCGACACGATTGAGGTCGAGAACATTCGGGTCGCTGATGATCAGATTATCCGAACGCACCGCATCCGTTGGTTCAAGGGTCGCAACAACTATCGGGCGACCTACATCGGGGGTTACAAAGACGCAGACGTCCCTCCAGGCCTGAAGCTAGGGACTCTTGATATGATTCGACGTCGGTATGACAATCGTGGAGGGGTATCAAACCAAAGCGTGGCGGGCTTCTCAACTGGATGGCAGAAGTTCACCGAAGCCGACTTCATTGCAGAGTTGTCTGCGTTCCGGAAGGGTGGGATCATTGGATGATCGGACTGTGGATCTTAATCGCAGAAGTGACTTCACCTGCTTCACCCGTCCCGGAGGGGGCGGTGTCCTATCCGATCCCCCTATGGCTCGTGGGAATTGTGGTCAGTGCTCTGGTTGCGGCTATCGGAATCCTCTGGCGTGATGGAATCAACGTCCGGAAGGACATGGGTGAACTGATTGATAAAGCGCAGAAGGGTGAGATTCGTGCGCTGACCGACAACGCTGACAAAGCGGAAGTGATGACCGAGAAGATGGGTGGAGTTCGGTCAGCGATTGAAGCCCTGACCAAAGCAGTCGATGAACTGCGGAAGGGAACTTGAGTATGTTCAACTTCTTGTTTCGTCGGAAGAAGCGCAAAGCCAATGGGACCGATCCGGAAATCTCCGAAGAGTTGAAAAGAGCGCAAGCACGGAAGAAGAAGACAGACGAAGAGCATGACTGCGAAATGGAAAAGATGAGCACTTCAACTGAATGCCTTGGAATGGCGACGGTGAACTTTGCCGGCCTATCAAAGGATAAGCTCCAGGGCATCATCGATAAAGAAAGCGAACGCGATTCAGGCATTCTGCCAATCGCAACTTAAAGAGGGGGTGTGAAATGAAACATCATGGAAATCCTATTATGGGTATGTTTGCTTGTCGGTTCGTACTTCTTTTTGCGTTGGCTTTTGGATGGCTTTGCGCCATCCCCACCGTCAGCTTCGGGCAAGATACCGAGCCCACGGTGGAAGCAGCTGCTGGAGTGGCTCCGGAACCGTCTGAAGAAGTGAAGCCCGCTGCTCTGCCTGCTGCCGAGCCGGCCCCTGCTTCACCCGCAGAGTCGCCGCCGGTCCTGGATCGAACAGATGAAGCCAAAGTCGCTGACGGTGCTCCAACGATTATCAAGATCATTAACCAGTACTGGCTGCTGGCTCTGGCAGCTGTTGCTGCTCTGGTGATCGGTCGATTCATTTCTGAAGACGCCTGGAAAAAGATTGTGAGGGCTGGCTTCAATGGAGTCGATCAGATCTACGTCGCCTATATCCAACCGAACAAGGATGGCGAGTGGGATCAGAAGGAAGCACGCAGACGAGCCTGGGATGCTGCCAAGAAACAGATGGGTCCAATCCTGAAGCTCATAGTCTCCCTGAAGGGGCGGGAGTGGGGAGAGGCAGTGATTCACAAACTCGCTAACCAGCGGAAGAAGGAAAGCAAATAGTGAGCTTCATTCTCGAACTACTTCGCATGATCATCGGGGCTGTCACTGGGGAGGTCTTCGATCAACTGAAGATCGAGGACAAAGCTGAATATGTCGACACTGACATCACGAGCATCGATCTCGACAAAGATCCTGATGACCTTAGTGATCTTGATGTGTTCGATGGGCTGCTTGACGAAACGAGTGGTAGTCTTCGTCAGCCCCACGAAGTTGCCTGAGGAAACGAAAGGCTTCGCCCGGATTGCTGAGCAATGGGTCGACATCTCGATCAACGATAAGATCGTCAGTGATGCGGACATTGGTGGGCGGATGCCACTCCTGGACCGGGAACTAGCTGGCTTCGTCCGCTTGAAGATCCGGTTGCAGAAGATTCTAAAGGATGACGAGCTGCGCAAGCTCATTCACGATAAGGGACTCTGATGCGTGGGTTCGAACCGTTCACGATATCTCGTCCGAAAAGGACGAACAACAGTAATGGGACTTGGACTGATAAAGAAGCCAACACCCATGTGGTGTATGGAAGTCTGAAGTTCCACTCGACCGGAACTCGCATCATCGTATCGTCGCATGCCGATGCCCAGAATGGGGATCTAATCGAAGTGGCAAAGGCACAGTATCGTCTAGAAGGTCGGGAGCAGGTTCCGGGAGCTCCCTACATCCAGATGATGTTGGTCCGAACCGATAAGCCGATTGATCCGGAGAAGGTGACTACCTAAATGGGTCTTCAATTCCAAGGGAGTGTACGGTCCTTCCTGGATGTGCAGGCCATCCGGACCATTATCGACCAGGCCAGTATCGACCCGCTGAAGAAAGCCGGTCTGCTGGTGGAGCGGAACGCAAAGATTGGGATGCGTAGTGGTGGAGGTCGGGCTCATATTCCGAGCAAGCCAGGTGAACCACCGCATGTCCAGACCGGGAACCTGCGGGCGAGTATCCAATCCGCAGATACGCAAGTGGCGGCATTCATCTTCGGGGCTCTTCGAACCGTCGTGATTGTCGGTCCTACTCGAAGTGCGTTCTATGGAAGGATGCATGAGTTTGGTGGAACATTCAAAGGGGTGTTCTTTCCGGCAAGGCCCTTCATGCGACCTTCCCTTCTGACTTCGGCTCCAAAGTTTCCAGCCATGTTTAAGAACATGGACCTGGTGAACACTCCGGCAGCAACTGCATTGCAGCGGAAGGTTGATCGCTTCATTAAGACAGGAAGATTATGATCGCTGGAGCAATCTACACTCTTCTGAATGCAGAGTCTACGATCACTGATCTGCTAGGGAAGTTCGAGAACCAGCCTGCGATCTTTACGTTTGATCAGGGAGTCGCTCCATCAGATGCAACAGTTCCACATATCAGCATCATGGAAGTCGGGGGTGGTGAATTTGGAACTCGTGGATCTCAGGGAGCGGAAGTTTTGATACAGATTGACATCTGGGGATCGAATAAACTACGTGAGTCGATTCGCTCGCTAGCTTGGCGAGTCAAGGAAGTTGTGGACCGTGGATGTATCACCCCTGTTGGGTATACGTCCTTAATGCTGGTGGCCGATCCGCCCCAGCGCAACGATGACCGGGATGGGTTTCCAGGTTATCGTGTCATCGCGAGAACGAAGGTTCTCAAGGACTAGGAGGTACGGGATATGGCTGGAAAGGGAACCGCCGGCTTCGACTTCGTGTTGAAGATCGGTTCGAGCGAAGTGGGCCGCGCTCGCGATGTGACGGTCCCGATGACCCGGGATGAGTTGGAGGATACCGATCGTTCCAACGATGGGTTCAAGTCCTTCATCGCAGGGTTGGGCGAGTGGCAGGTCGATCTGGAACTCCTGTACGAGTCGGGCAACACGATTCAGGATTCCATTGAAAGTGCTTTCCTGAACGGGACAGCGCTGACCAATGTCCAGGTGCTCGATCAGCTAGGAGTTGGCTTCTCTGGCAACTTCATCGTCACCAACTTCACCCGGAACGAGCCGCTGAACGATGTCGTGACTCACACAGTCACGCTGAAGGGCTGCGGTAAGCCGACGAAGGTGACCGGAGCCAGCTAATCCAGCTGACCGAGTCCAAGGGGGGACTTCATGAAGGTTGACATCGGTGATGGGGTTGAACGTGAACTCTTCGTGAGCACGTACAACCTTCAAAGGTTTGAGAAGAGGGCGAATGTGAAAGTCCTCTCGGCGCTCTTCAGTGCAGGAGTGTCCGGGGACTTCACTGGCCCTCTGTCTCAGATCTTTGGTGAGACGGAGGCGATCACTTCGTTTCTGTATGAATGTACGTTGACGGATGCTGAGAAATTGGCAATCCCGTATTCTGCATTCTGCGGAAAGGTCAAGCCGCATCGGCTACTGGGTCTGATGAGTGATTGTCTGACGGCACTGGTTGACTCATTCACGTCCGATGGTCCGGACGAGGAGGTCAAACCAGACTCGTCGGGGGAAGGGCTACCGAGCCCTGGACCTGGCGGGTAATCTGGGACCTCGTTGCGGTCACCGGTGCCGATCCAAGGCTCTTCACTGTAGGACAGCTTGCAGACATGGCTCTAGCGGTGGACCGTCATCGCTGGAACCATACCGCACACATTATGTGGGTGACCCATAACTCCAACTCGAATCTGAAACGGAGTGGGCTGATCAAGTCTCCAAACTACTTCAATCCGTACAAGGATGATGAGCGGAAAACCGTGGCGAGCTTCTACGACTTCGTGGAACTGCTCCCCGATCCTGAGGTGAACTAGTGGGCGAAGCCAGTAATATTCGCGCAGGTGGTGCATTCGTTGAAATCGGGGCGAAGCTGTCCCGCAATTTCACGAACGCCATCGAGAAGGCAAAGGCAAAGCTAGACCAGATCGGCGCGAAGATTCGCGAGATCGGGGCGGCATTCACTGTTGCCGGTGCACTTCTGACTGCTCCGTTCATTAAAGCAATTGCGGACGCAGGCGCCCTTCAGGATATCCTGACAAAGTTCGATGCGGTCTTCAAGGATCAAGCACAAGCAGCTGGTGAGTTTGCTTCTGCCCTGGCTCGTTCGGTCGGTCGAGCAGAGGGGACTATCAGAGGCTTCCTGGCAGCCCTTCAGGATACATTCGTTCCCTTGGGATTTGCCCGTGATCAAGGCCGGAAGCTCAGTCAGCAGCTAGTCCAGCTGGCGATTGACGTCGCTTCATTCACCGGCAGATCGGATGCCGATGTCCTGAGGGACTTCCAATCTGCGTTGGTTGGTCAGACTCGCGCAGTCTTGAAGTATGGTATCGTCCTTACGCAATCTGCTCTTGATCAGGAGATTCTGAATCAGGGGATATCAGGTGGGGTTAAGAACGCGACTGAGCTTCAGAAGGTCATGGCTCGTTTCACCCTAATCATGAAAAGTACGACGGATGCTCAAGGGGATGCCGTCCGAACTGCTGGCAGCTTTCGAAATCAGCTGAAGAGACTGAGTGCGACCGTTGGGAATCTATCAGAAGAAGTTGGTACTGCTCTACTTCCAGAAGTCACCAAGCTGATCCAGGAAGTCACCCGAATTGCCAATATCATGATCAACTGGGTCCAGAACAATCAGGAGACCATTGTCACTCTGGCCAAGCTCGCAGTAACTGTTCTGGCCCTCGGGGTTGCAATCACGGGACTTGGAATCCTAATCAAGGCCTTCACTATTGCGATGACCTTGGCGGGAGCAGGATCAACTGCTTTTGGAGCAGGGCTCCTAGCCCTGAATCCAATTGTTGCTGCGTCCGTCGCCGTTCTTATCGTGGCGACTACAGTCCTTGCAAACTTCACCGCAGAAATTAATCGACAGATTCGTGTCGACACCCGGTTCCGTGAGGGACTTCAGAAGCAGATCGATGCGATTAAGGAAGCCACTAAGGCCCAGAAAGAACTGACTGCGGCACGGGAAGCATCGCGACAGGCTCAGGAACGTGGAACTGAAGTTGCCGCCTTTGAGCAGGATGTGGGGGACCAACTGTCACGTTTGTTCCGGGAGCTTTCCCTTGATGTGGATATTGGGGGACTCAAACAGGAAGATGCTGATCGTTTGTTTGATCAAGTGGCTGAGTTGAGTAAAAGTCTTTCACGGGAATTGGAACTTGGCGAGGTCTCCCTGGAGAATGCAACGGCAGCCTTCAAGACTGAAGTTGACGCAGCCCGTCGTGCTGGAGATGCGATTGCTCAAGGTCAGCGAAGAACTCGGGAAGCAGCGGAACTTGATGAGCGAAGAGCTCGGGCGGTTCAAGATATCGCAGCTGCTCAGAAAGCCCTGGCTGAGTTCCAGGTCAGGCAGACCCGAGCGATTGGTGATGACCTGGCGCTCCTGAATAAACAGGAAGAAGCAGCAAAGGCCCTGGCCAAGACTGAAGAAGAGCGTCTTGCGATTCAGCTGAAGTTCCAGTTAGCCCGTCAACGGATCATCGCACAAGATAAGGCAGCCTCTTTGTCAGAAGCCGCTCGCCGGATCCGGGACGATGCGAGCTCAGAGAGACAAGTCCAGGGCCTCCAGAATCGTCTAGGGGTCCGTGATCCGTTTGAAGTCACTGGTGGATTCGCGTCGGCAAATCTGGGTCGCAACGTCACCACTGGAGTCTTCCAGAGCTTGACCGATACCCAGAAGCAGGCCTTGGAAGAACTAAAGAAGATTCAGCAGAATACCGTAAAACCTGTCACGATTGGAACTGGCGAATGAAGACGAAAGCAAGAGTCAAAGGCTTCTATCAGGTCAGGCACTTTCGTGGTGCTGCCCTGATTGATAGTTGGAATGCCTCCAATGGGATCGTCAATACTGCCCTCGATGACATCCTGGAAGTCTACTTCAGATCCGGAACGGCGCAGCCAAGTTGGTTCATTGGACTGATCGATTCAGTCGGTTTCATTCAGCTTGCCGAGACCGATACAATTGGTGCGCACTCCGGATGGGCTGAGTTTACTTCTTATAGTGAAGCGGTCCGACAAGAGTGGGATCCTGGAGCCGCATCACTCCAGCAGCTGACGAACTTGGTCGGACGGTCTTACAGCATTACTGCTAACGGGACTCTAAAAGGATTCCTGATTGCCTCAGACGCCACGAAGGGCGGTGCGATTGGGACTCTTTGGTCGACGGCTTTGTTTGATGATGGAGACAAAATTGTCCAGAATGGTGACACCATCACGGTCACCTATACGATTCTGGCTTCCGATGAAGAGGCAGATGTCACTCCTACAGGATTTACTCCGGCCCTTGGTGATGGGCAGTGGTGGGGAACCACCCCACGAGAAGATTTTGACGCTGGGGCAGACTTCTATAACTTCTTTACTCCGACAGCTGGCAATCCGGTTGTCTTCGTCTTCCGGGTACGGCGAACAGGAACCATCTCAAAGATCGGTCATCGAGTTGGGAATGTCGCAACCGGGAATTATGATGTCCGAATTGAAGGGGTGGATCTGTCCGATGGTGGGAATGATGGAGTCCTGATCAGCGCCGGAGCCGAAGTGAGTCACGCCGTCGTGTCTCCAGGGGATGATAACAGTTGGCAGACGGCGACTCTGGATACTCCAACCCCAGTTACACAGGGACAACTGATTGCCGTGGTCTTCCAGCATGATACTGCGGGAGCCTATCCAATCGGAACGGTCGACGAGCTTCTTCGGCAGGCTGGGTTCCCCTACATCGTTGATACAGCCGGTACCATAACTTCTAACCCCCCGGTCATTGCTCTTGAATACAATGATGGAATCTACAACGAAGTCCCCGGTTGTTATCCCTGGAGCGACATCACCTCACCATTCTGGAATGACTCTGACTCCCCGGATGAACGGGCAATCAAGATCAAACCAAGCCGGACGGTCAAGATTATCGGCTTCTGGATTGACTACAAGGCATTAGTGGTAGCAGCCGATGTTGACTTCGTTCTCTATGATTCGGATGGGACGACTGTTCTTGAAACTGTCACCCATGAAGGGGATCTTGAAATCGCGCCCGGTACAACAATGGGCACTCGCATCTTCATGTTCACTCAAGAGCACACCCTTGTTGCGGGGCTGACCTATCGCCTGTCGGTGAAACCAACCACGGTGAACGATGTCCGGGTCGGTCTGCGGGATGTCGACTCCACCGCAGTAGCGGGAGCCGCTCCGGGTGGGGCTAACTTTGGACTATCCACCAGAACCGATGCCGGAGCTTGGACTGATACCGAGCTTCAAAGAATCAACGCTGGTCTGTACGTGACTGAGATCGCAAGCTAGGAGTCTGACCATGACCGTATTTCCATCTGCCCTCTGGGACAAGAATGTTCAGAGTATCGCCAACGATGGTCCGGCGAATGATACTCTGGCGCAGGGTGCTGATTACAACGAGGTAGCCGATGAAGTCGCGGCGATTGAAACCGGTCTGCGCACTGGGGTTCTGAAAGCATTCTGGAATGACTTGGGACTTCAGCTCGACGCTGGGGACTTGGTCTTTATCTCGGGATGGAATGCGGCAAACAGCCTGCCGACCGTGACGAAGGCCAATGCGGTGATTGCCGGTGGTGCGATTCCTCTGCTAGCTCAGTTCGTTGTCATTGCCGATGTTCTCGATGCTGCAGCTGGCAATATGGCGAAAGAGTATACCGTCACCGGCCTTGATACTTCTGCAATCACTACAGTGGGTGATCCGGTCTATCTGAGTGGGACCGCGGGTGAGTTCAGTGCGACTGCTCAGAACCCAGCCAACGAAAACTCGAAAGATCGAAACGTCCGGCAACGCATTGGAGTGATGCTGGTCAAGAATGCATTGACTGGGGTGATCCATTTCGTGATCGAAGAAGAAGATCTGCTAGAGACCGCTCGCTTCGATGGATGGAGTGCTGCTTCGACAACGGTCGCTGGGGGAGTTACAATCAATCTTACTGCACAAGTTGTTGACAAGTATGGGGTTAATATCTCAGGTCGGTACATGGTCTTCTTCTCACTAGTTGAAGGACTTGAGTGGGACGACTCTGGTGCAGGGGCAATCACAGTAACTGAAAATACTGCGGTCCGTGCCGGGCAAGTTTCAGCAAACGCGGCTGAGATTTATTACACCGGTTCAACTGGTCTTATTGACCTCGACTTTGACAAGGCCGCTGCTGGGACAGGATGGGTCAGGCTTAACGGGGCGGATGGAGCAGTCAAGACAGCTACCATAATCTGGACGTAAGGACTAGCGAATGAAATGGGGTAACCCTTGGGGTGCTTCGTGGGGAACCATTCTAGGTTCCGCAACGCAAGGCCTCGGCTTCAAAAACAATCGGGCGTCGATGGTGATTTCACTCCCTACCGGCGTCACTCTGAAAGAGCTCAAAGAGTCACGGGCCTACCAGAGAAACGCTGCGGGTCGAAACTTCCAACGCGTCTTCATGATCAAGGGGTCCAAGAACCCAACGGAAGTTGAAGGGGTCGGTCCCCAACTCAATGACATCTTCATCAATGATGCCGGTGATGACACTGGATTCTTGGCAGCCGATCGTCAGATCGTCGTGGAGAATACCCCTCCCGGTGAAGAAGCAATGCGTCTGGTTGTCCAGTATGTTGAGTTCAATGTCGATCAAGTCGGAGTCGCTAGGCAGTATGCGCTCAACATTGGATCGCAGACTGAACATGTTACCCGGGCTCTTGAGCAGAAAAACATCCAGAGCAATGATTCGGATCTTGAACTGATCGGGTTGAATCCAGCTACTGGTCAAGTTGATGGGGTGGATATCAGTACTCCATATATCACTTGGCTGGAGGAAGACTTCAGGAGTGAAATCACTAACTCCTATCGACAAGCTCTGCGGGATCTGGTTCAGAAAACCAATCTATCAGACTTCCGTGGATGGAACGCTGGTGAAGTTCGCTTTGATGGGGTTGAGCTTAGACGAAACTCAAACTCACAGTGGAAGCTGACCTATCACTTCGCGATCAATGCGAATGTCCTTCTGAATATTCCGGGGGACCAGATGGTCAGTGGAAACGCAATAACTGATGAAGCGGTCAAGGGGTGGGAATACGTTTGGTTCGAACTGCAGAAGAAGCGGGATGGAACTAACCTGGTCCAGAAGGTCAAGGCCGCCCACATTGCTAGGGTTTATGAGGAAGGAAACTTCGCCTCCCTCGGTATTGGAACGGGGCCAATCACCTAATGCCTGTCGTCAAAATCCCACCGGGTGAAACCGGTCGCCTGACTCGTGAACGCATTAACGAGATAATCGATCAGGCGAACAAGTCAGATAATATCTTTGCTGGACCTGGATCGAATGTCCGAGGTACGGCGAAGTCTATCGAGATCAGCGATACGATTCTCAGTTTCCTGAGTCGGGAACCTGCGATTGAAGTGGACGTGGTCAATACAGGAACTGAAGCCCTTCGTGCATTTGGTCTGGCTGGGATCAATCAGAACTTTGATCGCCCCTCGACGGAAGATGATGAAGATGCCGGGGACTTCGGAGATCTTCTCAACCGCAGAGTGCTCGAAGTCCGGACGCCTATTGCCGATGATGTGGGCTGCTTCGTGATCCTTCAGAACGGGCTCGATGTCGATGAAGTCGGCAAAGCCTGGATTGGTGGAACAACCCTATGCATCCTGCAGAGATGGTTCGATAGCCAGCTACTTAACTACGCTGATATTGAAGACGGGGAGACCCACGCCCTTGCTAAGGTCCAAGGTGGTTTACAGATTCTCTGGGAACAGAAAGATAATACAGATGATCTTCCGATAGATGAAGATCATTTTGCAGTCGTTCGCTTCACCAATAACTTCAGACCCATGCCGGTAGTCAACAATGGTGACACTGACATGGAGTTTGGAGGTCCCCTGATTCCCACGAACGTTTCTGGGATCTCTGATGGAAGATACTCTGTTGGCCGTCCCGATGAAGATAGTGCACCATCGGTCCTTGTTGCGCAGGCTGCGATTGAAGTTGATGCAGTTGGGCGAGCGATCTTTGCCGGCGCTCCCTTCCTGGCTAACATCGATGAGACCGGGGACGTCGGAGATAACTACGGAACAGAAGAAGATGAGTCAGACTTCAGGCATGGAGCCGGGGGATTCAAGCTACTGGCAGACCTAGGAATTCACGACAGCAAGTCGTGGGGGGTGCTGCATTCAGTAGCACCCTTTCTAGTCATCGTCCCTGATGCTCAGTACGTCGCTGAAGATCAGCCCGATACAAACTTCTTAGGCTCTGCTCCTCAAGCTCAAGTCAAAGAGGCGGCTGGCAATGAACGGTGGGGAATTTGGAAATTCCCTGGACCGATCAAACGTCTGGAGATGATCACGCTGCCTGCCGCGGGATTCAGCGTGACTGGAGATGATGCCACCGCCCAAGTTTTCATGGATCTGTGGATGATCGAGGCAGACTTCGATCTGTCGACTGTGACCTGGAATACCAAGCCGGCGGCTGCAACGAAGTTCACCGCATCAGCAGGCGACTTCTCCATACGGGCTCTCGGTCCTGAAACAACAGGAGCTACTTCTGGTGCATTCACATACAGAATCGGAAAAGACAGAGGCGGGCTAGGACCTTTGGTCGCTGGAGCCGGGAAACAATTCTTTGGCTTCTACTTCAGACCGAAAGATACAAGCCCGTTGATCGGAGATGCGACTGAAGGGCTCTGGACTTTTCCCAGCCCGTTCGGGACTGCCGCTGCTCAGATCCACCGGGAACTCACTCCCTAGTTGCCCATCCAGCCCGCCTAGGATCGCTCCAGATCGCTCCGGGAGCCTGGCTCCCATGATCATCCCCCAGCCCATCCCCGATCCCCCTGGATCCCCCTGGATCTGGGCAGCTGACCCACCCGCCTATATGCGCTCCTGACCCGCCTAGATCGCCCATTTTCGAGCTCTCAGGGGCCCCATGAAGGATTCTAGGGGTCCGGATCCGATGCCCTTAGATCGCTCCGGTAGGGTAGTGTAAGGTTTTACCCCCTGATCCATCCCTACCTTTTCAAGAATCGATTTCCTTAACCCCTTTTGCGGTCAAGGTCTTCCAGGATCTTTCCGATGAATACTTTGAAAAGACGATTGATGGAGGGGGATTACTCCCTATAATGAAGGGGATGAAGATTAAGAGACAAGTCCCGGAATCCTGTCCCGCCACCAGTGCGTGGATCTTCTTCTATCGCGCCGAGTCCAATCGGTTCGATCCGAAGAGCCGACCCGCCTATCAACTCCGGCTCACTCTGCCGGACGATACTGATCTACAAAATGCCCTTGATGCCGCTCGCAAAGCTGGAGCGCCCAAGGGATCACACCGTACTGGGATCTTTGAAGTTCAGACTTCCCGCGGCATCTTCTATCATGAGGAGGAAAACAGAATCGATCTGCGCACTCCGCGCAAAGCCGCCAAGGTGATCTTCAAGACCTGGGAACAACTCGAAGAAGAAGAAACTCAAACTGAAAGGAAGTCCCGATGAGCAATGCAACTGAAACCAAAGTGAAGTCGATCAAGATCCTGGTTGACATGGATGATGGCAATGGGCCGCAAGTCGTTCAGGAATGGACGCACAATCTCAAAACGATGGAAGGCTTCATCTTCCATGGTGACATCATGGTTGAAGACGTCGAAGGTGAACTTGTTGATCGCATCTACAACTTCGCCTCCGAAGAAATCGAGAAGTACCAGGACGATAACGAAGATCTTCTGCAGAAGATCTTGAAGACGATTCAGCCTTATCAGTATGGAATTGAAGATATTGGATGCAGATCAGGCATCATCTTGTCGGCAAAGGTCAGTGATGTCTCCGGCGTGCGTCGCGCCCTTGATGCTCAAGATGGAATCGAGATGACCTTCTACGACAAAAAGTACAAAGTCTGGACCTACAATCCTACTGATGATGATGCGCCCAACCAGTTCGGAATTCTGATCCACTCTGATGGGGCTGTTTCGGTAGAACTGATCTAGTTGAACTTAGGAAAGGAAGACCCGATGAATCAGACTCAAGAAAAAAGAATCAGGATGACCCTGAAGTACTCCGCACGATGTACCGAGTGCCTGTTACGCATGACTGAAGGACTCAGAGTCTACTGGAATGGAAGGACGAAAGAACATTCAGAACCATCTGAGTTTTGGCATGACGCTTGTGATGAACAACGCACGAAGCGACTCGGCCTGCCCAGGCGAACAGATGGACTTGCCCCGGCCAACCCCATGGTTATCGACGACTCGATTGGCCAGCCCAAATTCACCCGCAGAGATCTGAATCGGAAGAAGAAGCCGGAACTTCGGGCACTCTGCAAAGAACATAAAATCGGCACTGGACATTGGCAATGGAATGCCCCGAAGTCAAAACTGATCTCTGGACTCCTGGGTGAGATCAAGGACTTCGATATCTGGGGTGATAAGAATCTGCAGCCCGTGATCACGATAGACGATGTCCGTAAGCTGGTTGAGAAAGCGTTCGAGGGTTTGGAAATCAAGCCGGAAGACATCGAAGCCATTGCCAAGCCCCTGATCGAAAAGCACGTCAAGCTACCCCGAATCATTCAGATCAAGACCCTGAAGAACAAGAAGGTCGATCTTGGGATCCAGCACGAGTCATTCGAAACGCTCCTGACTCTGGTCGGAGCGGGCGTCCATCCTTATCTAGTTGGACCCGCAGGATCGGGAAAGACCACTGCGGCCTCAGCAGTTGCAAAGGCCCTCGACCTTCCCTTCTATTCTGAATCTGTTTGCATCCAGACTCCCGCATCGAAGTTGGTGGGATATATGGATGCGAATGGGAACTACGTTGGTACGCCTTTTCGTAGAGCCTATGAGAAGGGCGGCGTCTTTCTTCTGGATGAAATCGACAATGGCAACGCGAATGTCCTGGCCATGTTGAACTCAGCCCTATCGAATGGGTCCTGTAGCTTTGCTGATGGAATGGTCAAACGGCACAAGGACTTCCGTTGCATTGCAGCAGCCAATACTTTTGGAAATGGAGCGGATCGTCAGTACGTTGGACGCTGCCAGCTGGATGCCGCAACCCTTGACCGCTTCTGCACTCTGGTCTGGGACTATGATGAAGAGATGGCAATTGCCATCGCAGGGGATCGGGAATGGACCGAGGACGTC
>SDBS01003245.1_pt1 | contig 15948 bp, 18 predicted proteins | sample 2277091 | NCBI WGS metagenome assembly SDBS01 (sample SAMN10404972, study PRJNA504765) | marine sediment metagenome | isolation source: marine sediment core GS10_PC15, 163 cmbsf | place: Arctic Ocean: Southern Knipovich Ridge | collected 2010 | reverse complement strand
TACCATAGACTATTGACTGGATTCCCGAGCCGGTGTAGCTCAGAGGTAGAGCAGCTGATTTGTAATCAGCAGGTCGTGGGTTCGACTCCCTCCGCCGGCTCCATCATTTTAGCTGTTGGGGATGGATATTTTTCTCGGTGGAGTTTCTTCAACGTTGTGAAAATGGGTATCTTCTAACACTTTTCTAACAGAATTTCCAAACACTGTTTTTTCAAGTCTTTCTCCGACTCCATTTTGGACTTGTGGCATAAGATGTCCATAGCAATCTAATGTTACTTGAGCGGAGCTATGACCGAGTTGCTGTTGGATAAACTTCAAGTTCTCACTCTGAGCTATTAGAAGAGAGGCATAGGTATGCCTTAGGTCGTGAAACCTAATCCTACGCAGTCCTGAGCGTCTTAGAGTGGGATGGAAATGACGCTTGATTAGATTATCAGCGTCCATAATCTTACCCTTGTGGTTTGGAAAGACAAGATCTTCTTCACCTATAGGACAAGACAGATGATACTTCTTTAGAACTGACATAAGCGAAGGTGGGGCTATGATAGCTCTAATCGCTGCTTTTGATTTAGGTTCTTCGATCTTGCCAAGAACCAAGGAGCGTCTGATGTGGATTTGGTTTGTTGTCCAATTGATGTCGCTCCATCTAAGAGCTAGTAGCTCACCTCTTCTCATTCCAGTTAATGAAGCTGTAAGAAATATGGGATAGCATTCAGAGTCTGTGCGCTTAGCCGTATCCAAGAACTTTTGAAGCTCTTCAATGTTCAGGAAATCCATCTCTTTTGTTCTTTTTCTCGGCTTCTCAACATACTCCGCTGGATTCTTCGAAAGATACCCCCAGATAATCGCTCTCTTAAGCATCATCTTTAATACAGTAAGACAATAACCGATTGTCGTAGGAGACAGTTTTGTTTCTCTTTGTTTAGCAGCTAAAAACTCCTCGATCATATGTGTAGAGATAGAAGAGATCTTAAACCTTCCGAAGCGAGGTAGTAAGTGTACGTTGATGATATCTCTATAGAACTTATAGGTAGATGCTTTCACTCTGGGTTCAGCATAGTCAGCTAACCATTTATCAGCGAAGTCCTTGAATGTTATCTCCTCGATCTCCTGGTATCCACCTGTATGAATCTGGGCCATTATTTCAGTCAGCATTTTATCTGCTCTTTTCCTGTTAGGTCCGGCTGACTTCCAGGTTTGTTTTCCATCAAGCCTATAGACGATGTAGTAGTTGCTACCTTTCTTTACAATTGATCCTCTTGCCATTTTATACACCTCCTTTCTTTCTTGATTTCTTAGCTTCTATCTGATGTGAGTTAATATATTTTTCAATCTCTTCTTGTTTGAACCTAACACCTTTGCCAATCTTGTATGCCTTGATCTCTCCGGCATCTATCATGCGATAGAGAGTAGCGCGGCCTATGTTTAGTATTTCAATGACCTCTTTAATTGATAATAACCTAGTTAGTTTTGGTTTGTTCATAGTATCACTGTGTCTCATATTATCCCATATAACAATGATTGTCAAGAATTCCTGTTAGAAATCTGTTAGAAGCCTTTTTATTCATGCTGGTCAAGATAGGTGTTTTTAGGCATCATCGGATTCTCTATCTTAGGGTCAGCTATCCCTTCTTTCTATCATTTAACCACTCCAGTACTTTCTCAAGATCGAATCTAACTAGTCTCCCTATTTTAAAGTGGGGAATGGCATCTCTATATGTCCGATCATATACCCAGCTCTTCGGGACATTTAAGTATTGTGCAAGTTCACTAACTGATAGGAGTGTATTCTTCATTTGACTAGCCAATTTCTATTCAAACCTCCTTACGTAGATGATTTGACATCAAGATCTATCTCTATTCAACATTTGAATCTTTAAGCAAATTCTTCCAAGAAGAAGGTACATCGGCACCAAATATATGATCTTCTACTAACTTTTTTAGCTGTACATCGGACAAGTTGGCAAATCTATTATCTTGAAAGTGTCTATGACCAACCCTTTCTCTTATTTCTCTTCCTCTTTCGAGCCTTGCAGCGCCTATGTCTTGTAAGGATTCTTCTTCCATATTTAACCTGATAGACATGATGCTTGCTGAGCACGCGTATAGATAATCACGGAGTTCGCTTTCAGACAAAGATGCTACCTTGTCTCTTCTACTGTCACTCCCACCTTCGCATAGAAAATCAGAGTAATGCTTGAATGTTTCCTTTGAAATAATGGTTTTGTCTTTATTCATGAACAATCACACCCTCAACACTGTTAATCTCTCCATGTAACGATTCAGGTCTCAAGGCCTCGACTCGTTCAGCGACCCTCAATATTACGTCTTCGTTTGAGACTTCTTCTCTCACAATCGTAAGGACCGCAATGGCAAAGGAATTGTTAATGACTAACGGCTCACTGGACTCGATTTTATGCTTCCTTTCCACCATCCGCCCGATTGCCTCGATTACATTAAGGAAGAGAGCTATATTCTTCGAATCCTCTTCTATCAAATTGTGCTCATCTATACCGGCTAAAATTGCTCTAAGTCTGGCTATCTCGTGCGAGAGGTCTTTTAGGTCCGTAGCTTTCAAGAACTCTTCGTATTTCTTCCTTGTTGGTCCTCTCAGATACTTAGAGTAAAGACCATGCTTTATCGGTGAGGCCCCGCCATGGAGCTTGCACTTGCCCTCTCCAACGTGGTCAGTGCCCCAGCCAGCTGGTCTCCTACAAGGACTGCCATCTTTCTTCGTTCTCGCAATACAGTTCGTCACTAATCTCTCCTCCTATCACGGGCTGTTCGGATATCAGGTTTGTCATGGGCTCCTGAAGCGCGCGAAGCCTCGGGTTGCCACTTTTGCTGTTGCTTAATATGCTCTGATTGTAGAATCGGTACCAAATACTATTCATATATATAAGGGGTTGGTTTGCGACCGCTAAATACATGCTCTCATCTGCCAAAACATCGCTACAAACCCCTGCGGTAGCCAAAGCCTGAGTTTGGTTCGCGACTGTGACTCTGACCTGCATATTCGCGACGCTAGCAAATTTGCCGCTTTTTGGTTCGCGACCGGTCTTTAGACTATTCATTGTTTTCTTGTCCTTCAAACAGTCCCTTGGCGGCAACAGAATATACATATTCCCAACCGCCGCGAGGCAGCTTTCGCCTTTGTTTTCTAATAGCTTTCATTTTTTTCAACCTTTTCATTACTGTCTCCTTGCTGAAGCCGAGCTTTTCTGCTAAGACTCTCAGATTTGCATCGGCTAGTTCTTCAAGGACTTCTCTTATGGTGCTCTCTGTTAGTTGTCTCTTTTGGTTACCCTTTGAGATTACCTCGAGTCCAAAGGAGTCGCTGTCGAACTGGATGATGAAATCAGAATTAACAAGGTTCTTGCCCTCAATTTCAAGCCCAATCTTGTCTGAACCTAGGGGTTTTGTGTAAAGGGCAACCTCTGAGGATGCGTGCAGAACGGATGAGCCCCGCATCCTTTGGCCGGCTCGCCTAGCAATCATTGAAGGCTTGCCGAAATGGTGAACAACAATGATAGACAGAGAAGGGTAGTTGTTCCTGATTAGGCTCTGCAGAATTGAGATGACGTTGCCCATCTCTGTTGCCGAGTTCTCATCGAAGCCGTGGAAGAGGTACAAAGGGTCGAGGACTACCAGCTCGACTTGTTGCTCAAAGATGGCAAGCCACAGCTTGTTTCGTCCGGTCCTATCGTCTAGCCTGATGCCTTTCTTGACTAGAAAGCTGAGTTTGAGGTCTTCAGCTTTGAGCCCTTTCCAGGCAATTATCTTATTTGTCCTCTCTTGCAGTGACTTCGGTGTATCTTCCTCGGAAACAAAAAGAACGCTTCGCGGCTTCGGACATTCATAGTCCCCGATAAATGTGTCTCCGCCTGCCACAGCGATTGCCAAATCAAGACCAAGGAATGTCTTATACGTTTTTGGCTCTCCAGCCAGATAGCCCAGAACACCAACAGGCAACAGTTCTGAGACAAGATACTCGGGTTCTATAATCTTGGTCGTAAGAAAATCCTTGGCTGTCTCCCATAATGGCTTGATGGGCGTCTGTTTGGGTTTATCAGACGTTTCTTCCCATCTTTTAAACTCATCGGGCTCCAGTTCTGCTTCACGCTCCGCTCGCACGCTGTTCAAAATGTCATTCCAAGACGCGTCTTTAACCTCTGGAGGGAGATTGTTAAAAGCTGCAAGTCGTGGGTGACATTTCCTGTCATCTACATTATTATTTCTGACTTCAGAGTTTGTGTGTTCTCCTTGTTTGGTGGTTTGGTTATCGCCTGACAAAAACTCTAATGCTTCCTTAAATGAGCAACCTTTAATCTGACTGATAAAGTCGATTACGTCGCCTTTACTCTCGCAACCGTAGCAACAATAGCTTTGAGTGTCTTGGTAAACAGTAAATGATGGTTCTCGGTCTTCATGGTCTGGGAAAGGACATCGACCACGATAGTGATTTCCTGTTTTTTTCAGCTCAACATACTCAGAGACAACATCAACGATATCGACATTGTTTTTTATGGTTTTTACATCCATGTTTAATCCTCCTTAATGACATCTTCACCAGCGAGTCCTCTTATGGCTTCTGCTATTCTCTCGCTCGGTTTCTGCTTTCCATTTACACAGCGATTGATATATGCTGGATCTACATTCGCTTTCTTGGCAATATCAATCTGTTTGATTCCGCGTAAAAAGAGTTCTAGTTTTAGTGGTGTTGGTCTCATGAAGACACCTCCGGTCTTGGTCTTGACTTAATAATCCTTTTGTCCTATCTTTATCATGACTGAGACATTTGAAATATGCTTAAGTGTCTAATTAGATGAAGGGAGTTTTTTTGGTCAAATACTCTGTCAGTGAGATGGTAGAAGAAATATGGGAGAAGCTACAAGAAGACGATAAAAAATATATACGACTCGAAGATATTGAAGAATCGGTTAGGCGGTCTGCGAAGCATCAGGATGGCTTTGGTTTTGATCCGGATAAAATACACGATATTATAAGAGATCTTAGTATCCGTGTTGAAGAATTAAAAGATGGTAGCACAACATCAATAACGCCATTGCTGGAAACAAATGAAAGCACTCTTAGGAGTGAGGACATAGCTCACACTGTATCTAAATGGGTACAAGACATAAGAAAGGATATTTTTAGCATTGTTTGTCAGCCCTTCGAAAAAATGTATGTTTTAAAGAGAACGTCAGAAGCAGTAACAGATGTTGGAGCGACCGCTTGGATTGAAGATGAGTCTGATAAACATAAAAAACCGACCGGTGAAAGTCAAGGTTTTGTTGAATACTACGATGAGAACAGGTATTGGTTGATGATGGCTGAAGTAGGCGACTCGGAAATGCTTAGGAAGCTAAGTGTAGATTCGACTAAGCTTTCCTATGCAACAGGTTGGCTCAAGTATCAAGCCGTAGAACATATTCTAACAGGTAGAATTCCTTCGGTTCCAAGGGTTACCTTCTCACAACATAAAAGAAGCTTTCTACTTTCAGATAGTGTGATTCTAAAAAGACAGTGGATATCAATTGAAATTCAAGCTAGAGACCTTTCGAGGAAAGAGCTCGATTCTCTGTATGCAATGATGCGTAAGGGGCTAGACATAGAAAGGACAAGAATGATTAGCGATGAAAAGAAAGATTTATTTCATTATGTCCGTGATAATGCTGATGGTATTGCTAAAACAGTTACTTCAAAGACGGGATTCTGGAAAGAGGTTTTAAGATTGTGGAAGAAGAAGAGCCCGCATGTCAAAGCGGAGACTTATCATGCTGTAAAAAAGGGTTATGAACGGACTTGTAAGAGACTGAACATCAATCCTCATCTTTCAGTGCTTGACGGACTAGATAAAAGAAAGGGAGTAAAGAATGAGAAGATGGGTATATCACGTTGAAAAACTTCTTAAGTGAGAAATTGGGTTCAACAATAGTAAAAACACTTACTATGTTAGAGGATGGAGCAAGAAAAGGAAGGAGCAACTAAATGGTCAAGCCAAAAAATAGTAAGCATTACAACTTAATCAAAGAGTGGCAAGAGAGCTTTAAGAAGGAATCTGATGAATTGGCTCTTAAAGAGAGGCAAGATGCAAATCGTTATTTTCCTGATACCCAAAGAGTACTCGTTGAACAGAATAGAGTTATAGTAATACAGAATTATCTAATGATTAGGCAGAACAATCTTATCTTGGACCACCTTGCCGGAGTGGTTGAATAAAAAATATTCTTATGAACAGAGAGGTGAAAAGGTGGATTCTTTCTTTCATTATTGGTAGATCCTTGGTTATTCTACTAGATCTTCGCTTGTCTGATTCTAGCCATACTCCACCAGCCGATAGACCACAATTTGAATTTTTATTTTCGTACATTTATTTTTTTTGATCATTTATAATGTATTAGCAGTAAAAAGGGAGTATAAGTAGTAAAAAGTATGGAGGTCAGGACTTGGGTGGGATAAAGTGCTTCTAAAAGTGTGACCGATAAGTTAAGAGAGGTAAAAAATGATTACAGGTACGTTTCAAATACTCTCTGGTCGGTTAATTAGTCTTTCAATTGTAAGTGTAGTGCCAACCGGACACCACAGGATTTCCCAGCGCTTCTGTGGATTGTTAGTCTGAGCAACCGGAATATGTTTTGCAACATATTAACACAACTTATTGTAGAATAGAACAATACACACCATTAACAACGTTTGAGGTTTTTATCCAGATAACCTAGAGAAGAAATGGTGAGTTGTGTTTTTATGAATATTGATGATAAGCAAGGATAAGATTGAGAAATCCAACAAGTAAAACGACCAATTTTAGACTTATGAAACGAAGTGAAAACTCAGAATAAATATCTTGGTAATTTCTAATAAACGCAAGAGTTGATTTCATTTCGGTGGAGGTGTTTCTGGTATGAGCGAAGAAATCTATACAAACAAGCTATCGATCTATCTAATCAAGGAAGACTACCACGACCATGAAGATATTCTGAAAGATCATAGTGAGCTAACTAAAGAAGAAATTGAAGGTATAGGGACTTTCTATTTTGGGGAATCATACACGTATAAACCATCGTGGATCAGAAAATTCTTTGGTGAGGCTTTGGGTGATGATTTAAAGCTTTTTAGTGCAAGCGTGAAAGCAATTTTGCTTACTGAAATTCAGATTGACTCGAATAAAAAAAGAGTTTTTGCAGTCCCGTTTGGTTATGGAAGGCTTTTGCTTAATCCTGGAGTCTTTGAAGAGAGATTTGGATTAAAAGTGACCTTAAATACTGTTGATCCCAATCGTCTTAGGAGAATTGATAAGAAGAATATGTTGGCAATTCCTAAAGACACAATTGAACAACTCAGTCAAGCAGGAGTTGTTGCGGATTTTGGGATTGATATTGAGCAAGATTTAGTACAAGCCATCACAGGAAAGTCAAAAGATGAAAGATTTGGAAAAACTATAACAGGGAAGACGGCACTCAACATTTCAACAAAAGCCGACCAATCAAATATTAAGGATTTCTTAAAAATCTGCTATGAGAAATATGTAAGCGATGATTATAAGCAAGATTTTGGATGGATTGATCAAATTGCTGAGATTAAGGACCCGACTCTAGTTGGAGACTTGAATGATAAACTGATTGAGAATATAAGAAATAATCAACTGGAAAAAACATGGATGGCTGTACCTGAAATCATTCATTGGGCTGATATTTCTGGGTTTACTTATGAGGATAGTGTTCAAGGAGATACTAGAGACGATATTTGTTTACCAGATTTTCTTGATTCTTTACCTGAAAGCATCGGCAAGACCGTTCTAGACTTAGATACTCTAAAAGATAAAAAGGTATACAGTCTAACCACTACTAATGATGAAATCAAACACCAGTGGAAGGCATATGATTGTCTATACTGTGAAATAAGTGATGAACAAGATAATAAAACATATCTCTTGAACAGCGGTAAATGGTACGAAGTCGAAAATGAGTTTGCTAATCAAGTAGATTCCGGTTTCAAACAATTAGTAAGAACCAGAGATACATTAAAACTCCCTAGCTATAAACACAAAGACGAAGACGACTACAACGAAGATATCGCAAAAAACGACAGTGAAATTTGTTGTATGCATGGAGATAATATTTCTTATGGTGGTGGACGTAGCAAAATTGAATTTTGTGATTTATTTACAAAAAACAAAAAAATAGTTCATGTGAAGAAATACGGAGCTTCAAGCGTTGTGAGTTACTTATTCAACCAGGGCATTGTATCAGGAGAAGTATTTCTGGCAGACACAAACTTTAGATCAAAAGTTAATGATAAGTTGCCAGAAACCCATAAAATAGACGATCTGATTACTATGCCTAACGCAGCTGAATATGAAATTGTTTTCGGGATAATATCTTCGTCTCCCAATGAGTTGGAAATTCCCTTTTTTAGTAAGGTTTGTCTTAGGAATACAGAGCGAAGATTAAAGACTTTTGGTTATAAGGTTTCACTACAAAAAATTGAAATTAATAACTAAGAAAATCTGTCCTTAGTTTTGTAGGGTTAAACAAAAGTATTGATCACAAGAGTATTTTATATTGTAAAAGCTAAGAGTAGATGGAGATACAAATGCAAAAACTTCTCGTAAGCGTGAGGGGAAAGGTTGAAGCTCTAGAGGCTATATCGGGCGGAGCACACATTATTGATGCAGAATATCCAAAGTCAGCTCTTGGAACAGTATATCCACTTAATCTATGGACCATTCGCAAAGCCACACCAGACTCTATTCCTGTTAGTACTAATATAGGGGAAAAACAAGCTATTAGAAGTACAGCTGCACAGGCTGCTGTCGGAGTTGCGCTAGCCGGTGCAGATATTATTAAGGTTGGTTTAGCTGGTTTAGAAAGACGTGAAGCACAAGAGCTCATGAAAAGAATCATAAGAAATGTAAAGAAATGGTTCCCGGACAAGAAACTAATTGCTACCTTTTTTGCTGACTACGAAATTGCTCAGTGCGTTGAGCCAACAGTTATTCCTGCTATAGGTTCTCTTGCAGGAGCTAATGGTGTACTAATAGATACATTTGATAAAACTCTTGGTAGATCATTACTAGAATACATATCTTTGTCAGACATAAGTAAATTTGTTATTCAGTGCCATGAACAAGAAATTGAAGCGTGGGTTGCAGGTTCTTTGACCAAGGACCACCTCCAGGAAATCTGGAAAACAGAGGTTGATGTTGTGTGTGTTAGGTCTTCAGCCTGTAATTCTATCGAAACAGAAGGACGATTTGGTTCAGTCAAGGCTGATATTGTCGAGGACCTAGTTAAGACGGTGCCGCATTAGAATTTCCAACTCATTGGGAGCCAAGAGATTCTCAAACTTGAGGATGAGCTGATTAGCTGGCCATTTTCGTAAATGCGGAAATAGCGCAGGGCAGGTATAAAAGTTTCACAACTTTGTTTATGGACTCAAGCACTAAGATGTGCCCAAAACCTCAAAATGGGATATGAAATCTGATATAATTTTTAAGAAATTCTAAAATTATCAGATGTAGATTTGAAACGATCATCTTTTGTCTAAGAAGAGGAACTAACAGTGACTATTCAGCGAGCAATGGTGTTAGTCACAGTCACCAGTTATTGGCTTGGTAAAACTGAATTCAATTGTAGTCAGATTAAGTTTCAGCTACCAAGCTAAATCGAATGCTGGCTCATTCACTAACGAGCAAAACGCTACGCCAAATGGTCTTGTAGATTAATGTTAAAGGAAACATGTATATAGCGCCAATTATTAGAATAAGCGTAAAAGTGCTGGAAACAGGGACAAAAACCGACGGCCAAAGTATAAAAATAGTGCTGTAAAAAGACCTTTGTAGCAATATCGCGATTATGTGGAGTCGATGGTTTTGAGTAGTAACTCTACGAAAAATCTCGATGCAGATTCCAATTGCTACAGGAATCAGCAATAGCAAGCCCCAAAAAAAGAATCCCATCCCAGAAACTAATGCCAAGGTAATTAGACCAAACACTATCCCCGCTACAGATGAAACCTTCTCAACTTTAGAAACGATTGGCGTCTTTATCGGTTTTTGTAAAAAGGGTGCAGCGATAAAATATAGAAAAGTTATCATAAAAATACCGTATATTATGTTTAGAATAGACCATCTCTCTGCAACATATGCAACAATAGCAGGAGGCACAAAAATTCCCAATGTGGTAGGACTCTCGATCTGTAGAGATAGGAAGAATAGCGTTGTTACAATCATCGTACAAACGAGAACTCTCCACTTAAAGGAAGCGAGTGTGCTTCTGAAAGTCAATTCTGAGGAGACATAGCCTGGTCTGATGCTCTGTTTTGCTCCCTCCTTCCGATAGAAAACATAGAATAACGACAGGCCCAATACGACTTCTATTATGCCAATAGTTCTTTCAATCGCTATCTCGTGCCCGATACTCATTACAGTTATCTCCTAACTCGGTATTCAATCTTTGCCACATTGAGCTATTTAGTCAAATACCACTTCTGCGTGGGGTGGCCTGATTGGACGAATCTAGGCTTACCTACTTATCTTATGAAAGTAACATTTCGAATGTCATATACATAGAGTCCGTATGTATCATGAAGAGCGTAGACATAGCCGTCTTTGAAGAAGATCTGTCGAAAAACACCTCACCGCGTCTCCTTCAATTTCTCGACTAACTCCGGTGTTAGCCACCGTCCCGATATGTAACTACTTGCTATAATCCTTTCTTGGTCTGTCCTTCTAACAGCTGAATTGCTTTCAACATTTCGTTCTGTACATCCCGTAACGACTCGCATTCAAAAGCTTCTTTCAGGTCAGACAACAATGAGATAGCATGTACCTTTCCAATTGCCTCTGCAGCGTGTAAGCGAGTACGATAATAACGATCACCCAGTAGCTCGCTAAGTACAGTAAGACCATCACTACCAATGCAAGTAGGCTGATTTGTTCTTCCAATCTCCCCAATTTTGCCAAGTGCTTCGGCAAGCATGTTGCGAACAGCTGACTGGGGATGGTCAACCACAGGTAGCAGTATAGAGAGCATCGATGACATACGGAGTTCACCAAAAAGCCATACGGCATAATACGACCGCCTACCAACGGTGTCAAAAGACAGGTTCGGTGAGCTGATGAGAGTTTTGATGCTTTCTTCAAATTCGCGTTTTGGTCGACTTCCTTTTCTGTGCTCCTTGACAACAGCAACTACAGCTCGCTGGTCTACGAGAGTACTAACTCCTTCCTGAGACTCAGCTGCCTTCTCAAGATGGATAAGCCCTGCATCAAATGTCCATTCTGAAGGAAGATTCTCTACCAACTTGCTAATTGGGTCGGACACTGCACCCAGCTTTTTCAACGCAAAAGCTGCTTCCCACCATGTGCTAGGACGGCTCGGGTCGCGAACCACTTCCTGCAACAAGCTCAATACTTCTTCACTGTTTATTCCAAGCTCACCGAGAACCCAGGTTATACCACTTTTCAACCTTTTTTCTTTGCACAATCGTAGCAAATGTTCAACCACTATGTCAGGTCTAAAACCCTTTAGGAATGGTAAAACGCTAATTGCATTCCAAGCTAGAGTGCTCGTTTCATCAAATGCCCAGTGGCAGAGGTTTTCTAGCGCATCCACGTCTTCTGAGATAAATTGAGCAACGAAGCTACAAATCTCAGGAAAAAATTCTCTTTCACGAAAAGTTGAGTTAATGATATTCCTACGGAGAAAATTGGAGATTCTTCTAGCCACGAAGAACTCCATGAATGACTTGTGGATAAACCGGTAGTTACCATTAGAATCGCGATTGAGGAAAGAACAAGTACGAGTGTCATGGTCAAAGTAATCCAAGTCATCTCGTGTAACGATCTGTTCTTTGAAGTAGTCTCGAATCGGTTCTTTCAAATCCTGATAATGAATTGACTGCCCTCCGCCGATCCACATTCTCATGGCTAAGTCTTCCATAAAAGCCTGCTTACCTTCTGTTGTCATCCGGGCATGCCAGTCTTCCCGCTCGATCCATAAGTGGGTGTAAGCATCGTATAGGTGAACGATATTAACTGCCTTGTCCATTGCAAGAAGCTGGGGTAGAGTTTTGATGATCATATCCAGCAGCAGGGGGCGACGGGCGAGGTCATGCAAATTGCGACGGATAGCAACCCAGGCATCTTGCCAGTCATCTGGACGATGGAGAGAGAGCAATTGCTGAATCTACTCATCGGAGAACTTCTCCAGTTCTACAATCTGGAAGTTAGGCCGGCGGCGAATAGTTTGCAACAGTTCGCTCCCTTTACCGCTACGCAGTGTCTCATCCAAATGTCTCTCATCAGTAAAGTAATGGGTGCGGCATGTGAGGATAGTTTTTGAACCAGCAACAACAGCCTTGATAAGCTCTTCAAAATTTCGCGTTGTAAGAGCTCTGTCTGTTTTAGTAGCCATCTCATCGAAACCATCGAAAATAAGGATGAGACGCCCACCTTCAAGGAAGCGCTGGAAAATCGCATAATTCTCTATGCGAATATTGTATTTGTTGAGCAGTAGATCGGTGATGAGTTGCTGCAAGTTAACTGCTTTGGTGTAGTCACGTAATGAAATAAAAAGAGGAATCCGGGCATTGATTGGGTCGTCACGGTAGCATTTAGCTAACTCGTAGGTCAGGTGTAGACAGAACGAAGACTTGCCTGTACCGAAGTCCCCGAGGATTGAGAGGTGGTTATGACGCGTGTCTGTAAGCCATTCCTCTACATGCTTATCCAATGGTTTGAGTTGTACACCTTTCTGGCGATTCACAACGCGGCATACTAGAGGCACGTAGGTATGATGGAGGTCACTGCGGTTCATTATCTCAATTATCGGAGTCTTAAGAAGACGACCATCGGGGGTAACGTATTCCTCGAAATGCTCGAAGTCATAGATAACCCGCTCAATGTAAGCAGAGAAGTCAATAAGATTACTTAGCTTTTCCTTAAAAGTGTACAGACCAATGCCCGCGGAGGAAGCAAATCCCTTGGCTTGATCGCTCCATGGCCTGCGCGTGATGATTTCAGCCGAGTCAGCCAGCCCTACCTGACGTGCCAGATCTAAAAGGCCCTTAAATTGCATAACGCGCTGATTCTGTGCTGCATTAATATTCTCCCCTTTACACTCGATAATAACACGGTGCTTAAGCTGAGTACCAGGGACCTGGATCAATGCCAGAATGTCAACTTTCTTTTGGCAGATTTCGATGTTCTGCTGAACTGTGTAACCCATAAGCCGATATAAAGCTGCAACCTCATCTTCGAACTTTCGCCCCCTCTTAACGCTCTGACGCCCCTTTTCTGAGCTTACTTTACTCATACCCTTGCACCTCCCTTGGTAAAGATAGTAAGGTTGTCATCAATTATTGACTTTAGCTTTTGTACACTCACATTGATTATTAATGGAGAGCAGCTAATTGCTAATGACCGAACTTATTCCGTTTATTCCTCCAGAGTTGGAGATAACACGAAGTACCTATAAATTCTTCCCTACGTGAACTCCTCACTTCAAAGACCATCCTGCATATATATTATCATAATCGGAAGTTAAGAGGTTTTTAAAATCTGTCATTCCTACGCGAAGATACTTGCCTATTTATCACTCCCTTTTAAGAATCTCAGGAGTGCTTGGGTGGTGCGGTGGTGACGTTTTCTTCTAACACTTTTCTAACAAAAGCATCCAAATCACACAGAAACAGGGCAAACTACTTCTACCTCTTAGACCTTGTTCTTAAAGGTGGAAGGAATAGCTTAGTATGCTTAGAACACTGCATAACTGTAACGCTTGATCTCTCGGGCTACTCTTTGCAAATATTTACCAGCCATGCTGAGCATCGGTCTATGCACAATGCTTTCTACGTCTTGACCAATCCTAGGAATTAGTCAATATGCAGTGTTCCAAGCAACTGGCGTTGTCAGCTCCGACTGAAAGAGACGAACTCTTCTTTAAGTTGATCAAGAGACGATGTAATATATTCCGGTTTAGGTATCACTTTAGTGTTCTTAGTAATCTTGTCCAGAGCTCGGTTTGCGGCTTCAATAATCACTTTCGCTTGATCGCTTTCATCATTTGCGAGTCTCATTTGCAGACCAAGCACAAATCCAAAAGATCGATAGAAGGCACCTATTGGATCTTCTGCCACTAGCGCTTTTGCTGATTCGATACCCTCAAGTGCGTCATTAGCAATCTGTTTATAGGTTTTCGGCTCGTTGCCGTGAGCCATTTCGGCATAAGCGACAATACCTTTTTCCCTATCAGAAGCTATCGGTCTTGTTGATGTGGCTAAGGCGTTGAACACTGACGAAAACAAACTGTTAAAGTTCATCCTTGTCTCCTTTCAATATATATACTTCGGTATAAGATCACGACAACCGCACCATTGAGTTTTGACTAAAGTACTTTATAGGTTATGATTAGAACTCCAGAGGCGCTGGTTATTGTTAAGACTATACCCGCAGCATACTTAACAACAACATAAGGTCGGTCTTCCGGATCAATGTAGTTCTTCTTGCTTACGATTCCAGATTGTCTAGCGATATTGGCAAAATAACCATAACTACGTGTAGGTCTATCAAGCTGTATTAGAAGGTAAAGAGTCTGAGCGCCGATAAGAATTATAGTAACTGCAACAACAAGAAAGGTAATGACTTTCTTGGTTTTCTCGTCTAGTTTTATTTTGGACAATCGAATTCTTTTGTTTCTTTTGCCCAAATCTTCATCTTTGGACCTGGAATAAAAAGTCATTATCAAATCCTCTTAAACGTGAGATCCACATACTTATTGCTACATATACCTGGTCCTCATAGAGTATGCTTTCATCTATGGAATTATCTTAAATCTCCTTGCGGAAGTATGCAAATAAAGCCCGGAGTTGAGGGCCTAGAAACGTTTAGATAAATCTAATTATGAAGCCAGGTTTTTGCATGCTGTGATTCTGAATGTAGGAGTGGGTAGGGTGTGTAATGTGTGACAGATTTCTCGAAGAATCCCATCCAACGGGCTATGTCTGAAATAGTCTTCTCTTAGATCTTTTCCTATATGACGTATGGACTAAGTGATGATTACTAACTTGACCATGATATGTAATTGAAGTTTTACTTAGATCCTTATTGTTTGCTAGAATCACTGTACACAAATCATTCTACTTCGCACATATAATTTGCTAAATTGGAGGATTAATAAATGCCAAAAGCAGGGTATTGTAGTAAGTGCGGTGACGCGTTGATTGCAGGAAAATCATTTTGTGCAACCTGTGGGAAGTCGGTTGGCAACGAGGTGGCCGTGGAGACCGCGGCACCTATTAGTGCTGGAGAGAATCGACGCATCAACCCTCGTATTTGGTGGGCAATAGTTGCACTTGTTCTGATTGTTGTTACTGGATTTGTTGTTGGGACGACAGTGGTAGTGCGTCAGAATCATGCCGCGCGAACCGCTGATCTAGAGAAGGTTTACGAGGCTGTTGTAGGTGTTAGGTCGGCTACTGATATCGGAGTAACGTACGAAGACTACGGAAAACGGTTGCGGGATGCGGATGCCGCGCTTGCTGTATATAAACCGGAAGATAATAATGCCAAGGCGATAGCTGCTCACTTAGCATCTGCGCTGACCTTGTATAAAGTTGCCAACGACGTGTGGGATACGAAGTTCGAAAATAGTCCTGCCAGAGCTTTTGTTGATTTTACGGAGAGTTATTCGGAGCTTGATCTTTCATACTCAGCGGATAGCTCGATGCAGGACTTATGGAGTGAAGCAAGTGTCGAAATGGACGCAGCCGAGGCTGGTTTTAAAGAATATTAATAGGGACTGATTAAATAGCTCAAGAGCTGGAGAAGTGCTGGGAAATAGTACATAAAACCTCACCTATCGGTACATCCTGTCCAGACTGTCAGGCATATCTTGAAAAGAAGCAATGTTGGGATGTAGAAGATAAACCCTGCACAAACTCTCC
>SDBS01003244.1_pt1 | contig 15950 bp, 14 predicted proteins | sample 2277091 | NCBI WGS metagenome assembly SDBS01 (sample SAMN10404972, study PRJNA504765) | marine sediment metagenome | isolation source: marine sediment core GS10_PC15, 163 cmbsf | place: Arctic Ocean: Southern Knipovich Ridge | collected 2010 | reverse complement strand
CTTGATGACGAGGTCATTAGCTCCCAACTCTCCAGTGACTACGTTATCGAGCCAAAGGTTGAGCGCGTCAAACCTCTCTACCTGGCCACTCTCCACGAAGGCTGCCTTGGTGATCCTATGGTGCAAGATGTTGTAAATATCATTGACGGCATCCCCGACCTCAAGCGGGCACTTCGCGACGAAGACCGCTCCGTACGCGATGCCGCCCGAAAAGCCCTGAAAAGGATCAATTAGACTGACGATTCTCCGCTGATCGGGCCAGAGGATTCAGGCACAATGCCTGAGCCAGCGGCGGGCGGATTGTGGCGCGGCCCGCCGCTGTGCCACAATCGCCGGGGAACGGCTAAATAGAAGGATTTTCTGCCGAGAATTATGTTCACGAAAAGGCGAGCCGGTCGCCGATAACGCATAGACGGGCCGATATCGCCCCGGCCTGAATTGGCGCGCTAATTGACAATTGGTCCCATGATGAGAGAGATTGGTCGGCAAAATCGGCTTGGCCACGTGGGTGGTCATCCGAGAAAAAATTCTTGGATTCCTGTATTTTTTTCTGGCTGTTGTCCCTGTTAGTGGATAGAATTCCCTAATTATCCCGCCAGGTGGCAGGATGGAGCGGTAAATGGCACTGTTTGTAGGAGAATTTGAGCAGGTTATCGACGCGAAGCGTCGCCTTGCGATAAGTTCGGCCCTTCGCGAGCAGATAGTCGCTGGGAAGGATGGCGGGAACTTTATCCTGGTGCTGGGCCCGGATCGCCACCTGTGGATGTATCCGGACGAGTATTACCGGCGTATGGTCGCAACGCTGAAGCGATCACCTCTGCCAAGCAGGGAGCATCGCAAGATTGACCTGTTCTTTGCCATGGCCAGGTTGCTGAAGCCCGATGCCCAGGGCCGCGTTGTCCTTCCGGAAAAGTCCATGAAGAGAGCCGTGATCGCCGACCACGTCACCTTGACCGGCAACGACGATCACATTGAGATTTGGCCCACGGACGAATGGGAGCGCCGCGTAGAGGAAGAGTTGGACAGCTACGGCGAGATGCTCTACGAGGCGAGCGACAGAATTGGCAGTCAAGGCGCCATAATGGACTGAGGCGCTCGCGTGGCCGCGGGTTGGCCAAGGATTGGACTGGCCCGCGGCACAAAAAACGGTGATAGCACGACTAGAAAAGGTAATAGCACGACTCGGGAAAGAAAGGATTGTTCAATGCTCATCTCCCGGACAGCCCAGAGCGACTCTGGCAACCGGCATGGAGGCCGGGGCTTGAGTTTTGCTGAACTTCGCATCCAGTTGGGCGAGCCATCGACATTGAGCGATGGGCACCGGCAGCGCCTGCTGGAACTACTGCAGCGACTGGAGCGAGTTCAGGCCCTGGGAGATGAGTATGCCCGTGTCGGGCTATCACCATTTGCCACGGCGGCGGTTTGTGAAGCCAACGCTACCGAAGTCTGATTCGGTTGGCCGCACCATAGACGGCGCGTTACAGCACGTGCCGGTGATGCGGCAGGAAGTTATTGCCGTGCTTTGCCCCAGCCGGCGACAAGTCTTTCTGGACTGTACGGTGGGCCTTGGCGGCCATGCCGAGGCGCTACTGGCGCAGGCGCCCCCGGATTCCCGTCTGATAGGTCTGGACGTTGACCAGGACAACCTGGACCGGGCTGCAGAGCGTCTGTCGAGGTTCGCCCCACGCGTGAAACTCCAAAGGGCAAACTTCGCCGAAGCAAAGCAAGTCCTGAACCAAACCGGCGCGCCCGCGGCGGATGCCGTTCTGGCCGACCTCGGCCTGGCCTCAACCCAGTTGGGCGACGACAGAAGGGGCTTTAGTTTTTCAGTCGACGGGCCGCTGGACATGAGGCTGGACGATCGCCTGAAGAAAACCGCCGCGGACCTGGTTAACAGGCTGGGCGAGGTGGAGCTGGCCGACCTGATTTACACCAACGGCGAGGAGCGTTACAGCCGCCGCATTGCAGGGAGGATAGTTTCAGCCCGGCGTGCAAAGCGGATTGAGCGGACGGTCGAACTGGCATCGATCGTGGCTGGGGCATATCCGCGGGCGACAAGGCGCAGCCGGCGCGGCGTGCACCCGGCGACGCGAACATTCCAGGCCCTCCGAATTGCCGTCAACGACGAGCTCGGCAGCCTGGAGACGCTGCTGCGGGATCTGCCCGATCTTCTTGCCGCCGGCGGCAGGGCCTGCATTATCAGCTTTCACTCACTTGAGGACCGGCGTGTTAAGCACGCATTTGCAGCAATGGCCAACGAGGGCCGGGCAAAGTTGATGACGAAGAAGCCGCTTGTGCCAACGGCGCAAGAGCTTGCGAAGAATCCACGGAGCAGATCGGCCAAGCTTCGCGGCCTTGAACGAATTGAACAGGCAATGGATTGAGGCGGCCGCCGCCGCCCAAGAACGTTGGAAGGAGCCATAATTATGACCCGCGAGACGCGCATAGGACTTCTGATTGGGCTTGGGTTTGTTGTGGTGTTCGGTCTGGTGCTGAGCGAGTTGACGACTCCCCAGAGCTCAGCCGTGACCCCCGCCTCGGATGAAATCAACTCGACCTATAGGCATACGTACGTCATCGACGAGACGCCCGGTGCCTCTGGGGAGCGCATCGTCCGAATATCGCGCAGCGGCCGGCCCGGCGCAACACCTGCCCCCCGACGAAGGACCACAACCCCAGCGCCTGCCCCCCGCCGAAGGATCGCACCCCCAGTGCACGCCGCCCAGGTTCGGCGCGCGCCCGCTGCCCGGATCGCCAGATATGCCGTCCAGCGAGGGGATACGCTGATAGGAATCGCCCGCAAGGTCTATGGCCCCGATCACGAGCGGCAATACAGGCGGATATTCCAGGCCAACCGGGGGATACTTTCCGATGAAAGTGCCCTCAGTCCGGGCCAGGTGCTGGTGATACCCCCACTCAGCGATAACTCACCTGCGCCCAGGCGGACGGCCGTCGCGCCCGCTGAGACCCGCCAGCCGCCACGCCACGCCGGAACCAATCTCAGAGAAGTCCCCCGTCCGGTAGCCGCTGCGATAACCCGCAGGCCGAACGAGCCGAACGAACGTGTTTACGTTGTCAAACGCGGCGACTCCCTGTCGGAGATAGCATACGTCTTCTACAGTGACGACAGCCGCCGATCCGTAATGAAGATATACGACGCCAACGAAGCGAAGCTGCGGGGAATGGCCCAACTGCCGCCGGGCATGACCCTGAGAATTCCCGGTTAGCCGCGGCAAGAGGGAGTAGGGTGCGAATCAGTTTTCTGATAATTCTGTTGGCCGTAATAACTGTCTCGTTGGTTCACATTCGCCGCCGAGAGGTCAGGGCCCGCTATCGGACGCATCAGCTTGACCAAGAGGCTGTGGCCCTTCGGAGGCAGCTTGGCAATCAGCAGCTTCGCCTGAGCGAGCTCACCACGCCGCGTGTGGTCTGGCTGCGTGCGGAGACAATGGCGCTTGGCCTGATCAACGCGGACAGGCCCGACCGGCACCTTGCCTCCAACTGGCCCAATCAGGATCGCTAAGGCAGGTAGCCCCGACGAGATCGCGAGACCAGTAATGATCCACCGACCCTCCGGCAGATGGCCCTTTAACCTGGTTTTCAGCCTGCTGCTGCTGTCGATGGGGGCGCTGGCCCTTTACCTCGGATCGATGATCCGACGAGGGCGGGCCGATGAAATACTCCGGGCCGAGAAGGGCCAGCAATTGGTCATGCCCCGTCCGGCCAGACCGGGGAGCATTTTTGCCCGCACGCGGAGCAGGTACGTCCTGATGGCCGGCTCGAGGCGTGTGGCGTTTTGCTTTGTGGACCCAAAGGTTCTGGGCAAGAGCCGTTTGGACCGGGTGGCTATCGGTGTTGGCCAGGCGCTTGGCCTGGATCCAATCAAGCTTCAGGACGTGTTTGTCTCGCGCCGGGGGGATCGCTACGTGGTGGTCAAGCGAGACATAACCGCGGGGCAAGTGCAGGCCGTTCGGGCACTTCGCCTGCGGGGCGTCGGAATTGCCTACGAGTGGTGGCGCGAATATCCCAACGGCTCGCTGGCGGCTACGGTGCTGGGCTTTCGTCGCCGGGACAATGTTGCCGGAGGGGGATTGGAGCTCTCGCAGGACCGCCCCCACCTTGCCCCCGTCAACGGTCTGCGGGTATCGCTGGCTGATGCACGCCGTCGCCCGGTCCGGCCCGTCGCCGAGAAGTCCGTGACGGCCAGGGACGGCGACGATGTCTTTCTCTGCATGGACGCGATCATTCAGGGCTACCTCCAAACCGCGCTGAGCGAGTCGGTCGAGCGTTTCGCCGCCAAGTGGGCTACGGGCGTTGTGGTCGAGCCAAAGACAGGCAGGATCCTGGCGATGGCCTCGGTCCCGACCTTTGACCCCAATACCTACAATCGGTCCCAGCCCCACCAGCAGGTCAACAGGGCCATCAGCGTTCCCGTCGAGCCGGGCAGTGCGGCCAAGCCGATCTTTGCCGCAGCCGCCGTGGACGCGGGAGTGATGACCTACCAGACTCGGATCTTCTGCGAAAACGGGCGCTACTACTCGCGTGGTGGGGGCCAACTCGGCGACCACAAGAGCTACGGGCACCTGACGCTGCGTGAGGTGGTGGTATATTCCAGCAACATCGGCATGGCGAAGGTTGGCGAGGCTCTTGGCAACCGCCGATTGTGGACTACGGCCGTGCGCTTCGGCCTGGGGACAAAGTCGGGTATTTGGCTGCCGGGCGAGAGCCGCGGCGCAGTGCGCCCGCTGCGGCGGTGGGACGGCTACAGCATGCGCCGAGTTCCCTTCGGCCATGAGATCTCCACGACCGCGCTTCAACTGGCGATGGCGTTCGGTTCACTGGCAAACGGCGGCCTGTTGTTGAAGCCTCGGATAGTCGATCACATTCGCGACCCGGGCGGCGAGATAATCTGGCGTGGCCGGCGGGAGGTCGTAAGGCGTGTACTTGCGCCGTCGGTCGCGGCCGAAACCTTGAGCGTTTTGCAGGATGTTGTCGAACGCGGCACGGGCAAGGCGTGTCGCATGGCGCGGTGGACCAGCTTCGGCAAGACCGGGACGGCGGAAATTGCCGGACCGACCGGCTACATTGAGGGAGCATATACGGCTACGTTTGTCGGAGGGGCGCCTGCAAGCTCACCCAAAGTTATCTGTCTGATTTCGGTTTACTGGCCCGATAGTTCGCGAGGATATTACGGCGGTAAGGTTGCCGCACCGCAGGTAAAGCGGGTGCTTGAGCAGACGCTCTGGTACATGGGCGTGCGGCCCGACCGGCCGGCTAATGTGGCCTTGGCGGGTTAACGGGCACTTACCCGGAGCAGCCATGGTTGGCGAGTGTCCGCCGGGCACGCCAGCCGTACAGCAAGATAATCGGGCAATGCGGTTTTCAAGACTTCTACATGACGCTGAGATTGTAGCCAAACAACGCAGCGGCGACACGGATGTGACCGGCGTGGCTGCGGACTCGCGTCTGTGTAAAGCGGGCACGTGCTTCGTAGCGGTGCGTGGCACGGCGGTTGACGGGCACGGGTATATCGGGTCTGCCGTGGCGGCCGGCAGTGCCGCTGTTGTATGCGAAGATGCCCGCAACGTTCCGACGGATACTGCCTTTGCCGTAGTTGGCAACTCTCGCGGGGCGCTGGGACCCCTGGCCCAGGCGTTTATGGGTTGGCCCGCGCGTAAGCTGGTGAGCATCGGTGTGACGGGCACGAACGGCAAGACCACGGTCGCGTGCCTGATTGAATCTATCCTTGCTGCGGCGGGCCACCGCACCGGACGATTGAGCACGATAGGCTACCACACGGGGCAGCGGCGGCTTTCGCCCGCCACCACAACCCCCGATGCGATCGCGCTGGGGGAAATGACCGGGGAGATGGTCGAGGCCGGCTGCAGCCACGTGGTAATAGAGGTCTCCTCGCACGCCTTGGACCAGGAGCGAATCTCAGGCGTCGAATTCCAGGTGGGCGTGTTCACCAACCTCTCTGGCGACCACTTGGACTATCATCAGACGATGGAAGCGTATTTTTCAGCCAAACGCCGTCTGTTTGAGAGCCTGTCGCCGGAGTCCGTTGCCGTTATCAATCAAGAAGACCCCCGGGGCCGGATCCTTGCCGAGGCCACGCCGGCCAGGGTCGCCTGGTACGGACTGAATCCGGGTGCCGAGCTCTGGGCGAAGATTCAGCGCATCGACGAAAAGGGCAGCCGCTTCCTCGTTACCCGTCGCGACGAGCAGGTGTGCGTGACGACACCGCTGATAGGGCGACACAACATTCTGAATTGCCTGGCAGCGGCGGCGGCCTGCTTCGAACTGGGCGTTGACCTTGCCACCGTGGCGGATGGGCTCCAACGGGTTGCCACCATTCGCGGGCGACTCGAACGCGTGCCCACTGACGCGCCCTATCAGGTGTTCGTTGACTATGCCCACACAGATGATGCCCTCGCCAATGTTCTGAGCAGCCTTCGCCCGTTGACCCGGGGGCGGATAATCGTGGTCTTTGGATGTGGTGGTGACCGCGATCGCAGCAAGCGGCCCCGGATGGCCGCCGCGGCTGAGAAACTCGCAGACCGAATTGTGGTCACCTCCGACAACCCCCGCAGCGAACAACCGCGGAAGATCATAGAGGACATCGTCGCGGGGCTGGGCAACGACGGCCGCGACAAAACCGATATTGAAATTGACAGAAGGACCGCCATTGCCGCGGCCATCCACCAGGCGCAACCGGGAGACTTGGTCCTGATCGCCGGCAAGGGGCATGAGTGCGAACAGATCATGGGCGACAAGCGGATTTATTTTGACGATGTCGAGGTGGCCCTTGAGATTCTGGCCCAAGGGGGGCGGCCATGAAACCGCTCCTGCCTGATGAAGTTCGTCGCGCCGTGCACGGGAGGTGGCTGGCCCGAGGACCGGACCGGAAGATCGAGGGGATCTCCATCGACAGCCGCACGGCAAAATCCGGCGACCTGTTCGTTGCCATCAAGGGCGACAGGTACGATGGGCACGACTATCTGGCCGAGGCTGCCAAAGCCGGCTGCGTCGCAGCCATCGTCCGGCGTGATCCCCAGCCTCCCCCAGAGGCGCTGGAGAAGTTCCCGGTTGGGTCTGTAGGGGTGGGAGATACCGTGACGGCCCTGGGCGAGTTGGCGGCATTCTACTTCACCCATATACCCGCCAGTGCGATAGCTGTCACCGGCTCCAACGGCAAGACCACCGTAAAGCGGATGATTCACCACGTACTGTCTCGCCGGCTGAAAGGCTCGTGCGGGCAACAAAGCTTCAACAATGCCATCGGCGTGCCGCTCTCGCTGTTCGCCGCCGAATCCGGCCACGACTACGTGGTTTGCGAAATCGGCACCAGCAGGGTTGGTGAGGTCAACGTCCTCTCGCGGATGGTAAAGCCGGACGTAGCGGTGATAACCTGTGTGGGGCGCAGCCATCTGGCCGGGCTTCATGACCTGGCCCACGTGGCCGTGGAGAAGGTGTCTATTCTGACGGGCCTGACGGATCAGGGTCTGGCCGTCGTGAACGCGGACTACAAACAGCTTGACCGGGCGTTGCTGGCCTACAACTGCAATACGATTCGTTTCGGTCTGGCCGACAGCGCCGCGCTTCGCCTGACCGGCTGTACGGCGCTCGAGAAAGGCCAGCGGATCGAGATCAACGGGCGATTCTGCATGGATATGGCAATCCCGGGCAAGCACAACGCCCTGAACGCTCTGGCGGCGATGGCGGTCGCCCAGCGCTTCGGCATGGATCATGACGAGATTGCGGCGTCGCTTGCGGATTTCACGGGCCTCGAAAGCAGGCTGGAGTTCATAGACTTGCCGAACGGGACCATTATCGATGACACCTACAACGCCAATCCGGACAGCCTTATGGCCGCTGCGGCGGTACTTGCCGACTGCCGGGCCAAGCGAAGGGTGATAATTGTCGGCGACATGCTGGAATTGGGCCAGAAGAGCAAGTCGCTTCATCTTGAGACGGGGCGGGATTTGGCCGCTATGGGGGTCGATTTGCTCATCGGTGTCGGTCCGCTGGGTCGATATATCGCTGAGGGCGCCGCCAAAAAAGGCACGAAAACCGAGGTCTTTGATTCCCAGAGCGCCGCCGCGGCAGCCCTTTCCAAGCTGCTGCACGCCGGGGATACAGTCCTGGTCAAGGGCTCCCGGGCCACGGAAATGGAAAGGCTCATTAAGCCGATCAAATCGGCGCTGGAATCCAGGAGGCCCCGGGCCAAGAAGGTCAGCGTTGCGAAAAAGGCAAAAGCGAAAGCGAAAGCCAAAAAGAAGGTGAAGGCGCGGAAAAAGGCTAGGAAGACAACCACCCCGTAGCTCGCTACCGGCTACCAGGCAAAGGACTGCTTTTGATCTACTGGCTATACAAAGGTCTGATGTTGAGGATGGCCGGCGCCGCGGTAGTGAGCTTCCTGATCGTCATATTCTTGGCCCCGAAGCTGATCCGCTTCCTGGTCAGGTACAAGGTCGGCGAGCGTCCGGAGTTCGATCACGCCGATCTCAACCAGCTTACCAGGCACAAGTCCAATACTCCGACCATGGGTGGTGCACTGATAGTGGTGGCCATCCTTGTGGCCGTTATCCTGTTTGCCGATATCCTGCACAACATGTACATAAAGATGGCGATGGTGGCGCTTATCTGGCTGGGCGGTCTCGGCGCCGCCGATGATTGGCTCAAGATTCGCTACTCCGCGGGCACGGGCTCGCGCGACGGGCTGAAGACATGGGAAAAACTTGTCTTCCAGGTGGGGCTGGCGATGCTGCTTTCCATCTACATGCTTCGATACGCACGATATATTGAACCTGTCAGGTTCTTTTACCTCTCCTTCAGCATCCACCCGATCGCACTGGCTGGGTGGGCCTACGTGGTCATTACGATTCTGACGATGGTGGGCACGAGCAATGCGGTGAACCTGACCGACGGGATGGACGGCCTTGCCGCCGGCTGCTTCATCATTGTCACCGTGGTGTTCCTGATGCTCTCGTGGATAGTGGGTGTGGAGGAATGGTCAGGCCTGTTCCACATGCCTCTGGTGCACCGGTCTGAAGAGATGACGATACTCTGCGCCTCGATGTTGGGATCGTGCCTGGGGTTCCTGTGGTACAACTCACATCCGGCCCAGGTGTTCATGGGCGACACCGGGTCGCTGCCGCTCGGCGGGCTTTTGGGTTACGTCGCCGTTGTCACCCGCCAGGAGATGCTGCTGCTGATCGCCGGAGGGGTCTTTGTCATGGAAGCGGCCAGCGTCATCCTCCAGGTGGGGTTTTTCAAGCTCACAAGGCCCCCGGGGGGCATGCAGGGCAAGCGACTGTTCAGGTGCGCTCCACTGCACCATCACTTTCACCTTGGCGGCTGGGCCGAGTCAAAGGTCGTGGTTCGATTCTGGCTGCTCGGGATTATTTTCGCCGCCCTGGCCATGGCAACGCTCAAACTCAAGATACCATAGAAACTTGTGACCCGTAACGGGCTACCCGTTGCGGGCGTGTTGGGAGAATGACTATCACACGGTCGTCACTGCCGATGCTTACGCCGGGTCAGACCGACAAGGCCACCGCCCGGGGGCTCGTGCTGACCACGCTGGGCCTGTTGGCTTTGGGCGTCGTGATGGTCAACAGCGCCATTGCCTCCGTGGCGGAGCCGCCACGCTGGTATGCCCGCGTGGACGTGAGACACGGCATTTTTGCGATCCTGGCGCTGCTCACGCTGATTGTGGGATGCAGGTTGGACTATCGACGCCTGGGGCGTGGCCGGAGCTTCCCTGTCCTGGCCGCGGTTTTGCTGGGCGTGGCGGTCATCTGCGGCGGGCTCGTCTTTGTCCCTGGAATAGGCCGGCAAATCGGCGGCTATTGGCGGTGGGTACGGTTTGGCCCGCCGAAATTCCAGATAGGCTTTCAGCCGTCGGAGCTGATAAAGGTGTTGCTGGTGGTATTCCTGGCCGCCTACCTTTCACGCGCTGCGGTCAACGTCCGCAGTTTCACCCGGGCATTTCTTCCTGCCGTGCTGGTAACGGGCGTTTGTGTAGCGCTGATCATCACCCAGGACTTCGGCACGGGTTTGATCATCGCCATATCGGCCCTGGTTACGATGCTGCTGGCCGGTGTGCCGTGGCACTACCTGATGACGTTGGTCCCGCCGGCGGCTGTGGGTTGCGGCTTTCTTATTCTCAGGAGCAGTTACCGCATGGCGCGCATTCAGGCGATGTTTGATCCGTGGTGCCGGACCAACCCCAGTGCCTATCAGCCCAGGCAGGCCCTGATTGCGATAATCAGCGGCGGCTGGTTCGGCAAGGGGCTGGGCAGAGGCATACTCAAGTTCGGCTTCCTGCCCGAAGACAGCACCGACTTCATTTTCGCCGCCTTTTGCGAGGAGTGGGGATTTGTGGGGGCGATGCTCCTGATGACTTTGGTGGCGATGTGGATCTGGTTTGCCTGGCGGTCCGCCATGCACGCTGGAGATAAGTTCGGCAGGACACTGGCCGGGTCGTTGGGATTCCTGATCGCCGTTCAGGCGGTCATGCACATTACGGTCAACGTGAGCAAGATGCCGCCGACAGGGGTCTCGCTGCCCTTTGTGTCAGCCGGCGGCACGTCGCTGGTTATATTGGCGGGCGCGGCGGCGCTCATCGCATCCGTTGCTGCGCGCAGGAGACCGGATGGTCTAAGCCTTTAATCCGCAGCCGTGCCCAAAGTCGCCGTGCCCGGACCGCTCAATCAGCAATTCGTGTAATTTGCGGGTATTTCTTTACAATTAAAAAGTGAATGGATGCTGACCTCTATATTTTCGCCGGCGGCGGCACGGGCGGGCACGTTTATCCCGGCTTGGCCGTGGCTGACGAGCTCACGCGGCTTTCGCCGCACGCCAGGATAGTCTTTGCATGCTCGCAAAGGGCGATTGATCGGCGGATACTCGACCCTCTGCCTCACGCGGTGGTGCCTCAGCCGGTTCGCACGTTGCCGCGGGGCGTGGGCGACCTCTGGCCGTTCCTGTCGGCCTGGCAGCGTTCCTCCACGCAGGCTAAGGCGATGATCGAGGATCTGAAGCCCGCGGCCGTCCTTGGACTCGGCGGATTTGCCGCCGGGCCCATCGTGCGACAGGCCGCCAAGGGCGGGGTCCGTACCGGACTGCTTAACCCCGACGCCGTGCCTGGAAAGGCCAACCGCCTGCTGGCCCGTTACGCCGATGCGATCTTCACACAGTTTGAAGCGACCACCGACGCTTTTTCTCGTCGTCTGCGGTCGCGGATACGGGTTTGGGGCTGTCCTATCCGCTCTATGGCCGCGCCTGGAGGACGTGAAGAGGCCATAGCCCACTTCGGCTTGGAAAGCGGCAGCAGGACGCTTCTCGTCCTGGGAGGCAGCACGGGAGCCGCCGCGATAAACGAGGCGTTCGCATCGCTTGGGGGTGAGATTGCGGGCTTGGACCCGCCCTGGCAGACACTGCACATCATCGGGCCGGATCAGATCGTTGAAGCGGGCTCAGACGGCGACCTCGCCGGGGCGCACATACACACTCTCGAATACTGCGACCAAATGAACCTGGCGTACGCTGCTGCGGATCTTGCCCTGTGCCGGGCGGGCGCATCGACGGTAGCTGAACTGGCCGCAACCGGCACACCGGCCATCTTCGTGCCATACCCCCATCATGCCGATCAGCACCAGCGCCTTAACACCGCGGCCATGTGCGGGGCAGGAGCAGCGGTTATCTGCGAGGACACCAAAGGGTCCGCCGCGAACGTGGGCGCCCTGAGGGAGGTGCTTCTGGAACTCATGCAGGATTCGGACCGCCTGGGGCGAATGCGAAAATCGACAGCGGGCCTGGGCAAAGGCGGCGCCGCCCACGAAATAGCGATGTGGCTGGCGGGGCAGTAAGCTTACTTGGCGGCTGCCCTTCAGCGGCGCGGCCGCGCTAAAGAAAAGCCCGGTTTCAGGGCGATAAGGTTATAGTAACGAAAGCTTTACATGCTGCCCGGGGCGTGCGCTACAGGTGTGATTTTGCGACGGGCCCGGGCTGGCATTGTGATGCCGGGTGGTATGGATACCGAGAAGCAGATTCACGGGACGTTGGGCGAGGCGGATAAGGCCTTTGCCGGTATGCGCATTCACCTGATCGGTGTGGGTGGCTGCGGCATGCGGGCCCTTGCCGGCTTGCTGCTGGCCTGCGATGCGGTGGTCAGCGGGTCGGACATTGCCGGCAGCGGCGCGATTGAGCGTCTGGCCGGCCAGGGCGCTGACATCCACGTCGGGCAGTGCGAGGCGAATATCCCTGATCAGTGCGACCTGGTCGTCTATTCGGCGGCCATCCACGAGCAGAACCCCGAACTGCTAGCCGCAAAGCGGCGCGGTATTGAAGTGGCCAAGTACAGCATTATGCTTGGCAGGCTGATGGAGCGGCGTGTGGGTGTCGCGGTTGCCGGCACGCACGGAAAGAGCACTACCACGGGAATGGTTGCCTACGCGTTGAGCGTGGCCGGGGCCAATCCGAGCTTTATCGTGGGCGCGACGGTGGATCAGCTCGGGGGGTCTAGTGGAGTCGGAAGCGGAAAACATTTTGTGGCCGAGGCCTGCGAGTTCGACCGCAGTTTCCTCAATCTCAGGCCCGCCTTTGCGGCGATTCTGAACATCGAGGAGGACCATCTGGACTGCTACCGGGACTTAGCGGCCATCGTGGAGGCGTTCCGGGCGTTTGCGGCGCTGGTTCCCGGCCAGGGGGTCCTGGTGGCCAACGGCGAGGATCGCAACGTGCTTGCTGCCGTCGAGTCCGCCGTGTGCGAGGTGCAGACGTTCGGCCAGGGAGAAAACTGCACTTGGCGGGCGATGAATCTGAAGGCTGACCGCGGGCTGTTCTCGATGGACGTGCTGCTTGACGGTCAGGGGTTCTGTAGATTCACGTGCCCGCTGCCTGGCCTGCACAACGCCTACAACGCCTTGGCGGCCGTAGCGCTGCTGCACCACGCGGGGCTTGAGCGGGACCAGATTCCCACGCTGCTGAAGGGCTTCACGGGCGCGCGCCGCCGAATGATGCTGAAGGCCAGCGTGGGCGGCGTAACCGTTTTGGACGACTACGCCCACCACCCGACTGAGATTCAGGCCACCCTGCACGCCATACGCGAGCATTTCCTCCCGCAGCGGGTCGTGTGCGTGTTCCAGCCGCACCAGCACAGCCGGACACGTTTCCTGCTGAAGGACTTTGCGCAGTCTTTCGGCGCGGCAGACGAGGTGATCGTGCCTGATATTTACTTCGTCCGCGACAGCGCCCGCGAAAAAGATTACATATCGTCTGAGGACCTGGTTTCGCAGATTCGGCTGCACGGCGGGCGCGCTCGCTATATGAAGACTTTTGAAGCGATAGTCGGGTGCCTTGAGGATGAGTTGTGCCGTGGGGATCTGATAGTTACGATGGGAGCGGGTAATATATGGGAAGTTGCAGATGAAATTGTTCACCGGCTTGGAAGAGATAGTTAAGACGGACGAGCCGATGGCTCCGCATACGTGGATGAACATCGGCGGTCCTGCGTCTTACTTCGTCTCGCCCCGCAACGTCGACCAGATGCTGGAGGTCGTGAAGCGCTGCAAGGAGAACGAGGTTCCCATGTACGTGCTTGGCAGCGGTGCGAACCTGCTGGTGGACGATGCGGGCGTCAAGGGTGCAGTGATATGTCTCGGACAGGGCCAGTTCATGGAGGTGAGCCTGACGGAGATCGGGATACGGGCAGGCGCGGGGGCGGACCTGGGCAAGCTCGTTCTGCGGTGCGTGCGGGAAGGTCTCAGCGGTCTGGAGTGCCTCACCGGAATCCCCGGAAGCATTGGGGGCGGCGTGAAGATGAACGCCGGGGGGGCATTCGGCGACATTGGTAACGTGGTGAACTCCATCGACGTCATGACGGACAGCGGTGAGATGTTCACCCGCTACCGGCCGGACCTGGCCTTCGCATACAGGTCCACTAACATCACCGCAAAGTTCATTCTCGGTGCGGAGTTCCAGATGACAGAGGACGATCCGCACCGGATACTGAAGCAGGTCAAGCAGATATGGATATACAAGAAGAACACCCAGCCGCTGGCGAAGCGCAACGCCGGGTGCATCTTCAAGAATCCCCGGGGGCTGTCGGCCGGAGCGCTTATCGACCGTGCCGGGCTGAAGTCAAAACGCGTCGGCGGGGCATATGTCTCGCCGAAGCACGCAAACTTCATCCTTATGGACCCGCCGGTAACCGCATCCGAGGTGCTGAAGCTTATCAATATCATCCGCGAGACGGTTTACAAGAAACACGAAGTATATCTGGAACTTGAGTTGGAGGTATGGTGACATGGATGTCCCCCTCGTTGCGAGCATGGACGGCTCGCCTGAAAGCTCGTGTGGCGTTGTGGACCTGCTGGACATCACGGTACTGATGGGAGGCCCGTCGGCCGAGCGGGAAATCTCGCTCATGAGCGGCACGGCCATTGCGGACGCTCTTGAGCGCCTGGGTCACCGCGTCGTCAGGGCCGATATATCCCCACTTGACGCATCCGCCCTGGCCAGAGAAGGGATGGATCTTGTCTTCATCGCCCTGCACGGCCAGTTCGGTGAGTCCGGGCAGGTGCAGACGATGTGCGAGACGCACGATCTGAGGTATATCGGCTCAGGCCCCCGTGCGAGCGAGCTGGCGATGGACAAGGCTGCGGCCAAGCAAATCTTCAAGCGGGTGGGCCTGAACACGCCGGACTGGATGATCATCGAGGGGTTCCACCGGCCGTCGCAGACCACACAGTGGCTTGCGGAAATGTCCCCGCCGGTTGTGGTCAAACCGGTAGACGGTGGATCGAGCATCGATGTGGTGATGGCCCGCGACGAAGCCGCTCGCGACAAGGCCCTCTCGGAGCTGACGGACAAGTACGGGCGGGCCATGGTCGAGCGGTTCATCCCCGGACGGGAGTTCACCGTGGGCATTGTCGGCAAGGAGGCCCTGCCCGTGCTGGAGATTGTCCCTGGCGGCGAGTTCTACGACTATCACGCGAAGTACAGCGACGACGCGAGTACGCGATATATCTTCGATCACGGCCTGTCTTATGCCGCCTGCCTGGAGATGCAGGATGCGGCGCTTCTGGCACACCGGTCGCTGGGGTGCCGGGATTTCTCCAGGGTCGACTTTATCCTGGATGGGCAGAGAATCGCCCATGTGATGGAGATCAACACCATTCCCGGCTTTACCAGCCACTCGCTGCTTCCGATGGCGGCTGAGAGGATAGGCATGAGTTTCGACCAGTTCATAGAGAGCATTGTGAAGTCTGCGATGGCGCGGTGAGCTGGGGCTTGGCGCCCACAAGGGTGAAGGCAATGTTGCACAAAAGTAGCAGAAGCGGCGCGGAGACACAATCGCACCTGCACCGGTGGTTGGCATCTCCTGCCCGCGTGGGGCTCGGGCGGACCCTTGCCCGACTCGTGCTGTCGGTGGGCGCCATTATTGCGGCCGCTGTCGGCATGAGGGCCCTTGGGCATCATGTGCTGAAGCTTGAGGCGGCCTCGTCGGCGCCCCTGCGCGTTCGCCTTGTGGATTGTCCGGTATGGATGCCGAAATCCCTTGCGGCCGACATTTCTCGCGGGCTCATTCCGGCTGGTGCTCCTGCAAGATTTGGCGGACGCGCTGGTTGGTCCTGTCTCCCAGGGATAGCCCCCCGGCAGCCGCCCACTGCTCATAGTTGTGCCGGTTCAGCAAGCTGGGGAACCAGTTCTGGCGAAAGTGGCGGACGGTGTGTTTCTCGCCGAAATAACTGCCGCCGGGACCCACTTGATCTATCACGTCCAGGGCCAGCGTCTCAGGCGTGACTTCGATGCCATCCATGATGCAGCCGATCATGCCGATGAACTCGTCAGTGGCGGCGATCAACTCCAACGAAGCAGAGTTGGCCGCCTCGGTGAAACCCACGTCGTGAACCAGGTTGGCCCCGCTCAGGGCTGCCATC
>SDBS01003243.1_pt1 | contig 15950 bp, 13 predicted proteins | sample 2277091 | NCBI WGS metagenome assembly SDBS01 (sample SAMN10404972, study PRJNA504765) | marine sediment metagenome | isolation source: marine sediment core GS10_PC15, 163 cmbsf | place: Arctic Ocean: Southern Knipovich Ridge | collected 2010 | reverse complement strand
TTTAAGAGATTTTCTTGTTTTTCTTGCGGATAACGCTGTTGCGGATGCCATAGCTAAAATAGATGATATATCCGAAAAAGATCCAGATGACAAGTTGCACCCATGTGACAGCTGGCAATGCAATCATTTGGAGCAAACAGGCTAATGTTCCAGCAAGTGGAATCCATGGGAAAAAAGGAACTTTGAAGGGCCGATGAAGGTTGGGCTGGCGATAGCGCAAGACAAGCACGCCAAAACAGACGATACCAAAAGCCATCAGTGTTCCCATTGAGACCAGCTGTCCCAAAATACCGACCGGGAAAAAACCACAGACGAGCATCCCCAAAATAGTAAGGAGAATGGTGTTGTAAAAAGGCGTGTGAAACTTCTTATGCACTTTTCCAAATACTTTGGGAAGAAGGCCATCGTGTGCCATCGTGTAGAAAATGCGAGTTTGTCCAAGCATCATGACAAGGACAACGGATGAAAGACCAGCCAAAATCCCAAACTTGGCGAAGTAGCGCAGCCAAATGAATTTATTACCAAGGGCTGCAAGGGCAACACTAAAGGGGGCTGGTCCGCCAAGCGCGGTATAGCTCACAATTCCAGTGAGGACGAGGGCCATGACGATGTAAATCGAAGCAGCAATGCCGAGTGACCCAATCATACCAATAGGCAGGTCCTTTTGAGGATCACGCGCTTCTTGTGCAAGTGTTGACAAGGCATCAAAACCAATGTAGGCAAAAAAGACGACTCCCGCCCCACGCAAGATACCGCTGAAGCCAAATTCTCCAAATGCTCCGGTATTTTTGGGAATAAAGGGAGTCCAATTTTCAACGCTGATGAAGGAAATACCGCAAACGATAAAAAGGACAATAACGGTCAACTTGATGATCACAACGATATTATTGAAGCGCGATGCAGCCTTAATGCCAATGGAAATCATACAGCCGATAAATCCCATGATCAACATTGCGGGCAGATTGAGAATGGAGCCTGTTCTTGCCCAACCCGTTGTGATATCATAAGAGAGCGGTGAGCTTGCAAATTTTTCAGGTAGAAAAATATTGAAATCGGCAAGAAAGCTCGAAAGATAGCCCGACCACCCAACAGAAACTGTCGCCGCAGAAAAGAGATACTCTAGGGTGAGCCCCCAACCAATTGTCCAAGCGACAATTTCTCCAAGAGTCGCGTAAGCGTAAGAATAAGGACCACCAGCAACGGGAATGAGAGAAGCGAATTCAGCATAGCAAAGTGCAGCAAAGACGCAAATGATCGCGGCAAAGAGAAAAGAAAAAACAACAGCAGGTCCAGCATAAACGGCTGCTGCTTGGCCAACAAGAACGAACACGCCAGCACCAACGATTGCTCCAATTCCCATGGACATCAAGTTGAGTCCCGTCAAGGACCGATCTAAGCCATCTTTTCTGTTAGACGCTTCTTCTTTGAGGTCATGAATGCTTTTTTTTGCGAACAATCCTTTAGCCATAGCGTGTAAGGTTGAACCTCTCTCGCCTAAAGGCGAGAGATTCCTGCTTCAACGCTCCCTCCAATGAGGGCAGCTCCACAGGCTTTCGACCGTCGTCCCGGCGGCCTCTTTTTAACATGCTTGGTTTTCGCATATTCAATTTTTTTACCTTAGTATTTTACCACTTAGAGGATTTTTCTAAGGAACCACATATACTTTCCAAATACCATTTGTGGTCTAAAAACCACGATTCGCAAAAATGCGAAAACACAGTTTAAAATATTCCAACTTTTTCAAGAAGGAATATTTTGCGCTTACATCACGGCCCTAAAGGACCGTGTTTTTCAGCGCTTGAGGATAAGCTAAGCATAGCATTTAAAGCAACTCGCTGATGCCTTCCACAATCAATTCAAAGAAAACGAAGAAGGCCAAAAGGCCTAAAACAAATTTCCCACCACCAAGTTGCTGGTGGTGTCTTTCAAGATTTTTGTGATAGCGTCCCGACCAAACCATCATCACAGGAAAAAGTCCCAAAAGCAGAGCACACCCTATTCCCCCTGCATAGCTAAGCGCACGGATAAAAATTTTAGGATAGAGCATCGCAATGAGTGTCGGAGGCAGAAAAACCAAGAAATATAAGAGAATGCGCATTTTTCCTTTTTTGGAGAGTTTGAGTCCATCCGATAAAAAGTCAAATAGCCCCAAGGTCACACCCAAAAAGGAAGTTGTCAGTGCGCAAAAGGCAAAGGCTTGTCCAATTGCATACACTATCGGAGATGCTGCAATATTTTTTAAAGGCACAACTGCAGAAAGCCCATGCTCTTTTGCAGCGAGGAGTCCATTGGCTCCTTCTAGAGGAACAATTCCCAGAATCAGATATTCCCAAATGATATAAACGAGTACGGGAATACTGCTGCCGATAAGAATCACCTTGCGGACTTTTTTAGGTTCGTTATGAAAGTAATTGCGCATGCTCGGAACAATGCCCTGGTAGCTAAAGGAGGTAAACACCACTGGCAGGGAAAGAATGGCAAAGCCCCAATGAAAATTGCCGAGCAAATCAACTTGGACTTTGCCAAAGCCGATCAAAATAAAAACCACAAAAGAAACAGTCAACCCCGCCATAAAAATAAAATTGAGACGATCGACTGCATGGGTTCCGATATACACAACCGGAGAGAAAATCAAAATAAAGAGCAGGATAGCAATTGGAGGGGGAAGGACATTATTCGTAATGGCTGCAACAAAACCCCCGCCTCCCGCTGCATAGGCAACAGTCAGGCTGTAAAATAAAAAGAGATAGAGGACCCAGCTGGCGTATTTTCCTTTTTTCCCGAGCAAATGCGAAGAAAGTGAGACTATGTTAGTATCTTTGGGAAGCCAAAAACAGGCTTCCAAAAGCAAAAGTCCTGTACAGGCAGAAAAAATCCAACATACCAGATAAATCACAATTGCTGGCCAAAATCCCCCCGCAGCTGTCGTGACTGGCAAGGCGAGCATCCCCGCACCAATGGCGGTTCCTGCTACAAGGAGAGAGGCTGTGAAAACTTTTGATTTTGACATTTGAAATTTTAAGAGTAGCAGAAAAACCTCTTTAGACAAAATATGTTTTTAGATACTTTCATAGTGAGTAAGCATTAAGGACCCTTTGGAACAGAAAATCATCCCTGTAGAAGATCATCAACTCCCGATTGAGAAGGTCGATACCCATGCGATCTACGTGGTGGAAAAACTCAAAGCAGCGGGATTTGTCGCCTACCTCGTAGGAGGCAGTGTCCGCGACCTCCTATTGGGACACCGCCCTAAAGACTATGACATTTCCACTTCGGCAAAACCAGAAGAAATTAAAAAAGTTTTTCGCAATTGTATCCTCATTGGTCGCCGTTTCCGCCTAGCTCATATTCGCTTTGGGAAAAAGGTTTTAGAGGTCGCTACTTTTCGTTCAGGTGACCCAGAAAAAGAAGATCTCATTTTGCGCGATAATCAATGGGGATACCCAGAGGAAGATGCTCTGAGACGCGATTTTACAATCAATGCTCTTTTTTATGATCCCTCTACGGAGCAGATCATCGATTACGTGAATGGGTATGAAGACATCAAGCGCAAATACTTGCGTACGATCGGGCAACCCTTTGTTCGATTCAAACAAGATCCAGTTCGGATGCTCCGGCTTCTGAAATTTCAGGCCCGTTTCGGCTTAGAAGTCGATCCCGATGCCCATATTGCACTTGTGGAATGCAGAGAAGAAATTGTAAAAAGTGCACCAGCACGCGTTTTGGAAGAAATGCTTCGTATGCTTGAATCGGGTGCTGCAAAACCTTTCATAAAGCTTTTGAACGAACACGGGATGATGAGTCATCTTCTCCCCGAAGTTGCGCATTTCATCGAAAAGGAAGAGGAAGGAGCAGACATCTATTCCTATCTGCAGGAAATCGATCGATTTTTCCAGGATCCTTTGAGTGAGAATTTGGAACGCCCTCTACTTCTCAGCTCGCTGGCCTATCCCTTGCTCCAAAAACGGCTGAAAACGCATTTTTTAGAAAGAGAACAAATTCCACACCTTGGGCAAATCCAAAATCACATCCGCATCTTGGTCTCGGATCTTTTCCAAGAATTCTTAATTCTTCCAAGGCGACTTCGCTACAGCATGCAGAATATACTTCTCGGGCAATATCGACTCACTCCGTTCCATAAAAAGAAAACAAAACGAAAACGCATTCCTAAAGATAGTGATTTCCATCTCGCCCTCAAGTTTCTATTGCTGCGCTGTTGTCTCGAGCCAGGACTCAAAAAAATCCATGAAGAGTGGCAAACTCTCTATTTATCTCAGGAACGGCCTCAAGCGGAAGAACCAAAGAGGCGGCGCAGGCCCCGGAGAAGAAAAAGGGCAAAGAAAAATTAATGGATGTTTTGCAACTCTCTCCAACTATAGAAGTAGCCCACATTGGCCCTTCTCTTGAAAAGGGGCGCCTTCCCACTGTGATTTACTTTTCCCTATCTGGACAAGAAAGCCTCGAGCTCGATCCCTATAATCAACCAGCAGTGTATCTTGCTGGAAAAGGAATACGCGTCTTTTCACTCAATCTCCCCGCACATGGGCCCAATCTGAATGCTGCTCTTGCCATTGGCACTTGGGCAAAAGAATTTCAAGAAGGGAAAGACCCTCTTACTCCTTTCCTCAAAAGCATCCATTTTGCCATCGATGCCCTCATAGAAAAAGGGTGGATTGTACGAGAAAAAATCGGGCTCATGGGTCTTTCGCGTGGCAGTCTAGCTGCTGCACTATTTGCAACCCAATATGAAGTGCGCGCAATCCTCGGATTTGCTCCGATGACAGAGCTCACCTTTGCTCATGAATTCGAAAATGTTGAAAGCAAAGCAAAACAATTCAATCTCACTCATCACATCGATGCCCTTTGCGAAAAGACAATCCGTTTTTATATCGGCAATCGCGATATGCGTGTGGGCACAGATAAATGCTATTCCCTCGTTTGGGAGCTCGCCAATGCAGCTTTTGAAAAAGGCCTTCGCTCCCCGCCAATTGAATTGATCGTCTCGCCTTCAATTGGACATATGGGCCATGGGACTTCAAAAGAAGTTTTCGAAGCAGGAGCCAATTGGCTTGGGGAAATTTTAGGAGCAATTCGATGAAAGACTCTCCATCCATTTTTCTCTTTGCTGGGGAAGCCAGTGGAGATCTTCATGGCGAAAAACTAGTCCAACAACTCCATAGAGAAATTCCAAATGTTCGGATATTTGGTGTGGGGGGGCCGAAAATGCGCTGGGCAGGACTCGACTGCATCATGCCCATGGAAAAATTTCAGGTGATGGGTTTTGTCGATGTTTTTTTCGCTCTTCCAAGGCTCTTTCGTCAATTTTTCCGTTTGCGCAATCTGATTTTGAAAGAAAACCCCGATATCGTTTTCTTTATCGACTATCCAGGCTTTAATCTCGCAATGGCAAAAAGTCTTTTCAAGCGTTCTTTTCCAGGAAAAATCTGCCATTATATCTGTCCTTCGGTCTGGGCATGGGGAAAAAACCGCATTCCCAAAATGGAAAAGATCCTCGATCACCTCTTCGTTACTTTTCCTTTTGAAAAAGAGATTTTTGATCCCGAAAAACTAAAAGTCGACTATGTTGGTCATCCCCTCATCCAGCAAATTGAAAATGACAAAGCCCCTCCCATCGATGTCAATCAAGACTATCGCGTTCTGGCCCTCTTCCCTGGAAGCCGTCGCAAAGAGCTCTTACGCAATTTCCCCAAGCAAATACGAGTGGCTAAAAAGCTCTTGGATGAACATCCCGACATCTTTCTCGTCATCTCAGTAGCGCAAGCTTCTTTTTCCTTATTGCTCGATCAGATGATGCAAAGAGAAGGAATTCTTTCGAAAGAGAGGATCCTATTTGCCAGCGCCTCGCAAAATAGCACTTTGATGAAACGGGCAAGCCTTGCCATTGCAAAATCGGGGACAAATAATCTTGAGCTCGCACTTTATGGCGTCCCAACGATTGTAACCTATGCAATCGACCCTTTAGATTTCTTCATCGCCAAAAATCTTCTGCGGATCCGCCTTCCCCATTACTGCATCGTCAATATCATCGCAAAGAAAAGAATTTTTCCTGAACTCTATGGTCCCCTCTTCACAGAAAATGCTCTCTACGATAGTGCCAAACAATTTCTTACTTCCGATCAAGCACTTCAAGAGTGTAGAGAAAAATGTCAGGAAATCGGTAAAATCTTAGAAAGAAAACAACCAGAAGAAGAAATTGCTAACACATTAAAAACTTTATTAGATGAAAAAAGATCCACTTAAGATTTACATCGATCGTCTGAAAGACGATGACACGGAACAAATTTTTGAAGTGCTCGAGTCCGATTTCCTTGAAACAAATGAGGAAGAGCTCTCTTTCACCGGCAAAGTAACCATTTCTGGTCAAGCCTACTTGGCAAAAAATCATTTGATCCTCGATTTAAAAATCAAAGCAACAGCCAATATGCCCTGCTCGATTTGCAATGAAAAAAGTATTGTCTCCATTGAAGTTGACGATTTTACCCACACAGTAGAGCTATGCGAGATCCAATCAGCCATCTATGATTTTGCCGATGAGGTGCGCAGTAGCCTACTCATCAAAATTCCACAGTTTCATGAATGCAATAGTGGCAAATGCCCCCACCGGAAAGACGTAACAAAATTTTTAAAAGCCTCCGCAGAAGAGACCCACTCACCCTTTTCCGAGTTGACCCTATATACACCCCCCAGTTCAAAAATTGGTTTTTGAACTGAGATGTGTATAAAAAAATCCCCCATTCCTATATACTGAGGCCTTCTAAAAAAAAGGAGTTTTAAAAAATGGCTGTACCACGAACTCGCACATCAAATGCCCGCAAAAATTCCCGGCGCTCTCATCATGCAAAAAAACCAAAAAACTTCGGAAAATGTTCTAACTGCGGAGGCTCACATTTGCCTCATAAGCTTTGTATGCATTGTGGGCATTATTCTGGGCGCCTTGTAATCCATGCAAAAAAAGATGAAGAGTAATGAAGACTATCACCGTCCTAGAATCGGAATCGATCTCTTAGGATGTGAAACACCTCCCGACAAACTTCTCAAAGCCATCGTCTCCCATACTTGGGAAGGCGAGTATCCTCCTGTTCTCACGATTTTTGCCACGAAAGATGTATTTGAAAATGTCCCCACTCCTGAAGACTTTCATTGTCATGTTGTAACAGAAGAAGTGACAATGGAGGACGATCCCTTGCTGGCGGTACGCCGCAAAAAAGATTCCTCGATGGCTGTCGGAATTGGTAAACTCAAGACTTTTGAAATCGATGCCTTCATTTCTGGAGGAAATTCCGGCGCTCTTCTCGCCCAAACAAAAATTTCCTTGCCAATGCTTCCCGGCATTGATCGCCCTGCATTTCTCACCCTGATTCCCTCAAAACTCGAACCCATTGCCGTTCTTGATGTAGGAGCCAATGTGAATGTCAAAGCCGAAAACCTCCTCCAATTTGCCAAAATGGGCATTGCCTACCAGAAAACCCGCGGCCTTTCCCATCCCATCGTCGGACTTTTGAACATTGGTGAAGAGAAAAAAAAGGGGACTCCGGAGCTACGCAAAGCCTATGAAATTCTGCAAACCCTCAACGAAGATTCCCCCATTGATGCCCCCACCTTCATCGGCAATATCGAGGGGCGCAGTGTCTTTCATGGCAATATCGACGTATTGATCACCGATGGTTTCACAGGCAACGTATTTTTGAAAACCTCAGAAGGGATCGCCGGCTTTGTCCTCGAACAAATGGAAAACCTCGGCCCCCTCGAAGTCATTCCGGGCATCCGTTCAATCATTGCCGCCCTAAAACATCGCCTCAGCTATGCCGAGTATCCTGGAGCGATCCTGTGTGGAGCAGATGGAATCGTAATGAAATGCCATGGGGAATCTCCTCCCGAAGCCTTCATCAACAGCATTCTCGGCGCCAGCCGTCTCGTAAAAAATTCCTTCATCGAAAAAATCAAGACAGAATTATGATGCCTTTTTTCACATGGAAAAATACAACAAAAGCACAAGACATTGAGCTTCATACAGCCCATGAAAGAAGCCAACTACTAGGCAAAAAAAAAATTCAAAAAGCATTTGAAAAAATAGATGCTTCAGCGAGACGGCAAATAGGAATAGTAGCTGGAGTTTTGGGTAGTTTTGTATTTCTTATCGGAATTCTTTGTCTTACTGATGTCATAGCTGATAAAAAATCAGGCATCATTTTGACGACATTAGGATCCGTTATTTTATGCGCAAATTGCATATTTTTTGCTTGTATATGTCGAAAATAGTTCAAATTGAATTATTACTCGTAACTGCTACCAAAAATCCTCTGAAAAAACAAGTTTTTCAACAAAGTTTTTTGTCAAAAAGAATAGGCCCTGGAAAAAGACATATAAGCTGGTGGGATCCAGCTTTTATGTTTTTCCAGCCGATGGCTGTTATGGCAAAGGAAAATTGCCCCGTTCGATCGGACCACAGTGCTTCGCACGGGGTCCGGAGTAAGGGGTGATTTGCCGCAGCCAGAATCAGCTCAAGACACGAAGTGCCGGACTCGGCAACCGAAGGAATTGCCGCGCAGAATGTTATGGCGGCACCTCCAAAGAAATTTCATCAAAACACATAATAATTTTTAAAAATACCACCCTTCCCCAGTAAATGAAATTCTGCTATCATCATGCCTTGGCAACAAAAAGTTAAGATATATCTATGAAAGAAATTTTAATTAACATCGAATCGAAAGAGACCCGCTGTGCTTTCCTAAAGGAAGGCACCCTCCATGATTTGATCATCGAGAGAAAAAAAACCCGCCAAATTACGGGCAATATCTATCGCGGCAGGGTCACAAATATTTTAAATAACATCCAATCGGCTTTTATCGATATCAATGAAGCGGAAAATGGCTTCATCCATATCTCGGATATTTTAGAAAACACCCAAAAATTCCAAGAGATGTTCGAAATGGAATTCGACATAGGAGGAAAAGGAGGGAAAACACGTAAAAAAGATGAAGCCGACATCACAAAACTTTTAAAAACCGATCAAACAGTTCTCGTGCAGGTAGTCAAAGAACCCATTGGCAGTAAGGGGGCACGTCTCACATCCAATCTCTCCATTGCTGGACGCTATCTCGTCCTTCTTCCCAATACTTCCCATCGCGGTGTTTCGCGAAAAATCGAAGATCCCGCAGCACGAGACCGCCTCAAAAAATTGATCCGCGCCTTTGAGATGCCGACAGATATGGGCCTCATCTGTCGTACCTCTAGTGTCAATGCCACGCAGGAAATGCTCGTGGATGAGGCAAATGATTTATTAAAATCTTGGCAACAGATCGTCGAAGACTTTCATAAGACAAAAAAGCAAATTTGCCTCTACGAGGAATCGGACCTTATGAAGAGATGCCTCATGACGGCTGTTGACAAAAAATATGATCGGATCCTCATCGATGATTACCATACCTATGGGGTCCTCAAAAAAATGTACGAAAAGTACAGCGGAGAATACTCTTTAAAAATCGAATTTTTCCGTGATAAAGCTCCCATGTTTGAACGATTCAGCGTGGAGCGAGAAATTGAAAAATCGCTTAGACGTAAAGTCTGGCTCCCTTCTGGGGGATACCTCTTTTTTGACCGAACAGAAGCGATGCATACAATCGATGTGAACTCAGGAAGGAGCTCGCAACAAACAGAAGTAAGCGATGTCGAAGAAGCCCTCGTCCGCATCAATATGGAGGCAGCAGCTGAAATCGCCCGCCAATTGCGTCTTCGCAACGTCGGTGGCCTTGTCATCTGCGACTTCATCGACATGCGAATGCGAAAGAATCAACGCCGTGTCCTTGATCACCTCAAAGATGCGATGAAAGAAGACAGCGCAAAATGTACGATTTTAGGGATGAGCGAATTTGGTCTCATCGAAATGACAAGACAGCGCAATCGTGAATCTTTGAGTCAAACTATGAACACCGCCTGTCCCTATTGCTCTGGCAGTGGACAAGTCAGAACCTATGAGAGCACTTCGATTGAAATTGAAAGAGCTCTGAAAAAGCTCATCAATCAAAAACAACAATTTGGCCTAAAACTCATCTGCCATCCTTCACTTGACAATTTCCTCAAAGTAGGAGATAAAAACTTTCTCATAAAATTGGCAGAAGATCTCAACGCCCAATTAGATTTTGATACTCACGATTCACTGCATTTGAACGAATTCCAATTTCACTCCACGATCAATGGACAAAAACTCGAAATATAACGTACCTGAAGTCCTCACTTCCTTGGTAGAAAAAGGTGAGATCCCTCTTGAGCTAGGAAAGACCTTGCGCGCTTTTTATGAAAGTTATCATAAGGCCACTGCATCGGATGAATCCGCTATCCCTATTTTTCTTATTTTTCTCGATCTCGTCAAGCAACAGCACCAAAATCCTTATCCCTTTGAACCTTACCACAAGCAAGTCAGAAGACCCTTCGATTACCATGCTTTTAGTAGGGATTTTCTCCGCCCCCTCATCGATAAACAAGCTTCTTCTATTTTCGGCAAAGAAACACTCCAAGAAATTGAAAACCATTTAACCCAAGGTCACAATGTCGTATTTTTAGCAAATCACCAATCAGAAGCCGATCCCGTGGCTATTTCTCTTCTACTCGAAGAGCAGTTCCAAAGTATTGCAGAGCAAGTGATCTTTGTTGCAGGGGATCGAGTGATCACCGATCCACTAACCATTCCCTTCAGCATGGGGTGCAACCTCCTCTGCATCTATTCAAAACGGTACATCGACCATCCACCAGAAAAAAAACAACAAAAACAACTCCACAATAAAAAAACCATGCAACTGATGAGTGAATTGCTCAAAGAAGGGGGTAAATGCATTTATGTTGCCCCAAGCGGAGGACGCGATCGAAGAAATGCAAAAGGAGAAATTGAAATCGCACCATTCGACCCACAAAGTATTGAGATGTTTTACCTAATGGCAAAAAAATCAAAAACCTCCACCTTTTTCTATCCGATGGCACTCGGAACTTATGACCTGCTTCCCCCACCTGAAACAATCCAAGTAAAACTCGGAGAAGAACGCGCTTTCAACCGAGTAGGAATCCATCTCTCAATAGGTCCTCAAATTGACATGAAAAACTTCCCAGAATCGGAGAATCCAGATAAACATGTTCGCAGAAAATCAAGAGCTGATTATATTTGGAAATTAGTACATGACGATTACATGCGTTTCCCAAGGTAAACACACCCAACGGTGTCAAACTAAGGGGCAATATTTACCACAGAGCACACAGAGGCGACTTCTTCACTAATTTTTCTCCGTGTTCTCTGTATTCTCAAGCGAACAAAGTGAGCGGGTGGTAGGCAACTTTTTTTAAAGGGTAAAAAAATGAAAAAGATTCTCTTATTTTTAGTTTTTACACTGCATTTGAGTGCAGAGGCCTCCAATGCTTTTGAACAAGTCGAAGATAGAGCCGAGCTCGAAATCCTCAGCCCTACTCTCGCCGAGAGACGAGTGGCGAAATTGCGCCTTGCAAATGGCCTGGAAGCCTACCTCATCTCCGACCCGGAGATCGAACAATCGGCTGCTGCGCTCGCGGTTCAAGCGGGATCTTGGAACGATCCAGCAGAATTCCCTGGGATGGCCCACTTCCTTGAACATATGCTCTTCATGGGAACAAAAGCTTACCCTAAGGAAGATGAATTCATGTCCTTCATTAAAGAAAGTGGAGGGAAAGTCAATGCCTATACTGCATCCGATCGAACCGTTTATATGTTTTCCGCCAATAACTCTGCTTTTGAAAGTGGCCTCGATCGCTTTTCTCATTTTTTCATCGACCCCCTCTTTAACCCTGCCAGTATTGATCGAGAACTCCATGCTGTCGATCAAGAACACGCCAAAAACATCGAAAATGATGGCTGGCGCCAATACATGATCTTCAAGGAAACGGGAAACCCCAATCATCCAAATGCAAAATTTTCGACTGGAAATGCAGATACGCTGCGCGGCATCCCACAAGAAGCGATGAAAAAGTGGTACAAAGAGCACTATAGCGCTGCTAAAATGCATCTTGTCATCCTCTCTTCCCTTCCCTTGGATGAGCTGATCCAGCTCACCGTGCAAGACTTTTCAAGCGTTCCCACACGTGAAGTTGCGCAAATCAACTATCTAGACCAAATGACCTCAGAAGAACAACGAGGACAGTTGATCTACATCAAACCAGTGAAAGATCTCAAAATTCTCTCCCTCACCTGGGAACTTCCCCAAGGCCTTGCAGTCGACCAAGAAGCCAAAGTGGGAGAACTTCTTTCCTATATTCTCAAAAGCGGGAGCAAGAACAGCCTTCTCGGCCTATTAAAACGACAGCACCTTGCAGAAGCAGTAAACGTCTCGCAAGAACAACTCGGAAACCACACAAAACTCTTCAGCATCGATGTCGAGCTCACCGATAAAGGAATAAAGCAAATCGATACCGTCATGACCTGCTGTTTTGAAGCCCTAGCTCGCCTGAAAAAAACAGGCATTCCTCGCTATATCTTCAATGAAGTCCAAAAAATTGCCGAAATCCAGTATAAATATCAATCTCGAGAAGAAAGCTTCGAATTTGTCATGAAAACAGCTCATACACTCGTTGATGAAAACCTTGCAACCTACCCAAGAAAAACCCTAATCCCCACCAAGTATGATCCCGAATTGGCAACACAATATCTCGATTACCTCACTCCGGAAAATTGCCTATTCTTCGTCATGGCAGATCCATCAAAAACTGGAGTGGAGACAACCCGAAAAGAAAAGTGGATGGGAGCAGAATATGCCATCCGCCCCGTAAGCCAAAAACAAATGATCCAACTTGCAAATGTAAGCATCAACCCCCAGATCGGACTTCCTCCGCCTAATCCCTTCATCCCAAAAAACCTCGAACTGGTCCATAAAACCTCATCTGAGGAGTCGCTAAGTCCCGTCCTTTTGCAAGACAATAATCAGGGAAAAATCTTCTTTGCAGAAGATCAAACCTATCTCGTTCCCGAGGTTGTCTATTTTTTTCGCATCAAATCTCCTTTGATTGATGGCTCCCCAAAAGCCAAGGTGCTTTCTGATCTCTACCTCAAAGCAATCAGTGATCAACTCTTCCCCATCACTTCTGCTGCTGAAGCAGCTGGCGCAAAAATCTTACTCAAGCAGGATCGCTTCTCCATTGCTGTTGCCATCAATGGATATAGCGATGGGTCAGATAAAATCGCAGAAGAAATCTTAAAAAACTTGTGGAAGGTCCGCCTCTCTAAAGAACAATTTGATCTCTATAAAGAATCCCTCGCAAGCACTTATGAAAACAGCGAAAAAGAATTGCTTTTCTTGCAAGTTCAACAATCCTTAAACAGCCTCATTTTCAATGATTCTCCCACTTCATCAGAAAAACTGAGAGCCCTCTCATCCATTACATATGATGACCTCATGGGCTTTTCAAATACCATTTTCAAAAAAGCTTATTTAGAGGGCCTCTTATACGGCAATCTTACGAAAAGTGATGCGACTACCCTACTTTCGAATATCAAGAGCAAAATGAAAGTCGAAGAGTATCCGGTAAAGGAGCATTACGAGCGCAGCGTTTTACTTCTCCCTGAAAGCCAAGGTCCCTATATGATTGCTCAACCCACAAACATGCAGGGAAACGCCACTATTTTGATGATCGAACAGGGCCCCTATTCTTTTGAGAAAAGAGCCAGCCAGCAAATCCTCGCAACAGTTTTGCAAAATACTTTCTTCGATACACTCCGCACGAAACAACAAGTAGCCTATATCGCAAAAGCCTGGGACAAAGCCGAAGAAAACCAACTCCTGCAATTCTTTGCCGTGCAATCGAGCACCCATTTTCCAAACGAATTGATCGCTCGTTTTGAACTCTTCCTCGAAAATTTCATCAAGCAATATACCACTGAGCTACCCTTAGAACGATTTGAACATGTACGTGAGATGTCCATAGCATCCCTACGAATCCCTCCCGAAAATTTGGCGATCAATGGGTCACGTCTTTTCCTCTTGGGTTTCGACTATGAAGGCGATTTCCAATTGCTTGATAAGCGCATTGCCGCCCTGCAAAATGTGACCTATGACGAGACGAGAAACATGGCAAATGAATGCCTTTCTCGCAAAAATACAAGGCGCCTTGCAATCCTTCTCGAAGGAGTTGTTCCGAAAGAAAAAGACTTCCGCTATGAGCTCGTTTCCAAGGAAGATTTAGTGCGCGATGGAGTGTACGTCACCAAGAGAGATACACTCCTCTCAGAAAGTGCTCCTGATCCGGTGGAAATAATTCGCTAGAACGTTATAAAGAAGAGGTGAGCAAAAATCTAAAAAAGCTTTTCCCCTTTGCTATTCTGATACTATTGATTTTGATTGTCTATTTAACCAATATCCATCAGATTTTCACAATGGATTGGCTACAGAGAGAAGAGATTCAAATGAGTGCCTATGCAAGGAATCACCCCTTTCTCGCACCATTGATCTATGTCGGTATCTATGTCCTATCCGTCTGCCTTGTGATTCCCGATTCTACGATTCTCACCCTTTTGGGAGGGATGATCTTTCCTCGTCCAGAGGGATTGATTCTCGCTGTTTTTTCAGAAACTGTGGGAGCAACCATCTTCTTTGCCATTTTCCACAGCTTATTTGGAACCTCGTTAATGAAACGCGAACGGCCTTTTTTAAGCAAATTACGAAGGGGCTTCAAAAGACACAGCATCAGCTACCTTCTTTTCTTGCGCATTTCCCATGTGGTTCCCTTCTGGCTTACCAATGTCGCATCAGCCTACTTCAAAATCAACCACTGGACCTTTATTTGGACCACTTTTGTTGGAGTGATTCCTCTCACATTTATCGTAGCAAATGCAGGCCATAGCCTATCGAAAACCTTTGCTGAAAACAAAGCCATAACTCTTTCCGATATCTTCACCACACCCGTAAATCTAGCCCTACTCATTTTAGGAATCTTAGCCCTCTGTCCCATCGTTTACAAGAAATGGATCAGTAAAAAGAAATGGAAGATATAATCATCATTGGTGCTGGTGCTGGCGGTCTTGTCATTGCGATTGGCGCCACAAAAGCAGGCAAAAAAGTGCTTTTAATCGAAAAGGGGCACTATGGTGGCGATTGCACAAATTTTGGTTGTATCCCCAGTAAAACCCTCATCTCTTCCGCAAAAAAAGCTCGCACCATTAAAGAAGGCAAAGAATATGGCATTGCCTTTGAATCAGAAAATTTCTCAGCCACAGCCGCCTTAGAAAGAGTGAGAAAAACGATTGCTGAAGTCCGCTCTCACGAAGATCCTGAAGCACTCAAAAAAATAGGAGTCAATACCCTCACAGGAACCGCCTCCTTTGAAGACCCCCACAATCTTCTCGTCATAGAACCAGGAGGAACTACACATAAAATCTACGGCAAAAAAATCGTAATTGCCGCTGGTTCGTCCCCCTTTATTCCTCCCATAGAAGGCCTGAAAGAGACTCCCTACCTAACAAATGAAACCATTTTTGATCTCAAAGAAATTCCTAAAACGCTCGGAATCCTCGGAGCAGGCCCTATCGGATGTGAATTAGCGCAAGCCTTTGCCCGTCTCGGCAGCACAGTCACCCTCATCAAATCCAAGCGAGGCATTTTACCCATCGAAGAGAAGGAAGTCTCATCTCTGATCGCCGAAGTTTTTGAAAAAGAAGGGATCCGGCATATCCATCTTGAGGTTTCTCATATCTCCTATCAAAATGGGAAATTTACAATGGGAGATATCGAAGTCGACCAGCTCCTCATCTCTACGGGAAGGCGACCTAATATTGGAGCTCTTAACCTCGAAAAAGCAAAGATTACCCACTCCGAGAAAGGCATTCCCCTCGATGCATATGGCAGAACCAATCAACCCCATATTTTTGCCATTGGAGACATTGTTGGAAGACCCTTCTTCACCCACATGGCAGAAAATATGGG
>SDBS01003242.1_pt1 | contig 15952 bp, 20 predicted proteins | sample 2277091 | NCBI WGS metagenome assembly SDBS01 (sample SAMN10404972, study PRJNA504765) | marine sediment metagenome | isolation source: marine sediment core GS10_PC15, 163 cmbsf | place: Arctic Ocean: Southern Knipovich Ridge | collected 2010 | reverse complement strand
CCACAGCGACGGGCGACCAATAAGAGACAAAACGATGATAGCTATAATCAGCACAACGAACAGAAAGCTGGTACCACAACGCATATGGGCCGTTTTGTGTTCCCTGACTACCTCAACCTCTAGCGGGACATTGGCCTCATAGGCATTCACTGTCTTGTGCTCAGCGCCGTGATAAGCAAATACCTGCCTAAGGCTAGAGGATAAGGTTAGCGCCTTGAGGTAAGCGATGAAAATAGCCAACCGAATGAAGCCCTCGACCAAATGAAACACGATAGATGACTCAATATAGACATCAAGTATTTTGGCGAGAAAGAGGGGGGCAATGAAGAACAAAGCCACCGCAAATGCCACTGAACCGGCTACCATCCCCCAAGCCGCTTTCCCCGAAATCTGCTCTCCTTCCTCCTCCAGGGATACATTAGCTGAGTAAATGAGTGACTTAATGCCCAAAACTAGAGTCTCAATTAGGACAACTACACCACGAATTACTGGAATCTGCCTTACCCGGCTGGTAGCGAACGGCGGCAACGGCTGAGTGTCAATAGCTATGCCGCCATCAGGTCGGCGCACCGCAGTCACCACCGATTTTCGCCCTCGCATCATCACTCCCTCAATAACCGCCTGACCACCATAATAGAAAATCTTCGCCACAGCAAGAATCCCCCAACCACAGCACAAAAATTTCTTCGTCACTATAAGAACCCCTAACCGCGATACCAACGCCTCTGAGCCACATCAAAACGCGGTAATAAACAAAAGGAGCCGCTCAGCAAAAGCCGCTCCTTACCCTTCGCAATGCGTCTGTCTAATCTTCCAGCTTATAGCGCCGTTTAAACCGCTCCACCCGCCCCGCCTTATCGACCATCCGGCGCTCTCCGGTAAAAAATGGGTGACACTGGCTGCACACCTCAACCTTCAAAACCTTCTTGGTAGAACCGGTGATAAAGGTATTACCACAAGAGCAAATTACCTTGGCATCGGGAAAATACTGGGGATGAATCTTATCTTTCATCCGGCTAGCTAGCGTAAACGCTAACCTTCCTCCTGTTTCTGCTGGTCGGCTCAAATTTAACAATACCATCAACAAGCGCAAAGAGGGTAAAATCCCTACCGACCCCCACGTTATTTCCCGGGTGAATACGAGTGCCTCGCTGCCGAACCAAAATAGTACCCGCGCTCACGCTCTGCCCCGCGTACCTCTTTACTCCCAGACGCTTGGCATTACTATCCCGACCATTACGAGTAGCGCCGCCTCCCTTTTTATGTGCCACTTGCCATCACCCCTTCTTAAGCTACCGAGTCCTATCTGACGACTTACCCGATGTCGCCTCCGGTTCAACTATCTTATCTATCGTCAGCCGAGTATAAATCTGGCGATGCCCCGTCTTCTTACGGTAGCGCACCTTTGGTTTATACTTGAAGACAATAATCTTCTTACCCTTACCCTCGCCCTGTGAAGTAGCCACCACCTTCGCCCCGCTAACCATGGGACTACCGACAGTTACCTTATCCCCCTGGGCAATAAGTAATACCCTGTCCAAGTCAACGGTATCACCTTGAGCTACATCCAGCCGCTCTATATCTATAGTCTGGCCCGGTGTCACTCTATACTGCTTACCACCAGTTTCAATAATTGCGTAAATCTTCTCTTCCTCCACAAACAAGCTATTTTACCAATTACCCATATAGAGTGTCAAATGCCAGTGGTTATCACACCCCGCGAGAACTGAGCCCCTGCCACAACTCCTTTATCCTCGCCTTAAGCTCATCAAGGTTACAATCATTCTCAATAACCACATCAGCCTGCCTTACCTGCTCTGCTACCGGTAACTGGGAACGAATACGAGCCAGAGATTCTGACTCCGAGAGTCCCGCTCGGTCCCTAAGCCGCCCCAGGACAGTGGTCTCAGAAGCCACGGTGACCCAGACCTCATCCACCAATGAAGCCCAGCCGACTTCCAGTAAAAGAGGGGCTTCAACCACCACTACCTTAACCCCCTTCTCTCGGTATCTCTCAAGCTGAGCCTTTACCCTCTCGCCCAGCCGGGGGTGCATTATCTGGTTTAGCCTTGCTAAAGATTCGGAGTTTCCAAATACTATCTCGCCCAGCTTCTTGCGGCTAATGTCACCATCGGGGGCAAGAATCTGCCGACCAAAGGCAGCCACCACTTCTTGCCATACCTTGGTATCGGACTTGAGGGTTTCATGGCCTATCTTATCGGCATCGATAATGACCGCCCCCAGCTCCGCCAGAAACTGAGCCACAGTGCTCTTGCCACTACCTATGCCACCAGTAAGACCGATAACCTTCATTAAGTATCCAACCCCAATCAGTCTAACTGTCCTTAGTTAGGTAGTCAAGAAAGAGTACAACAATATAAATAAGGTAATCAAAAAACAATAGGTAAACTAAGTAGGATGTTAGATACTGGGGAAGTATCATACTTGCCGGCGACAAAGTGCTGCCTCGCAGCGCAGTTAGAATCCAGTTAATTGCGTATTTGAAGCTCAAATCAGATTTGTCACTTAGGGAAAGAGAAGAAGATGCCCTCGCAAGCCTAGCCCCTGAAATTCAAAAAAGGATAGGCTTCCAGTCATAGTGGGCATTCTCGGTCCATGCTCAAAGCCCTGATCATAAGCCAATATCATTGCCCTTCCATCTGGCATTATTCTTTCTGTTCGTTCTTTTAGTTTTTCTTTCACCTCTCACCTCCTAACCAAAGAATATTTGCGCTATTCTATAGGCATTTAGACTTACTGTCTTTATTCCATCTGCCACCTTTTCTAGAGGAACACTAGTAATTCTGTTGCCCTTCAGAGCAGTCATCTGTCCATATTTCTTATCTCTAATCAGCTCAGCTGCTTTTACTCCAAAAGCTGTAGCCAAGCTCCGATCATAAGCTACTGGAGTTCCGCCTCTTTGTATATAGTCTAGGGAGGAAACCCTAGTCTCAAGCCCTGTTTTCCTTCCAATGAGTTCTCCCAGAACATTTCCTATCCCTCCCAGTCCATATGTCTTTCCCTTTTTTGGTATGTCAAAGCTGTGCTTTTCTACAGTTTTTCCTTCTAACTCTGTTCCTTCCGCCACGACTACAACGCTAAATGTTGCACCCCTTCGGTTCCTCTCTCTTAGCATTCGGCACAGTTCTTCTACCCCTTCCTTATCCAGAGGAATCTCAGGGATTAGAATTGCATCTGCTCCACTAGCCATACCGGCATAAGTGGCAATCCAACCTGTATGATGGCCCATTACTTCAAGAAGCATTACCCGATGATGGCTTTCTGCAGTGGAGCGAAGCCTATCTAGTGCCTCGGTGGCAATTTGGACAGCAGTTTGAAACCCTATGGTATAATCGGTTTCTTTTACATCATTATCAATAGTTTTAGGTATCCCTACTACCGGCAGACCCATTTTGTATAGTCGACTCGCACAGCTTAAGGTACCATCTCCGCCCAGAACCACTAATGCTTCTAATCCTAGTTTCTTAAATCCATCAAAAACTCGCTGGGGTCCTCTTTCAATTTGGAATGGACTCCACCTTGATGTTCCTAAGATTGTTCCTCCCTTGTCAATGATTCCCGAGGTATTGTCACTATCTAATATCTTGTTTTCATTATCAATGAAACCCCTCCAACCATTTCGAATGCCTATCACTTCATAGCCCATTTGGATTGCTGTTTTTGCAGTTGCTCTGATTGCAGCATTAATACCGGGGCAATCTCCACCTCCAGTCAGAATGCCGAGCTTTTTCGTCTCCTCCATTTTCAACCTCCTTGCATTCAATAGCTATCTTAGTCTTATATGAGTGTCGTCTGCAAATAGCAGCATCCCTGCCGCCGGAAGTAACGGACGCTTGCGAGTGCATAGCCCTGGTCAATGACAGTACTATTATAGCTTTTTGTTGCTTCTACTGCCTTGCTCTATTGTCCATGTCCCACTCTTCAAATAAGGCAGTAGTATAGAGCACCCACAAGGGATTTGCTCATATAATCAACCCTTCGTATTGGGGGGTATTGACTGACTTACAAATTAGGCTTATATTGAAGCCACAATGAAGGAATCTGAGAGGGAAGAGGCAAGACATTGGCTAGAGGCACTGGCACGTCTGTATGAACAGAATGGAGTAGCCATACGTGAAATTGCCAGTCTTGACACTGAAAAAACTCCACAAGCCTGGGACAAAGCATTTTCTAATGCAAACGTCAGTGTCCTAATGACCACCATAGAACCTATAAAGAAATTACCTAAACCAAAGCATAAAGAACTTCGCAAAGTAAAAAGGGACTACACTGATTTGGTTAAAGCTTGTCTACACGTTGGGCATTTGTATCTGAAGTCCTATTATGCTGGAGGTTTGAGCCGATGGACATTCTCCAAAATGATATTCTGAACTACACACGCCCATAACCTTTTGGAAGATTTTCTTAAACGTTTACAAAAAGTCCGTCAGGACATTGAGGTTACTGGATAATGTAGGGATTTTTGGAAGCGTGCTTATGTTCATTCATTTTGCATTTGGAACACTAGGCAAACAGGGTAAGACAAAAGAACAAACTGACGAAGTGCTGGAATCTATACTGAAAGAGAAGAGATTAAAGGCTTCTGAATGCACAGAATTCATACCAGAATACCCTAAACCTGGTCTTACACGGATTCCAATGGAAGGCTTTAAGTTAAAAAGTAAAGATTTGGGTGAAGCATCATCTAACACTTCAACCCCGCTAAAACTCAAAGAACCACATGATTATGATTCAATATATTATCTACAGAGAAAAGTTCCTATGATTTGTTTTATTAAAATCAACTTCAGTCAACTGAAGAAATCTAATCATTCCAGAGAATACGGGAAATTCGGAATAGTCCTTGGGAAGAAATTTCTTGAAGCAAGTGGTATCAGACCTGTCAAATACTATACAGAAGAGTCTTTGTTGGATGACACACTGATTAGGAAGTGGAACTACGAGTTAAAGAGTTTACCAGAGGAAAAACAGAGGGATTGTGAAAAAGAAATCCTGACGTATAGAAAACCAGCCACCTACTTTCCTGCGTTCAAGAAGTCAGTAATACTTAAATTGACAATGACTCCAAACGGAGGGGAGATAGACTATATCAAGTATGACAGATACCCCGAAGGATACGACTTCACAAAGGAAAACGAACATAGGATTATATTTAATGAAGGTCAAGAGCATTTGTGTTTTGGTGAGCGTGACCTTTTTATGGTCATAGCCCCTGACCTAGAATCAAAGCACAGAGTTGAGCCATTCTTTAGAAGTAACTGGTCTTATCAACCGAAAGTTCAAGTCTATCCTTAAAAAGTAAAACTAACATGCCTCATTCCCATTCACTCACCACTTGTCCAATCTACCCCTCAATGATCAATTTGTCCTCGAGCTTGATGCAGCCAACAACGCTCTGCGCGGCGGGGCATTCGGTAATATAGCTTGAGAAGCCGTCCTCGGCATCAGGCACCTTGTCTTCCGGTACCTTAAGATGGTACCTAACGCGAATAGTTGTGATCTTGAGGACTCCACTGACATTCTCGATTTCACCCTCCACATCAGCCCAATAAAGATGCTCGGGCGTAGGAATATTTTTCCCGGCCAACACCTTGGCCAGCGTCCCCATCATTCAACCTGCCGTCGCGGCAACGATATGGTCGAGCGTCGCGGCGTGCTCCTTTTCTGGCTCGATCTTGTAGAAGTCCTTAATCCCGCCATGGACTCCGTAATAGATGGGTTCTGAGAATCCCTCTATCATGGCTCTTCTGGTAGGTCCGTTCTCTCTCACGATCCTGATCCGCGACGTATGAACAATTTTGCCCATTGGGCACCTCCATGGCTTTTTCTTTATGATACATCAGCGGGCAAGCACTTGCCAATTTGACCATCCTTCAGACATTCGGAATGAGTCGCAGCAACTAGACATTAACATTCAGCCAGAACGTGGAATGATTCAAGATCAATAATTGGGCATATACTCAGGCACATGAATTATATGAACCGTACCAAGACAGCTTAATAGTCATTTACCTGCTAGGCTCTCAACCATTTTCCTGCCAAACTCTCTAGTTCGCTCCACCAGTTGCGGATTGTTTTTGGCCTCACCTAGCCTAAAGGCATAACCATGAAGCTCAAGTACCCTATCTTCGGGTACCTTGAAGACCTCGTTTACATATCTTTTCAGGGTGTGCACAGTATCCTCGATTCCTTCCGACTGAGCCACAACGATGACGCCTACTGATCTTGCTCGAGATTTCCGATCGTGCATATAAAGAAAATAATTGCGGTCCATAAAGGCCTTTAGTTGGGCTGCAACATTATAATAATACACCGGCGTCGCCAGAATAACTCCATCTGCCTCACAGAACCTATCCAGAATCCATGACGTATCATCCTTCTGTACACAAGATTCAAAAGACCCGCAATCGTCGTGCCCGAGACATGGAGCCACCGTATATTGGGAGAGTATAATCTTCTCCGTTTGTGCCCCTAACTTGGCCGCTTCTTCAAGGGCCTGGTCGACGAGGAAATCAGTATTACCTCCCAACCGGGGGCTTCCGACTAAAGCCAAAATATTCAATTCTCCCTCCTTAGCTGTTTACGACTGTATCATTATACCACGGTGTCTGATAAATGGGCGTCTGGCGAGCATCTCCCGTTACTAAAAAGTCAATGGTTAAGAGTCAAATCAAAACGAAACATGAATCTCTGCCATTCTAAATGGAATCTACAATCGGCACTGTGAATTTAAAGTGGCTCCCCTTTCCCAGCTCACTCTGCACTTCAATCTTACCACCATGGGCTTTAACCAGGTGCTTAGTAATCGTGAGTCCCAGACCACTACCACCGGTAGCTCGAGTACGAGATTTGTCCACCCGATAAAAGCGCTCAAAGACATTGGGCAAATACTCCTCAGAAATACCTTCACCAGTATCAATCACGCTTATCTCCACCCAGTTACCCTGCTTCCCCGCACTTATAGTGATACTGTCACCCTGCGCGGTATGCTCCAATGCATTCTGCAGAATGTTGCGCAGCACCTGGCTAATCCGATGGCTATCGATATTCACCAGTGGCAATCTTTGTGGTAGCTGGACTGACAGTGATACACCTTTGGCCGCGGCCTTCGTCTGTTCGGCGGTCACTGTCTGCTTGATTAACGAGCCAATGTCTTCTGCCTGACAAACAATCTTTAGCTCACCGGCATCAGCCAGAGCCAGCTCCTGAAGGTCATCAACCAGCCGCGACAGAAGATTTACCTCTTCATCAAGGGAGCTAATACTGTTCGCGTCTACTTTCATCAAACCGTCCCGAAACGCTTCTACGTAACCCCGAATGTTGGAAAGCGGCGTTCTCAATTCGTGAGCCGTATCAGCTACCATATTCTGCCTTAGTTTTTCGGCACGCTCCAATTCACCTGCCATAGAATTGAAAGCCTGAGTTAATTCCCCCAGCTCCCCCTTCACTTGAAGATTTATCCTCTGGGAGAAATCACCATGCCCCAGGCGTCTGGAAGCTGTGGTAAGAGCCATAACTGGAGCCGAGATACGACGCGACAGGACGAAGGCAATTACTATAGCAACCGCGCTTGCCAGTAATCCTCCCCAGAGAAGTACCAGCCTCGTCGATCCGGCCAGCCTCTGTGCCAAAGCATATCCCAGAGAGGTTTCCGGGCTAACATAGACCATACCTATAACCTCATCGCTCTCCGGTTTCAGGAGCATTTTATGGGGCCAGTCGAGAAGGAACCTCTCGCCAGGAAACTCCCCCTCGGAATCAGCAACTACAATCCCACTCTTATCGGCAAGTACTATCCGCTTTCCGTAGAGCGTTCCCATGTTCTCCACGAGAGGCTGAATATCGGTCCATTCTCCCTCCCATGTGTAATATCGGTAGAGCAACGGCTCCATCCTGGCCAACTCGATCTGCTGATTATGTTCCTCGAACTTCTGGATTTCGTTACCGATACCTCGGTTAACTAAAAAGTACGTCATGCCGACACTTACCACTATCACCAAAATAAAAAAGGCAATGAGTTGAGACCGCAGGCTCTGCATCAAATGCCACCCTTAGCAAACTTGTAGCCAACTCCATATACCATCTTGATATATATCGGCTGACGAGGGTCCGGTTCCAACTTTCGGCGCAGATTATAAATATGAACATCAATAGTCCGGTCGAAACTGTCAAAATCATATCCAAAGACCTTGTCAACAAGCTGCGCCCGGCTGAAAACCCTGTCTGGTTCTCTAATAAGAACTCCGAGCACTTTGAATTCCACCGGGGTAAGGTTCAACGGTTTGCCAGCAATAGAGGCCTCGTGATTGGCGAAGTTGACTAATAAATCGCCGTGCCTTACCTCCGCGGGACCACGATTAAGGAGCTCATCTGGCAAGCGCCTCAGAACGGCACGTACCCTAGCTGCCAGCTCCTTGGGGCTAAAGGGCTTAGTTACATAGTCGTCCGCACCCAAGTCTAATCCGAGCAGCCTGTCCTGCTCAGTGGTCTTGGCGGTCAGCATGATGATAGGCACATCTGATTTGGAACGAAGGGCGCGAAAAACTTTAAAGCCGTCAAGACCGGGTAACATGAGATCAAGAACCACAAGATCGGGATGCGCCTCATTAGCTAGGTCTATGGCCTGAAAGCCATCATAGGCAGTATAGACTTTATAACCATCTCGCCTTAGGTAAAGCTTAACCAGTTCTGTAGTCTTAACATCATCGTCGACCACAAGGACACTTTTGCCTGTCATGTCTCAATAACCCCCTCCCTGCACTAAAGTTATAACAAAAATGTTAAGTAATTGTGAAGTTTTTTAGCACCCGTCTAAATAATAGTCACTAACCTCCAATATATGTCAAATTATGTCTTTTTCCCCCCGAATCTTAATGAAAACTTAACATTTCTCTGATATCGTGGGAGAAGATAGAGCCACCGGAGAAGGCATTAGCGTGTCACAAAGCGGGAAGCAGGACTATTGAGAATACGTAAACGTAGAGAATTCTTAAGCATAATAGCAGCTATCGCTCTGTTAGGTTCGGGCATAATTGGCTGTCTAAGCCAGCAGAGTGAGCTTCTAGCTCTAGAGATAACATCTCCACAAAATAGAGCCGAGATCACCGAGGACTTAATAACCGTAAGCGGTATCGTTTCTCCTCCTTCCGCAGTAATCACGGTCGACGGCCGTGAGGTTGAGACAGACGACGATGGCACTTTCTCCACTGGTATTGGCCTGGAATACGGCGAAAACAATATCTCGGTCACCGCCATGGTAGAAGGACAGGAACCTGTAACCAAGAAACTGGCGGTAATTCGAGTCCTGAGCCTCGAGATAACTTCGCCTCAGGATAAAGCGGAAGTTGCCCAAAGCCCGATAATCGTAAGAGGAATTGTTTCCGACCCCACCGCCATAGTAACAGTTAATGACCGCCAGATTTCTACAGGTAAGGATGGCACCTTCTACGCCAGCGTCGAGCTTAACTACGTAAAAAACAGTATAAATGTGACCGCCATGGTAGACGGGCAGATGCCGGTGGTTAAAACCCTGACAGTAACCCGAATTTTGGTCCTGGAGTTAGACTCACCGACCTATAAAACTGAGTTGTCCGAGGGCTTGATAACGGTAAGCGGTACCGTTTATCCACCTTCCGCCGTAGTGACAGTTAACGGGATTGGGATTAGGACAACCAAGGATGGCTATTTCTCCACCAGTGTCGAGCTTGGCTACGGAGAGAACACCATCGTGGTTAACGCCACGGACCCGGTAAGCAGAACCGTAATCATAAACCGGATGCTAACCCTGGAGATAACCTCTCCCCAAGATAAGGCTGAGGTTACTGAGAGCTCAATAATTGTAAGCGGCGTTATCTCCGACCCCGACGTCACCGTAACGGTTAACGAAAATGAAGTTACGATATCCGAAGACGGCACCTTCTCTACCCCGGTTGAACTTCACTATGGTGAAAACACCATTACGGTTAACGCTACTCCAGAAAACTGGCAACCAGTGACCAGAACCGTGAACATAACCCGAGTACTAACCTTACAGGTGGTCTCACCTCAAGACAATACTGAAGTTACCGAGAGCCCGATAACCATAAAAGGGATCGTTTCCGACCCTTCCGCCGTTATCACGGTTGACGGCCTTGAGGTTGAGTTGGATGACAGCGGCACCTTCTCCACCCAACTTGAACTTGAACACGGCGAAAACATGATTGTAGTTAGCGCCATTGTGGAAGAACAGACGCCAGTGACCAAAACCATAGCTGTAAGATACATACCGTCTGAATAGAGTAGAAACAAATTAAAGGAGGTTAGAATTATGCCATCAGAGACTGGAAAGCGAATCAAACTAGTCGGCATTTCCAAACCAGGCTCACCAGTGAGCCCTGGAGACACCGGAACCGTGTGGCGTGTAACCCAGCTAGGTACGCTACGTGTTGTTTGGGATAATGGCTGCCGGTTTGACCTCAACCCAAGCACAGATCAATGGGAAGTTCTACCGAATTAGAGCTGAAACCGAACTCCACTTTTATGAGGTTAAACGATAGACATCTGTAAACGGGGGAGGCAATATCGTGAAAGTAAGAGATGCCGGTATCAATTTGACCTGCCGTGACTGCGGCAGACAGTTCGTATTCACCGAAGGTGAGCAGGAGTTCTACGAGCGCATGAGATTCACTTACCCCAGCCGCTGCCGAGAATGCCGCTCCAGCAAAGAAAAACAGAACGGTCACCTCACCTGTTCGGAGTGTGGAATCAAGCTACCGAAGGAGGCTACCGTCTACTGCGATACCTGTTTAAGCAACCAGCAACCGGTTCATGTCACCTGCTCTCAATGCGGGGTTAGGCAAGGAGGTGATACGCTCCTCTACTGCGAAACCTGCTTTAAACAGATTCACATTAATTCGGAACGAAAAATCGAGAAATACAAGAGTGCTGCCAGCGCCGTAGAGTCAAAGTTACAGGCTACGGAATGTCAGAACGAAGAACTACAAAGGTCAGTTTATGAAGCCAGGCAATACATAACTGAACTGGAGTTAAAGGTCAAGAATCTGAGCCAAGATTTAGACAAAGCATACCAGTTTCATATTGCTTCAGGCTGGCTTAAACCAGTATTAGAAAACATGGCACAAAGGCTGAGAGCTTTAGAGCAGGCGGAACAGGAAACTGAATCTAGCCTGGCTACCGCAGTTCAAAAACTGGACGAAATGAGGCATAATGGCAGCTTGTGGAAAATGATCAGCCGCCACATCAGACCACTCCAGCGGTAAAGGCTAATTAATATTCATCTTTATATCTCCCAATGGCTTAAGCTATAACTCATTTCCAATCCAATCTTAGAACAGTAGCCCCCTAGTTTCCCCCCTGCTTCAGAAAAATCAAGGCTTCATTTGCCTCTTCCAACCTGAAATCCTGAACATCACTTCTCGGTCACGTTCGCCATACCCTTCAGTTCTTTTTCCTCCCATAGTAGGCAGTTGTGAACCAAGCACATCAAGGCCCCTTTCTGATATGTCCCTCTTAACTACGCATAGTGCTAGGTATCCCGACTATGGTGTCGCCCTGACTTGTTCCCTCTACGGCAGCTTGAATGGAAGAATAGTCGTCGGTGACGTAGATAAGTTCTGGAGTTGCCAAGATAGTTGGCGAAGTCGGTATTCCAAGACTCAAGATGACAATCAGACACAGAAGACTGATCAAGGTCTTGTTTCCCATCACCCCCCGCCCCGCGAGGTTGTGCAGAGGTGCTGTAACAATTGTATGTCAGCTTCCGAAAGGTGTCAATACCCTGTAACCGGCTCTATTTTATCTACTAAGTTTGAAATTCCGGTGATGTCTCAGACTTCCTGTAAAAGCAGATATGGCGTAAGATACCTCCAGAAGAAATAAACAGGGTCTTAGTACCCGGGAAGGAGGGCTTACTTACGCCATGAAGAGTAAGTTGGACCCCATTGTTAGGACAGGATAGGGGCGATATTAAGATTGGGTCCCGTTATCCTTAAGGGGTCTGATGTTAAGGATTCTACCATACCTCTACTGTTTGATTCTACCGGGGTTGATGTGTACACCTCAGCCGGTGTCCGGTAATTATGGGTCTGGTGGGGACGCTCAGTGTTGTAGAATCGGGTGAACTGAGCGCCCTGGTCGGTGTTGAACTCTGATCTTCATTACCCTTGCCGAAGATTAAAGATATATAACCTTTGTAACGACTGGACTTCGCTCTGTCAGAGTTTCAAGTATGAAGTAGTTTGACGACATCTCACACAAGTCCAACAGGATTTTCCAGTAATCCAATTAAGCTATCTAAAAACCTAGTGACAATGCCACCCCCCTCAATCACCCGGTGGTCGTAAGTAAGCATGTATGTCATTATCGGCCTTACTACAATCTGTCCATTCCTAACGACGGGTCTATCCGTAATTCCACCTGTAGCCAGGATGGCAGATTGAGGCTGGTTAATAATTATCGTGTCAAAACGCCATCCTGCCCCAACCGCTCCTAAGTTACTAATAGTAAAGGTGCCACCTTTAACCTCTTCAGTTAGCAATGTCCTGTCTCGTGCCTTTTGGGCTAACGTTTTTAGCTCCCGGCTTATCTCAACCAGAGATTTCCTGTCGGCATGCCTTATTACAGGGGTGATAACTCCTTCCTCGATGGAAACGGCTATCGCAATATTTATATCTTCCCAAACCTTAATCTCATTATCAATAATACTAGAATTGACCATTGGGTGGTCCCCAAGCGCCTTAGCCACTGCCATCACTAGCAGAGCACTATAGGTAACTCTAGTACCGAGAACCTTTTCCTTTGCCACCAGACTTTTGCGTAGTTCTGTCATTGCATTCATATCAATCTCCCCCATAACGGTAACTTGGGCTGAAATTGATAGACTGCGTTGCATATGTTCCGCTATTGCCTTCCTAATCCCGGCGAGAGGTATTGTCGATCTGACCTTTATACTCTCATACATTTCGACGGTATCCCCAGAAGAACCTTGCCCACAGACTGTTTCGATCCTACTTTTCTTCTGCAATCTCTCCAATTCCCCCTCGTCTCGGCAATGAATCCAGCTGTAGAGCCAATCGGCGTTTGGCGCCCTTCTTTCAAAGAGATATGAAGATATCCTGAAGCCTGGGCCTGGACACCATGTGTATTTCCACCAGACGCAGCCACCAGAACTACAGAACCTTTTTGGATGCTGTCACCCTCTTTACCCTTCCATTCAAGCAAGGTAGGTGGCTCCCCATCCCCCCCCAACTTTCGGAACTACTATTTTTCTTACTGCCATATAACTCTCCACGGTAACCGATTCAGGTGATCGAATCTTATTCATGGAGCTGGGGATATCGATAATCAGGAGATGCTTTTTCAGGCGGGCGAGCTACTTCCCAGATAGCCTTCAGGCTTTCCGACGTCTTGTAGTAAGCCCAGTGACCATCATTGAAATGCCCGCTTTGCGTAAGAGCAAAACCATTTTTGCCCATTAAATCCGTGACCCTATCCACATCATTCGCCAAGAACAAAAGGTGGTGAATCCCTTCACCTCGCTCGGACAGGAAATCACTATAGATGTTATTACCTGAAGTGGGCTCGATTAGCTCTAACTCTACTGCTCCCAACATGGTGAAGGCCACCTTCATTGTGAAATCAGCCTTCTTACCATAATAGGTAAGCCCCCAGGCTTTGGGAGGCTGCATGTAATGCACATCCCAGGGACCAATGCCAAGCTTGTTCCAGTAGTCTTCCATCGCCCGACCCAAGTCCCTAACTACAAGCGATACCTGGTGTATTGACTTTACCTGAACCTCTGAAGGACTTGCCTGCGCCATATTTTGAAACTCTTCCTATTAATTTTATATTTCCCAAATCCTATATCTTACCCGCCCGAAACCCCTAAAAGGCTGAGCATTATTAATGTACTACTTACTACTTACAGCAGCGAAACGCCACGAATGGTCCAATTAGGCAACTTCTTTTACTGCCTCAATAATATCTTCTTCATCAGGCATCCAAAGTTTCTCTAGAGCCGGACTAAACGGCACGGGTGTATTAGGAGCGCAGACTCTCTTTATCGGTGCCTTGAGATAGTCGAAGGCTCTCTCATTTATTGAGGCCGCGATTTCAGACGCTGCGCTGCCAATCTTTGGTTCCTCGTCCACAATCACGAGTTTGCCTGTCTTCTTAACTGATTCGATTATAGTCTCCGTATCTAGTGGAACCAATGTCCGAGGGTCAATAATTTCTATACTGATGCCCTCTTTCGCCAGTACCTCGGCAGCACTCATTGTCCGATGAACCATTAGCAGTGTCGCCACCACGGTAACATCGCTACCTTCCCTTTTGATATCTGCCTGCCCGAGCGGTATGGTATATTCCTCTTCGGGAACCATACCAGTCACTCCACCGGTCAACATCTTCTTATGGGTGAGAACTATCACCGGGTTATCTTCCCTAATTGCTGATTTCACAAGACCCTTCATATCGTACGGAGTCGAGGGCACCACGATCTTTAGCCCTACAATACTCATGAGCAAGCCGTCAAGACATGAAGAATGTTCTCCAGCCGCCGATATACCGGCACCACTCGGCGTTATAATTGTCACCGGCAGTTTTACTTTTCCTCCAGTCATGTATCGTGTTTTGCATAGCGGATTCAGTATCTCAGACATGCAAACGCCTAGAAACTCAGCAAACATTATATGTGTAATTGGTCTAAGTCCAGTTGCCGCGGCACCAATAGCAGCTCCAATAATTGCCCTCTCCGAGATGGGTGTATCTAGCACTCTCTTAGCGCCGTACTTTTCAAATAACCCCTTGAATTCTCCAAGAGGGGCTCCCCAGACTCTTATATCCTCGCCCATAATAAACACCATCGGGTCTCTCTGCATCTCTTCATCAACGGCCTCATTTATCGCCTTGAGATAGGTTATTTCCTTCATTTCCATCTCCTTAAGCATATACGTCAGTCAAAAGTTCCTCTGGGCCGGGGAATGGACTTTCCTCAGCAAATTTCACGGCTTTGTCCATCTCCTCTACAGCCTCACGATGAATTCGTTTCGCCTCTTCCTCTGTTAATACTCCCATCTCAATAAGTCTCTTTCGGAATCTTGGTATCGGATCTTTCTTTTTACACTCCTCAAACTCCTGCTCCGTTCGATAGGACTGACTATCTCCCTCAAAGTGACCACGCCACCGACACGTTCGCGCCTCTATGAACGTGGGACCTTCACCCCTTCTAGCTCGAGTAACCGCCTCAACGACTACCTCATATACCGCTACCGGATCAGCACCGTCAACCTCAACCCCCGGGACACCATAGCCGATTGCCCTATCGGTAAGCCTAGCTAAGTTTGTAGAGTCATAGATAGAAGTAGTCTCAGCCCAAACGTTATTTTCACATATACAGATTAGGGGGAGTTTCCAAGCCGATGCCATGTTTATTCCTTCGTGGAAGCTTCCAGCGTTGATGCAACCATCGCCAATAAAGCAGACGGCAACCTGGTCAGTACCTCTATACCTGGCTGATAGCGCTGCTCCGGTAGCTGTTAAGACCTGAGTGGCCAGAATACCATCAGCCCCCAAATCACCAACCTCAGGATCCGTAAGGTGCATGGACCCCCCTTTACCTTTCATAACACCTGTTGCCTTTCCATACAGCTCGGCCATCATGCGTTCCGGGCTTCCACCCTTGGCGATTAGATGTCCATGGCCACGATGATAACTTGTGATATAGTCATCAGAACGCAGTGCAGCCATAGGCCCCGCTGCTGTGGCTTCTTGACCTTGGCTAAGATGAACAAAGCCGGGGATTTTACCTTCCGCGAAACCTTTAGCGACTCTATCTTCAAATTCCCGCTGGCGAACCATCGTTCGGTACATCCACAATAGCTTTTCTTTCTCCATAACCATGCGATTCTCCTTTAATCCCCCAAAGGTTGTTAAC
>SDBS01003241.1_pt1 | contig 15952 bp, 11 predicted proteins | sample 2277091 | NCBI WGS metagenome assembly SDBS01 (sample SAMN10404972, study PRJNA504765) | marine sediment metagenome | isolation source: marine sediment core GS10_PC15, 163 cmbsf | place: Arctic Ocean: Southern Knipovich Ridge | collected 2010 | reverse complement strand
AGCGAAAGCAGGCGTGAAAGTATTCACAGTGTCGCAGTTACTTCAACTGTCAAGAAGAAAAAGTTCCAAAAATTAATGGGAGTATTCAGTGTGAAAATTGGATTGGTGTATCCCGGTAAACGGGCAGATACCCAACAAATGCATTTGGGGATTGGATATCTGGCTTCATATGTTTTGAGCAAGAATGACGATATCGAAGTTAAAGCCTTGGATACTGGGATCGCAACAGAAAAGGAGGCAAAAGCCTTTTACTACGGCAACTATGATGTAGTGGGGATATCGGTAACGAGCCGAGGGTACCACGAGGCCATCGAGATAGCCAGAACCTTCAAAGAGAACTACAAGGATACTCTGGTAGTTTTTGGAGGTCCACACGTATCGCTTATGATGCAGGAAATAATGCAAGAGCAACTAATAGATGTTGCAGTGTACGGTGAGGCAGAACTAACCTTTGATGCATTTCTAAAAGTAGTAAAAGAGACAGGTCGACAATTTGATGTGGAGGTTTTGTCTGAGATCAACGGCTTGATTTACAGGAGCAACGGCAAGATCTTGGTAACCCCCCCCAGAGAATTCATTAAGGTACTCGACACACTACCTTTTCCTGCATATCATTTATTTCCTATGGAACGATATCCTGGAAAGTATCCGATGATTACGAGTCGGGGCTGCCCATTTGCTTGTGTGTTTTGTGCGGCATCACTTATTTGGCAGAAAAGGTGGAGGGCCAGAAGCCCAGAAGATGTTATTGAGGAAGTGGAGTACTTGATAAAACGCTTTAAGGTAAGGCCAATAGATTTTCACGATGCTATTTTTAATGCAAGTCTCAAAAGAGTGAATAGAATATGCGACTTGTTTATCAACAAGAAGATCAAGATACCGTGGGGTGTCAGAGGTTTCCGGGCCGATATCATAGACTCCGATACGGCAAAAAAGATGTCAGAGGCCGGCTGCACTCATGTAGCCATAGGCATAGAATCTGCCAACCCGGAAATGCTGATTCGTATAGGAAAGAAGGAGACTATCGAACAAATAGATGAAGGTGTTAACATTTTGCGCGCCAACGGGATTGATGTCTTGGGACAATTCATGATTGGCAATCCCGGGGAGACTCTCGAAACGGCTAAAGAGTCGATTGCATATGCCAAAAAGAGTAATCTCAGTCAAGTTGGCTTCGGAGCGGCGGCTCCGTTCCCAAATACGGAACTGTGGAACTATGTCCAGGAGCAAGGTAAATTCTTAGTGGAGCCGGATTGTACAGGATTTGAAGAAGTATTTCCCAGAGTAATCTTTGAGACTCCCGAGTTTAGCAAAGAGGATAGAATAGAGGCCATCAGGCTTGCACGCGAAGCTGGTTTCTTGTCTCAGGGAAATCAAAAACTAGGCTTCGCTCGTACGCTGTATAGAATTCTATTGAATATATGGTTCAAGCATATATACAGATATTTACCACATTCGGTATCATATTCGGTATACTTCTTTTTGAGAAGACTCAAAGCCGGTATGAGGGGCGATAAGAAGAACAGGTGAGTTTTAGGGTGGGTGCTTTTGATGATAGCTGTTCGTCTTCGCCGTTGATTAAATAGGGTAAAAGCTATGTGTTATATAGTATTCTATTACTTCAACTTATCATAGGCAGGTGAGTAAGTTTGGATATATCGATAATCATTGTCAATTGGAATACGAAAGAAATCCTGCGAGATTGCCTGGATAGTATTTACACATGTGCTGCTGACAATGTTGAGTTTGAGGTGATAGTTGTAGACAATGCTTCCGAAGATGACTCTGGGACAATGGTAAAAGAAAAATACCCGGAAGTAACTCTAATACAGAATGTCACGAATAGAGGTTTTGCCGCGGCTAACAATCAGGGCATAGCCGTATCTCGTGGGCGATATGTATTGTTGCTGAACAGTGACACCATAGTGCTTAAGAATGCTTTTACCAGTGCCATTGCGTTTGCTGACCGCAATCCCGAAGCGGCGGCAGTAGGATGCCGCGTACTGAACCCGGATAGATCTCTGCAACCGACATGCTTTATGTTTCCGTCGATACTAAACATGATCTTGTCAACAACATACTTGTACAAGCTGTTTCCTCGCAGCCGTTTCTTCGGTCGAGAAAGAATGACCTGGTGGGATAGAAGTGACGTGCGCGAGGTGGATGTGGTTACCGGTTGTTTCTTGCTGGTCAGGCGAGAAGCAATGGAACAGGTAGGCTTGCTGGATGAGCAGTTCTTCATTTATGGTGAAGAGACCGACTGGTGTTGCCGCTTCAAAAAGGCTGGATACAAAGTACTGTTCATGCCGTTTGCAGAAATCATCCACTTCGGAGGTCAAAGCACCAGGCAGGTTGCCACAAGAATGATATTATTGAATAAAGGCAGCAAGCTACTTTTCCTCAAGAAGCACAAGGGGTATTTTATATATGCGATGGCGTGTCTACTAATAGCATTTTTTTTCTTCCTAAGAGTACCCTATTGGTTAATACGAGCCTCAGCTTCAAGTAACAACAGAAGTGGACATTTGAGGAGAGCACGGACGTATGTCATGGGTGGATTCTATGCTATGGCTGGTGGTTCGGGTCTATATGGAACGAGGTAAAAGTTGGACTAGGAGATGGCATGAAGAACGTAGAACTTCTTTGTTTTGGTGGAAATGACTGGTGGTATCATAACCGTAACCATTTTGACGTGCGGATGATGGAACAGTTTGCAAAGTCTGGAAATGTCCTGTATGTGAATTCTGTTATCATGCAAAAACCCAAGCTCAGTCAAGGTAGAAGACTCATCACCAAGGTGGTTAGGAAAACGAAGAGTATTCTCAAAGGCTTGCGGATGGTCGATCGTGGTTTCAGGGTATGCAGTCCTCTGTCTCTGCCATTTTATCATGTTGCCTGGATGAAGCTGATAAACGAAAGGCTATTGCGAGTCCAACTTTGGCAGGCGCAACGTAAGTGTGGCATTCGTATGCCAATCGTTTGGGTAGCCTGCCCGACAGCTTGTGATGCGGCTATCAAGATGAAAAGAACAAGACGTGTATAACAGAGGACCGACCGATTCGAGGAATATCCGAATGTGGATATTGAAGTAATAAAACGATATGATAGGGAACTCAAGGAGGTAGCGGATCTTACAGTATTTGTAAACAGTACTTTGTACGAGGATGAAAAATCTCAGTGCCGAAAAGCGATTTACGTTGATCATGGAGTGGATTTTGATACGTTTGCATCTGCAGAGCTTTGTGATCGTGTTCCCGACGACATGAAATCCATTAGGAGGCCGATCGTGGGCTTTTACGGGGGTATTGACAATCACACGTCAGACATATCTCTAATGGAAAAGGTGGTTGATCTGCTACCGGACTATTCTTTTGTCTTTGTAGGGAAAGTGTCATTTGATGTTTCACGGTTACAAAGCAAGGAGAATGTGTGTATGTTGGGACAAAAGCCGTACGAGGATATTCCTCATTACGGAAAATGCTTTGATGTGTGTATCATGCCCTGGAGGCAAAATCGCTGGATCGAGGCTTGCAACCCAGTGAAGCTTAAAGAGTACTTGGCATTGGGAAAGCCAATAGTTAGTACTCCATATCCCGAGTTGCAAAACTACGTGGACGTGGTATATGAAGCTAACACACCTGAAGAATTCGCCGAGTATATAAAGAAAGCTCTTTTTGACGATACGCCTGAACTTATCGCAAAAAGGAGACAGAAGGTGGCTCAGGTCTCGTGGGATAGCAAAGCTGAGCTTGTTTTGGCCGAGTTGTTGGGCAATGGCGATTTTGAGAGGCTAAGCTGATGGGTAAATCTGGAAAGAGGCTTCGAGTCTGTTTGGCTGCATCGGCAGGAGGCCATCTGAGTCAATTGTTGTCACTTGAGCCTGTCTGGAAGGATTACGAGGTTGTTTGTGTTTCCACGGGTCAGATAGTTCGGGACAAACTGGAAACGATGGGAAAAACGTATATCGTTGGCGAGTGCAATCGGGAGCATCCGTTCAAAACTATCGGAGTAATGTGGAGATGCCTTAGAATCATTTTGCGGGAGAAACCGGATGTGGTGATTAGCACAGGGGCAGCAGTAGGGTGCGTGTTGTGCTTTCTTGGCAAACTCCTTGGGGCTAAAATCGTTTGGGTTGACAGCATAACCAACGTGGAAAGATTATCACTTTCAGGCAGAATGGTTCGATATATTGCGGATTTGTTCCTGGTCCAGTGGCCGGATCTGGCTGAGCAGTACAAAGGTGTTGAATATGTTGGTGCAGCGATATGATTTTTCTAACTGTTGGTACTCAGTTTCCATTTGACCGTCTTGTCAAAGCTGTTGATGAGTATCTTGATGAAAGGTTGATTGAAGAAGAAATTTATGCACAAATCTGCAATAGTCTCTATCGGCCTCGCAACTTTAGATATGTAGAATCTTTGGAGAAAAGCAAGTTTGACAGCTTAATGCAACAAGCATCAGGTATCATCAGCCATGCAGGTATGGGTACTATTACCATGGGTTTGGATTGCGACAAACCTCTTCTTGTCATGCCAAGACTTGCCAAACATGGCGAAGTGGTCAATGACCATCAAGTGGCAATCGCGAAGAAGTTTGAGGAGCTTAAACATTTGTTGGTGGCGTATGAGGTGGAAGAGCTGCCGGAGAAAATCGAACAACTCAAAACATTTGTTCCGCGGAAACGGCAGGCGCAACCCGAAGCGGTTGCAAGGCGTATTGCTTCATTCTTAAACGATCTTAGTGCTCAGCGTAAGATGTAATAAGTCGTAGCTGATCTTAGTTGCTGAAATATTAAATGGAGAGAAAACGATGAAAGTTGCGATTCTTGCGGGCGGGGTCGGGACCAGGCTTGCCGAAGAAACGGTTGTCAAGCCTAAACCGATGGTGGAGATCGGTGGCAGGCCGATCCTTTGGCATATTATGATGTATTACTCGCACTACGGTCATAATGAATTTGCCGTCGCTTTGGGGTACAAAGGAGAATATATCAAAAAATACATGGTGGACTATTCATCGCTGCAGAGCAACTTGACAGTTAATCTCCGCAACGGTAACGTCGAAGTTCATGAAAGCGACGGCCATCCCGACTGGACTGTTGATCTGATCGATACGGGCATGGAAACGCTGACTGGCGGAAGGATCAAACGCCTGGCGCCATATCTGGGGAACCAGACGTTCATGCTGACCTGGGGCGATGGTGTTTCCAATGTAGATTTGGGCGAGCTTCTGGAGTTTCATCGTTCACACGGCAAAATAGCGACTTTGACGGCGGTTCGGCCGACCGCACGTTTCGGTCATCTTGAACTGGATGGTAACAGAATCAGGGAGTTTTCCGAAAAGCCACAGACTTCCGAAGGCTGGATTAACGGTGCGTTTTTTGTATTGGAGCCGGCTGTTTTTGATTACATTGACGGCGACTCCACACAATGGGAAAAGGAACCTATGGAGAGGCTGGCTAAAGATGGGCAATTGATGGCCTATAAGCACAATGGTTTTTGGCAATGCATGGATACATTACGAGATAAGCATCTTCTTCAGGAGTTATGGGACAAAGGGAACCCGCCCTGGAAAACTTGGGAGGAATAGAAAATGAAGGTAATGGTTACAGGAAATTTGGGCTACATTGGTACAGTACTGGCGCCAATGTTGGAAGATGCCGGCCATGAGGTTGTCGGGCTTGACGTTGATTTGTACCGGCGATGCACTTTCGGTGACGGACTGAGGGAAGTGCCGACGATTAGAAAAGACATCCGTGATGTCGAGCTTAAAGACGTTCGGGGATTTGATGCAATTTGCCATTTGGCGGGTTTGTCAAATGATCCGCTTGGCGATCTGAATCCGGATTTGACTCACGAGATCAACTACAAGGCGTCTGTGAGATTGGCCGAACTTGCCAAGGAGGCCGGTGTCCGTAGATATGTCTTCTCTTCTTCCTGCAGCAATTACGGGGCAGGAGGGCAGGATTGGCTGACTGAGGAATCGCCTTTTAAACCCGTAACGCCCTACGGTGAATCGAAAGTACTTGTGGAAAAAGATGTCAGCCGCATGGCCGATGACGGTTTTTCGCCGGTGTTTTTGCGTAATGCCACAGCTTATGGTGTCTCTCCGCGGCTTCGTTTCGATCTGGTTCTCAACAACCTGGTGGCCTGGGCGTTTACCACCGGAAAAATAATGATGAAAAGTGACGGCAGTCCGTGGCGCCCCATTGTGCATATCGAAGATATCTCCAGGGCCTTTGCCGCAGTACTGCAGGCCCCTGACGAACTGGTCCACAATAAGGCGTTCAATGTTGGCGTCACATCAGATAACCTTCAAATCAGAGATATTGCGAATATCGTAGGTGAAACGGTTCCTGACTGTCAAGTCGAATTTGCCGACGGCGCTTCTCCCGACACACGCTGCTATCGGGTCAACTGCGATCTCTTGCCGCAGGTGGTGCCGGACTTCAAGCCGCAATGGAACGCCCGTCGGGGCGCTAAGGAACTCTATGAGACATACAAGAAGTACGGGCTGACCCTTGAGCAGTTCGAAGGCCCCCGGTATCAGCGCATCGGTCATATTCGCAAGCTTATCCGGGAGGGCATCCTTAGCGACTCTCTCAGGTATGTTTCGTGAGGCTTATCGCCTTTCTTGAATAGACATATTCGGCTAATTTAGGAGCAAATGCAAAATGGTTTTAAGCGAAGAATCGCCTTGTTTTGAGGAGAAATGCCACAGCGCATCTTGTCGTTCGTGCGGGCACACAGGTTTGATGCCGGTTCTGGATCTTGGCATGATGCCGCTGTCCGACGGGATGCTTACCGCCGCGCAGCTTAGTCAACCTGAACCGATGTATCCCCTGGAAACGGCTTGCTGTCCGAACTGTTCACTTGTTCAAATACTTGAGACGGTTCCCCCGGAAACGCTGTTCTGTGAAGACTATCCGTACTATTCGTCGTTTTCGGACGCTCTCTTGGAACATTCGCGCAAGAACGCGTTATCGCTGATCGAGAAGCGAAAACTAAATAGTGATTCACTGGTCGTGGAACTTGCCAGCAATGACGGTTATTTGCTAAAGAATTTTGTTGAGAAGGGTATTCCGGTTCTGGGAATTGACCCGGCTGATGGGCCCGCACGCGCAGCAGAAAAGATTGGGGTACCTACGCTCAACACTTTTTTTGGAAAGAAATTAGCACAGAAGCTTTGCGAAGAAGGCAAGCAAGCAGATGTTATAATTGCGAATAATGTTCTCGCTCACGTTGCCGATACGAATGGATTTGTTGAAGGTATTAGTATTCTCTTGGAGGATACAGGTGTTGTGGTCATCGAAGTACCGTACGTACTTGACCTGATAGAGCATTGTGAATTCGATACGATTTATCATGAGCATCTGTGTTATTTTTCCGTAACGGCTTTGGATCAACTGTTTCGCCGGCACAGCCTGTTCATCAATGATATTAAACGCCTTTCTATTCACGGCGGCTCATTAAGGCTGTATATCGAGCACCATGAAAAAGTGCTTGATTCTGTGCAAAGTCTCTTGGAGAACGAGGCCGAATTAGGCGTCAATGGCAGCGAATACTACGAAAGTTTTGGTCATAAAGTCCGGAAGATACAGCAGAAGATGCGCAAGTTGATTACTGATTTAAAGGCGGACGGCAAAAGGATCGCCGCTTACGGTGCAGCGGCAAAGGGGACCATCATGTTGAATTATATTAGCGCCGGCCCCGAGGAGATCGATTTTGTCGTCGATCGTAATGTGCACAAACAGGGCAAATATATGCCTGGCATGCACATCCCGATTTGCGACCCAGCTCGGATTATGGAGGATGTGCCCGATTACGTGGTGATCCTGCCTTGGAATTTTAAAGATGAAATCCTGGCTCAGCAGGCAGCTTACCGCGACAAGGGCGGCAAATTCATTATTCCGATCCCTGAACCGGCAATTGTATAGGAGTAATCATGAATCAGAAGGTACCAAATCTGCCGGAAGGCGTTTCGTTTGACATCGTCGAACGCCCCGAAGTGGATTGTCCAAATTGTTATTCGAAGGGTCTCTCGGTATTCTATACCGTCAGCGACGTTCCGGTACACAGTTGCCTGTTGATGTCCAGCAGAGAACAGGCGGTGGAATATCCTACGGGGCAGCTTCAACTGGGTTTTTGTCCCAAGTGTGGGTTTGTTACTAACACAGTTTTCGATCCGGGGACGAACAGGTACTCTGCGCAATATGAGGAAACTCAGGGTTTTTCGGCCTGCTTCAACGCCTTTGCCAAATCGCTGGCCCAAAAACTCGTCGACAAGTATGATATCCATAACAAGACGATTCTCGAGATTGGCTGCGGCAAGGGCGAATTCCTTGCCTTGATGTGTCAACTGGGCAATAACAAGGGCATCGGGATAGATCCTGCCTACGTTCCCGAAAGGAATCCAGCCTGTGCGGGTGCTGATATAAGGTTTATTCAGGACTTGTATTCGCAAAAGTATTCGGACCTTGAAGCAGATGTCATTTGCTGTCGCCATACACTGGAACACATTGGCCCCACGGCAGATTTCATGCAGACTCTTTGTCGTACAGTTGGAGATCGCAAGGAAACGCTGCTGATTTTCGAACTACCCGATGTTATGCGCGTGCTCGCGGAGGGTGCTTTCTGGGACATCTATTATGAACACTGCACGTATTTTACTGCCGGATCGTTGGCCAGGCTTTTTCGAGCGTCAGGGTTCGAGATTGATGACCTTTACCTTGATTATGATGACCAGTACATAATTCTCACTGCCTATCCTGCTGATGGACCGACTTTGCCGGTGTTAGACCGGGAAGACGATCTGGCGTCGCTTACGGAGGCTTTTGAGCAATTTTCGCCAAAGTGTTCCGACAGGATTGCTTACTGGCGGAATACGGTGAGCAGGCTTGCCGATGAAAGACGCAAAGTGGTCATATGGGGATCGGGCTCCAAGGGAGTTGCGTTTCTTACGACCCTCAAGCTGACCGGCCTGATCGAGTACATTGTCGATATCAACCCGTACCGACATGGCAAGTATATGCCTGGGACGGGCCATGAAATTGTCAGCCCTGAGTTTTTGACTGGCTACAGGCCCGACACAATAATTGTGATGAATCCAGTCTACTGCGACGAGATTCAAAGCGATCTTGACCGTCTCAACGTGAAGGCGGACCTGTTGGCTGTATGATTAGCTGGCCAGGATTTCCGCAATAATCCATAATGTTAAAATTATGGGTGCTGTCCAGACCGATTTTAACTTTTTGGATTTGACTTTTTGGGTATAAGAACCAAAGGCAAAGCCGCAGCTTCTACCAACCGGGTGGGACAGTTTGAAATGGAGATTCTCACACAAGGCAGAAGTCTACAATACTTAACGAATCTTTCCGGTAGATTCTGCAGCAAGCATGGGATGAGTGAATTGGCAGGCAAACTGCGATATCATTTTCAAGGGGACATTGCAATCCCAGCCAGAGTCAAATTGTCTGGCGTTTCCGAAGGGGTACGGTTTGGAATAAGAGCCAGTGCAGTCACAGTGGTAGTCGCTGTTGCCGCTTTTTCAGCCAAAGCTGGTGTGATAAATATTTACCCACGGGATGATTATCAGCCAAAGATCGAGAGTGCCGTTCCGGGGGATGAAGTAATATTCAATCCAGGAGTTTACTCTATAGGTCAGGATGCCTTCATAGATATTAAGCGAGGTGTTGAGGCTTCACACATAACTTATACGTTTGATAATGCAATCATATCCGGTACTGGCTCTGAGCATGACAGCCTTATTGTAATCCAAAGAGGAGGCTTCGTGGACATTATCGGCATTGAGTCAACTTTGCAGAACAGCAAACAAGGTTTCGTTTGTAGAAATGAGGTTTTCAAAGATGTAACGATCTCAGGTTTTAATTTTAGCGGTATATATCAGAATTCAGTAAGGATTGAGAACGTAAAACATGCGTCCCCGCTGACAAAAGCAGCTGTCAATATCAGTGATTGTACCGCTGATGGCTTAGATAAATTTGTCAGGTTTGATGAAAAGTCGATGATCGTAGATGCAAATTCGCCGTTTACAGGTGTAGTGAATTGTACTCTGCGAAATATCACTTCTCCAGAAGGGATTGTTGACATTCCAGTATTCTATAAGGAAGACGGTCAAGGTGGCGGGGAATGGATAGCGTTAGGTGACTATGAGATTTCAGGCAATTTCTTGGAGAATTGTTCGAGCTTATCTTTTTCTGATTATTTCTGGTTATATCATTCTCTCCGGGGCATTGCGCAAAAAGATTTGGCGGGAGCCTATTTGCTTTCAGGAGAAACATATTACGATTTCTGGGGTAATCCTCATGTCTTTGAGGGTGAAAATTGCTTTGTAGCGGATGCCAATGATTTCCTTTTAGACGGCATAACACCAAGGAGAGACCGCAGGCTTAATTTGGGTGGCGGAACCTATATTGGGGCAGTTGAGCCCTATCATGAGGTGCCGGGGAATCTAAACTTTGATGAGAAAGTTGATTTTTTGGATTTTGCCGTTGCCGCTTCCAGGCATGATGGTGGTTATGATGCCGCAGGTGTGACCGCCTCTCATACGTATACTAACAACGGCTTCTATCCAATCTCTTACACCACTAAACTTACTGTTATTGATGACAGGGGGCTCAGCGGGGACACTGAAATAGAAATAAATGTCAACCCTGCTGACACAGATATAGACGGATTAGCCGATAGCTGGGAGATGTACTATTTCAATGATCTTAGTCAGGAATCGAGTAGCGACCCTGATAATGATGGGTTTGTTAATATTGATGAGTATGTCAACAAGACTGACCCAACAGTATATACGGATCTTCCAGCCGATTTGATATTGGATATGAAACTTGATGATGACTCTGTAGACGGTGTGCTGGACAGTTCTATATATGGTAATAATGGGGTAATATACGGGGATCCTGTCTTGACATCCGACAGAGATGGATTTACAAACAGCGCTTATGATTTTGACGGAAACGGTGATTTTATCGAAATACCTCACTCGAACAGTCTGGATGTCGACCGAATTACAGTAGCTGCATGGATCTATAGGCACGATACCGGGGATGATAGAGTCGTTTGTAAATCAACGGGAACAGCAATCAATGATCATATTTTTTCATTAGGTGTTGCTGATGCGGGAGCAGGCCAAAGCAAGGTAAGGGTAAGATTAGCAGCAAATGGAACATATGATTCGGTAGACGGGACGAGAACATTCCCCCGAGAGGATTGGGCGCATATCGCCTTCACATATGATGGCGCATATATACGAATCTATGTAGACGGGCAGGAAGGGGGGAGCTTTTCAAAGACAGGCGATATCACGAAATCCAGTATACCTGTCGTTATAGGCAATGTGAACTTGACGGAGGGCAGGTATCTCAATGGAAAACTGGACGAGGTCAAGATATATAGCAGAGCGTTGACGGCTGACGAGATAATGTCGCTGTTCTCAGGAGGATAATAAGGAGTTCTCAGATGCGCAGAAAACAGCAGGAGTTTTATTGGGGCGTAAGAATGAATGCTTACAAAGCCATAGCTCTCTGCACAATCGCTGGCTTGTCCGGGCTGTTCGTGCCGGACAGGTTGTTTGCTGAAATAACAGCTGACAAATTCAATTACCAGATAATTGACAGCAGCCCTGCGGGAAGTTCCAATGACGTGATGTTGGTGGAGGATGTTGATTGTGATGGAGATCTGGATATAATTGTGGGAGGGAAGGTCGGTGCAAATAACGTGGTATGGTATGAATACCCAGGCTGGACCAGGCATGTTATAGGGACTGCGCGGCTGGAAGCAGGTGGGGACACCGGCGACATCGATGGCGATGGAGACCCTGACATGGTTGCCGGAAATGACGGCAGTGGAAATGAGTTGTACTGGTTTCAGGCCCCCGATGACCCGCGGCAAGCATGGACAAGATATCTGATTCAAACAGGATCGAATCAGTATCACGATCAGATAATAGGTGATATTGACCGAGATGGCAGTGATGAGGTTATTTCTTTCAATCAAGGAGCAGGTGAGCTCTTCTATTATGACATTCCTCCTGATCCAACTGTAGAGCCTTGGCCAAGTTCTTGTAAACATGTTATTGATTCATCGTCAGGGAAATCAGAAGGCCTGCAACTGGCAGACTTGGACAATGATGGCGATACAGATATTGTGGCAGGACAAGGCTGGTACGAAGCACAATTCAATCCGACCTTGAACTGGGTAAAACATACTATCCATAGCTATGCGAAATCACGCAGTGCTGTAGCCGATGTCGACAAGGACGGAAACTTGGATATCATAACAAGTGAAGGTGAATCATCTTCTGGAAGGCTTGCTTGGTTTGAGGCTCCGGAAGATCCTAGGACGCAACCATTTGTGGAGCACCTTATCACAACGACCTTAGATCATCCGCACTCCCTTGCCGCAGTGGATTTTGACAGGGATGGCGATGTCGATGTGATGGTTGGTGAAATGGGTTTTTCTGGTTCTCAGAAGAGAATGATGGTATATGAGAATACAGATGGTCAAGGAACATTTGAGGGGAGGGTAATAACTTCGGGTTATGAGACGCACGAAGCAAAGGTAGGCGATTTCGGCGGTGATGGCGACATCGATATTATAGGTAAGCCTTATTTCCGTAGTCAAGTGGACTGGTGGGAGAACATCGGCACCTTCAATGCCGTCGGTTTTGAATTTGCCATCTATACTGTCGACTCCTCCAGGTCCTACAGGGGGCATTTTATCCTTCATGCCGATGTTGATGATGATGGGTTGGAGGATATTGTAACTGGTAAGTGGTGGTACAAGAATCCTTCTTGGGCAAGGTATGAGATTCCCACAATAGGGCAGGTATCTCTCATATACGATATCGACCATGACAGAGATTTGGACCTGTTCGGAACCATTGGATCGCAGTCAAACGATTTTGTCTGGATGGAGCAGATTGATGCTGTTTCAGGGGTATGGGAAGCTCACACCTTGGGCAAGGGGAACGGCGATTGGGTTCACGGTGCAGTAATTGCTGATATTGTGCCGGGGGGCAATCCGGAGTTTGTATTCGACTATCATAATGGGCAAAGTGGCCTTAACGGTGTTGAGTACTTTGAGATTCCTGATGATCCCTCAAACCCGTGGATTAGAAAAGAACTGGATTCGTTTTCATACGGAGAAGGCATTGATGCTGCTGATCTTGACAGGGATGGAGACGTGGATATAGTTTTAGGGCCTACATGGTTTGAAAATAATGGTGGCGGGTGGATAAGGCATGATATTGTTTCTGAGTATACACCAGATAGAGTCAAAGTGGCGGATATGAACTGCGACGGAAAACTGGATATTGTATTCTCAGAAGATCGCGAACAAGCTGGACAGGAGAGAGTGGTTTGGCTTGAGGCCCCGGTAGATGCTGCGAGCGAAGAATGGACACTGCACGTTATAAGTGGTCCGGGAGGAAGTCTGCCCACACTATCCCGTCCTCTTAGCCTGGATCTTGCCGATTTTGATAGAGATGGAGATATTGACATAGTCACTGGCGAACATGAAGGAAGCAATAGGCTGGTTATATATGAAAACAGCAATAAGGGACTGACCTGGAATGAGCATGTGATCGACACCGAAAAAGAGCATCATGTAGGAACTCAGGCCTTTGATTATGACCGCGATGGCGACCTCGATATTATAAGCCATGGTTGGTCTGCCCAAAACTATGTCTATCTGTGGCGAAATTCAGGTGTAGCACTTGCTGCTCCACCCACAGCATCTATTATAGCGTCGCCTTTATCAGGTGAGACGCCACTTCTGGTCAACTTCGATGCATCAAATTCAAGTACACCATCAGGAAGAATAGTAGGCTATAAATGGAATTTTGAAAGCAAGGGCCGTGTTTTCGAGGAGTTGTTGCACGTCGTGAGTGACTGGCTTGTGGTTGAACCTAACGCTCCTGCTGGCGATCCCAAATTCTGAGAAGCCTTCCTTGCCCTGAGAAAGCGACGGCCCGGCTACTGATGCGACCATGTCGCGTAAGGTCGATTACTAAAAGCCGCTTTCACTGTAAAGCATGTTCATGTAATGGATGTGTGTCAGAGATTATTGAACTGTCAACCTCTCAATAAGGCACTTAATAATGCGTGATGAATCTTTTCGGTGTGGAAGACGTGGAACATGACTTTCAGAGCCTGGTTTTTTTATAGCTTCGTTGGTTGCGGTAAAACACTAAAGCGGACCATAAATATACAGCTATGTTTTCGTGACTATTCTGGCTGAAACCCCTGAGAAAGCACAGAAAGAGGCTTGACACATTGAGATGAATACGATATTATAGTATTAAATGAGACTTGCCAGCAGCTTGAGCAAGGATGAAAAATGTCAAAGTGAGAAATCTCAGTTTGCATGAGCAGGCAGCCTTGTACACAGTTGGAAGGGAGAACTTATGAAAAAGATCGCAAAATATGAGAGATGTTTTACCCTTTGTGCATTTCTGTTGTTGTGGGCTCTTCTTCCTGCTGCCTCGGCGAGCATTATTTCCGATGATTTTGCCGGTACGGATCTTGACTTGAACGTGTGGAGTTTTTTCGATCCGGTGGATGATGGTTGTTCGTATGCAGTTTCGGATGGTGTATTGTCACTGCATGTAAGAGGAGGTCAGAGCCATGATGTGTGGAGTTCGGGCAACATGTCGGCACGAATAATGCAGCCGGCACTGGATGAGGATTTTGAAATCGAGGTCAAATTCGAATCCGAACTGCAGCTTAAATTCCAACTCCAGGGCATACTTGTTGAGCAGGATGCAGGTAATTTTCTCCGTTTCGACACATACACAACAGGTTCGAGCGTCCGGATCTTCGTAGCTGACTTCATCAATGGTAAGCCATCAATCAAGATTAACCAGACTATTGCAAAAGGGGCGCCATACTACTTGAGGTTCAAACGTGAAGGTAATGTTGGGACCTATTCTTATTCCTACGATAATCAGAACTGGATTGTCGTGACCAGTTTTAGTCGTACATTAGCCGTTAGCTCTGTCGGGGTGTTTGCCGGCAATGCCAATCCATCGCCGGCATTTGACTGCCAAGTGGATTATTTCCACTACACGGCCAATCCGGTGCCGCCGCCGGTCGATCCGAATCAGATTTCCCTGGCGGTGGATGTAGTTGGAGGTGGCTCTGTCCTAAAGGTTCCTGACAAGACCGTATATTACATTGATGATGTAGTAGAACTCACTGCCGTACCCGATGCAGGCTGGCTTTTTGACGCGTGGGATGGTGACCGGGTCAGTACGGACAATCCGTTGACCGTTGCGTTAACAGCCGATACCAACATCACCGCCTTATTTGACTTGGAACCGGATACAACTCCACCGGTGATTAGCCAGGTTCAGGCTGTTCCCGGCAAAAGTTTGGCTACAATCACCTGGAATACTGACGAGCCAGCGACCAGCGGCATCGATTATGGTTACGATCCCAACTATACGACAGGCCGCATTGATGATTTTACTCTGGTGACAACGCACTCCCTGGCGATAACAGGTTTGACGCCGGAGACGCAGTATCATTACCAGGTGATAAGTGAAGATGTCAGTTTGAATATGGCGGTCTTGGGTGATTATGTGTTTACGACCCTGCCAGCCAGTTCCATCTCCTATGTCGCTGCATATGCCATGAACGAGGCATCAGGTTCAACCATAACTGATTTTTCCGGCAATGGCAACGACGGTACGGTTGTCGGCGCAGCTTGGGCTGCAGACGGATATTTCGACGGCGCGCTCGACTTCAATGTCAATCCCAACCATGTAGACCTGCACAGCCTCGACATACCGGGCAATGCTTGTACAATCATGTTGTGGATCAAGCCCTCCGGCTTCGGCGTCAGTGATGCCCGGCTAATTTCCAAGGCGAACGGCAGAAGTGCAGATGCGCATTATTGGATGATCAGCACATACAACGGTACAAGGC
>SDBS01003240.1_pt1 | contig 15954 bp, 10 predicted proteins | sample 2277091 | NCBI WGS metagenome assembly SDBS01 (sample SAMN10404972, study PRJNA504765) | marine sediment metagenome | isolation source: marine sediment core GS10_PC15, 163 cmbsf | place: Arctic Ocean: Southern Knipovich Ridge | collected 2010 | reverse complement strand
GTACTATTCAAAATATCCGAAGAGCATCTTACAGGTCGGGAAACAGCTGGATGAGACACCCCTCAAGCCTATCGGGCTAGTCATTGAGATCGTCCCTCTGAAAAACCCTTACGCCCTCAAACGTGGCGAAAATATCCCCATAAAAGTGTTGTTAAGGGGCGAGCCTCTAAAAAATGCAGAAGTCGCTTGGAGTTATCCGGGACATGGGGAAGAAATGGCAGGATCAACCAAGACGGATTCGGACGGAAAGGCTGTCATTCCTCTAGTTAAAACCGGCCCTTACCTAATCAGAACGATTCACATGGAATGGGTCAAAAAAGAAACTCATAACTGGGAGAGCTATTGGACTTCCTTAACCTTTGAAGTCCTCCATGATAACTAAATTATTCGACTGAAAAACAATGAGTGCTTCAAAAAAAGAAATTTCGAGGAGAACTTTTATCACCAGGACGACCAAAATGGGACTGGTATTTTATGGAGTGGGGATCTTCCAGACCAAGCTCTCCAAAAAAACCAGTGAGATTGGACCTCATCGATACATCAATCAATCGAAATGCATCGGATGTGGCTTCTGCATACCATTATGTCCGATGGAGGCGATCACATCTGGACGCGACACCTCCTCAATTGATCCCAATGAATGTACCGAATGCGGAGCCTGCTTCCGCGCTAAAAAATGTCCCACGGATGCCATCACTCCTGTCAAGCTGGAGTGGCCTCGGGTAATAAGGGAAACCTTCAGTAATCCCCTGGCGGTTCATGAGACAACCCTTGTCACTGGACGCGGGACAGAAGGGATCAAAACCAATGATAGTCAAAACCGCTACAAACGAGGAGAAATCGGCGTCTTTATCGAGGTTGGGCGGCCAGTTCTTGGCGGCCGCTTCAGGGACGTGGAGAAGATCGTCAAGACTTTCAAAGCCCATGGGTATGATGTTATACCTGAAAATCCGATTGCGGCTCTGATTGACGATCCAAAGACAGGTGCGATAAAGCCGGAAATCCTCGATGAAAAGATTATTTCGTGCGTTATTGAATTCATTCTGCCAAATGACTCAGCTGTCGTGTTAATGACGATGGTTGCGACGCTTTCGAGCGAAGTTGAAAGTGTGTTCAGTCTTTCCGTAGCGCTTCGTGCTGATAAAAGAGGCAGATCTCCATTTGAAAATATCTTTGGTTCAAACATATTTCGCCTTCCTAATGCAAAATCGAATCTCGGTGTGGTACAGCCATGACGCACACGACACAAAGGCGGGGATTGGATCCATCTCGACCTGGAGAGGAAATCATCATGTTGGCTATGGTTCCCAAATCTTTTCGTGGCAAAAGCGAAGTGAGTGCAGCCATGGGAGTTCTTGCTGCTAAGATGTTGGAGTTTGGAGGGGATTATTGGCCTAAATGGACCAATAAACGCCTCGCTAAAGCGGCCAAAGATCCAAAATTGGTACGGCTGGAAGCAGCCTTTTCTGATCTCAAAATAGTCGAAAGTTTACTTAATGACCTCCAAAAAAATTGGATTCCAAGAAATAGGAAACTAGGATATCCCATCTCGATCGTTCTCACAGGATTGACCGGTGATACTCACTCGTGCTGTCAAAAAACAGGTTTTGTGGAACACACCTATCTCTTCTGCTTAGGCCCATTCGGACATACCCAGGAACTTCCTGAAGGAGATGAGCTCTCTCTCATTACGATGTGTGGACATGGACTCATTGCAAAAAACCTGGTGAGACATATTGTCAAGAGTCTGCAGAATGGGAAAATGACACTTGAGGAAGCCGTTGAGGAAATCGCCAGCCCCTGCCAATGCGGCATTGTCAATGATAAGCGAGCACATAAGATTCTCGCCCGTCTCGCTAACACGGGGCGGAATAAAGATATTAAAGGAAATTAATTAAGTATGATGTCCCTTTAATTAATTGCTTTAATTGAATTAAGTATGATGTCCCTTTAATTGCTTTAATTGTTTTATTGGATGCCTTTGACACGGGCTTTTTTGCTGAGTTTTTCCATAGCACTCTGGATGTCCGCTTCTGATTCCCCTTGAATGCGGATGGTTTTATTCATCCCAAAAACGGCCCCGGCCAAAACGCCAACCCCGGCACCCATAGCCCCCCATAACCATGTATCCTGCACTTGATGGGTCGTAGCCGTCTCGTCTCCCTCATCAACCCTCTCTAAAGAGCTGTGTAAACTTAACCTTGTTGCTCCCATCAAAAGGAATCCACCGACTCCTAATTCAAACATCAAGGATTTATTATCAACCGTAATAACATCAATGATGTTGAGATTGACAGTCGTGTCCGTTTCTGTTTCCGCATCCAAGATTAGAAGCGAATCGCTCTTGACTGTTATGAGTTCGCCCTTAATTTCCTGACCATCGGTTTTCTGAATGATTAACTTGACTCCCTTTCTTTCTGCCGCCATCAAGTTTCCTGAAAGTGACACCAGAGAGAAAACAAGAATCAACGCTATTAACCTTACCCTATTTTTCTTCATCTTTGTCCTCCTTGATTTTAACATCATACAGGGAGCAAGTATTTCGAGTTATTTTAATGAATTTCTTCTGGAAATACAATAAAACTTGAACTATTTCTTTTCAATCTCTTTTATGAGGGCCTTGACCTGTTCCTGTTCGGGATTTAGCTTGAGAGAAATATTGAGTATTTCTAAGGCCTCTTTTTTCTGGTCAGTTTTATGATAGCAGAATCCAAGAGAATTGAGCAGGCCTAGATCACTGTTGTAAATTTTATTTCCTTCCAGAAATTCTGCAATGGCTTCGGAGTATCTGCCCAATCCCATCATCGCTTTGCCTTTGATCAGATAATAGTTAAATTTCTGGTCCTCATTATCCTTGGCTCTTTCTATCAATTCTAAAGTCTTATCAAATTTATTCTGGTTCAGAGTAAAGTTCGCATAGTCGATCAATCCCTTTATATACTCAGGCCTCATAGCATAAGCTTTTTCATAATTTTCCTGGGCTTTATCGTCATTCTTCAAATTTTCATACTGTTCGGCTAACATGAAGTAATAGATAAATTGATTCTGTTTAGTGACACCTTTAATCTTTGGATTTGGGTGAGCAACAGAGTTTAGGGGAGAAATGATAAATTTCCCGCTCTGTTCATCCACAGTGCGGCCCTCCTGATCCACGAAAGTGAGATCCAGATAGTAGTAATCAGGTATAAATTCCGAGGCTGGTAGTGACTGGGACAAGAACAGAATTTTGTTAAATGTATATTCCTCTAAATTTAAAGTATAGGATTTCTCATAGGGATTCTCCCCAGTAGAACCCGTTATGGACACTTTGACCTCTCCACCCTTCCACAAATCCTGCGTCAAGTTCTCGATGTTAAAAAAGAACACTACATCATCTGAGATTCCATATGTATTTTTGGGATCTACGGCCAGTTTTTTGTCCAATATTTTATAGGGGATATGATAACTTTCATCGAGATTTATGATTTTAAATCCAAAGAAAGGCCCACTAATTTTCGCTACTCCGAGGTCTTCAGGAATTGAAAGCTCCTTTTCAATAATGCAGAACTCTTTCGCTACTGAATTTTGGAGGAGGACGATGAATTTGTAATCCCCATCGGCTAGAGGAAAGGAATCCTCTATAGAAATCCCTGTGGACTCCAGATTGGAAAGTTCGTCATCAGAGAAATACAGAGGAAAATCCTTAGAATACTGGAAAATGATATTGTCCTGGACTCTTAAACTCACATCAATGCGAAGATCGCTGTAGTACTGGTCATTGGGTTCATAGTAATCGACAGATATCTCTGCGGGCAGGATGGAAAAATGCAAGAAATTGAGCCCTGAGATGGGATCTTTGATCACATCAATTTGTGCCTCACTTTCTACCAAATTCGTCATGTATTCGGTATCAACCATACCTTTATAATCCAGAAAATGCGTGGCATAAGTGGGAGTCACCTCTCGTTTTGCATATTCCAGAATATTTGCCATAATAAAAGTGCTGTCGAGAGAAGGTTGATAACCCAGCGGTATATCACCCGGTATTACGGATAAGCTCGAGAGGGCTAAAATTGGTGCCACTTCCCGAATTTTTTCATACAATGTTTCATAGTCAGTAGAATCCATATTTCTTCCAAAAATCAATAGACTGACAGGCCCGTCAGTCACTGGATCGTAAAGCTTTAGCTCTCCCGATCCTCCCCTCCTAAAAAAAACAAGAGCAAAATGATTGGGAAGTCCCTTAGAAACGTCTCCATAATAGGACCAGATTTCATTGGGAAAGATATCTTGCGAAGAGGGATTTCTTTCAATGCTGACAGGGGGGCCAAGAATGATATAGATCCTTCCCTGATCTGTCATCCAACCTGGCCGGCCGGATCCAGACCTGAGTCGGTAATTGGTATAATCGAAGCGTTCGATAATTTCTTCTTTCCGTTCATTTTTAGGCGTGCCGGGAGTGGGATCTCTGATCTTCCAGAAGGATTCAATAAAAATATCACGTTCTCTATTATTGGTCAGCTGCATAAAGACATCCAACTCTTTGTCATGAATAATATATCTTGTAAGCTTCAACCAGTCCTGGTATTTTTCAGGGAGATCTTTCTCTTTAAGCTTCTGTGGGGTAGACACCATCACGGTCATTAAAAGTAAAAAGAAAAAAATTATTGATGTTTTAATTTTCATTATACGAACCCTTATGTTTTATTTATATTGAAGCATCAAATAAAGGACACAAAAACCAAACATTTCCGGATTAAAGTTTATTCCAGACGCTACTTCTTTAAATACTCAATGAATCCTTTGACTTGTGTCGCTCTTTCCGATTCCGAGTCATATTTTAAATACTTTTCAAATTCTTCCAATGCCCCCGCATTATTTCCTTGAGTCAGCTGAGCCAGGCCATATTGATAGATGACATCGAGGAAATCTTCCTTTAGCTCCAGAGCTTTTTTGTAGTACACCAGGGCATCTTCAACCTGAGAGCTGTTGTAAAAATAGGTGCCGATATTAAAGAGAACAACAGGATCCTTGATGTTGTCGATTTCGATTTTTTTATACCACTCCAGGGCTTTTTCATTTTCATTCCGATTGCTGTAACAGTTCCCTATGGCCATCATGACATCATGATTTTCGGGTTCTTTCTCTAAGACCCTGAGGTAGTATTCTTCAGCTTTAACATAGTCTTCCATCTGAAAACAGCAGTCCCCGAGACTCATATTGATGATATAGACATCGGGATAGTCCTCTAACACTTTATTAAAAACTTCAATCGCTTCGTTATAGTTGCCTTCTTCATAGAGAATAATCCCTTTGTCGTAATCTTCCTTGACCGACTTGGTCATGAGGACCTCATCTGATTTTTCTAGAACAGTAGGGATCTGAGGATTTTTTTGCAGCTGTGAAAGTTCTGTGCTTATATTCTTTGGTTTATATCCCACTTTTTCAAAATCAATATGCCAGGTTCCTCCCTTAATCCAACTGGCCTTCCACACACCTTTACTATCCGTAAATTTTTCAAATCCTGATTCGGTCTTAAGACAAAAGAGTTTAATCCTGACTCCCTCTATGGGATTTCCCTCTTCATCCGTAACAATCCCTCCTGTTCTTGCCTTGCCTGCGTAATCCTGGGAGAGAGCCGATAAACTGAATAAACATATAATAGTGCTGAATAGTATTATCTTTTTCATCCTTAACCTCCACATTTATTTTACCATTTTCAAGGACAATAAAAAAGGCCCCTTCCGCCTCCGTGAGACGGAAGGGGCCTTGAACGTCTACGTGTAATCTACAATTTTTAGAACTGGAATCTTACACCGAATCTCAAAACCAATGGATTAATACTTTCATTGGGCTCAGATTCACGTGAGTAAGGAGAGTAGCGGCCATTGTGAACGTAGTAGTTTCCCATATCCGCTGGGAGCTGTCTGTTCAGGGACTGGTTGTTCAGCGTGTTAAAAATGTCGCATGAGATCCAAACGCTTCCAGTATCTCCAAGCACGAGTCTCTTCTGAATCTTGGTATTCACAATCCAGATGTTACCGAGTCTGGCTTCGGTGCTGTTGGTCTGCATTTCGACATTAGCGCTGTAACTGCTTGGATGAGTCAGATCGTAGTCCAAAAGCTCAACCCACTGGTCGATCAGCATTCCTTCACGGCCGTTAATGGAAAAGGATACGTCGAAGCCGAGAGGAAGTGAGTACATCCCCTGCAATTTAAACATCCAGCGGGTGAACATGGGTACGCTCTCTTTTCCACTACCGCCACCCATGGAGTTGGTATAGATATCACCATCGAAAGCCCAGAGGTTGGTGGGATTGAGGTATCCTTGACCATAGTAGCTCTTCTGCGTCTGTAGGGTAACAGAGCCGCTCAGCATCCAGTTGTTGGAATAGCGTTTATTCCACCGTAAATCCGCACCGATATATTTGTTGTGGCGGTCAGGACGATTGGTCATATAATCATATTGTGTGTTAAGTGTGTAAGGTTCATCTACAAGAGTATACCATGGGCGTCCGGCTGCCTGATCCGTGCTGAAGTCAATTTCTCCGGCGGAATCTCCAATAATCATAGCGGGAACAATACCGGCCTGCATGTAATCATCTTTATCTCTTTTGTGGCCGAGGTATTCAGTGGGGAAGGTACCTGCCGCAGCGCGTCTGCCCCAGGTGGTAAGTACACCGTCATTGTCAAACTCTGGATAATAATCTAAATCCCAGGTGCGTCTTTCGTCCCATCTGTAGGTAAAGTCAATGCCGACACCAAAATCGGCAAAGATTTCTCTCTCAAGGGAAACAAGAATATCAAAGTCATTCCGTGTCTTCCAATTGGGATCTACAAAAGTGTCGCTGGGGGTGAGTGCGTTGGGATTATCCCAGTTAAAATAACGCCAATTCAGCCAATAATCTCTATCGGCCATGGCATCTGTGACCAAAAAGTTGCCGGCATCGTCAAATATTCTGTAGATCTTTCTGGAGCCCGTGTATGCGGCCCAGTAGAGCTCATCGAGCTGGACCTTGTAGTCTCCGTTTCCAAAACCGGCAGCTTGGTCGCCCCACCAGAAATACATCCGTGGGTATACACCACTCGCGGAATAGTTGCCAACACTTGGAGGCCCACTGGGATACATGGCAAAAGCAACTTTGGCGATGGTCTTGCCGTCGCCAAAGAGATCATAGGTCGCACCAATTCTCGGGGAAATGCTCCAGAATCTGGCACTGTCGGGGGTTGAAAATTCTGGGCTGGTCCGGTCCTGCAAAAGATTTGAAACGGCTGTGGCCGCCTGGGGGGTAAAATACCGCTGCTGAATCTCATAAAAATTGTCGTGCCAATCACCTTCTATATCTTCCAGATAGAGGGAACGAGTTGTGAACTCTTGGAGGTAATCGACCTCATGGTCAAGTCTCACCTGGAGGTTAAAGGTCAACCGGCCGAAGGTGATGATGTCCTGTAGATATCCGGCCTGGCGATCGGTGCTGTCTTCGTAGAAGAGATCGTTATTCTGCAGCCTTATTCGAATCCAATCATCAGGGATATCTCTGGTACCGTCCAGGTTGACATCAATCTGAGGCGTATAATAGTTGTGGTAAAAATACAGATTACCACCATATCCACCGACCCATGTTCTCTGGTTGTTGTTGACCTCTAAACCAACTTTGACTTCATGAGAGCCACCGAGGAGATTGTCGTTGTAGTAGATTCCCTGAAGAAGACCAAATTGGTGAGGTCTACCACTGAAGAAGTAAGAGCTGTAGGCGATATTGCCCCAGGGATCTTTATAGATGGCATTGTCATAGTCATACCAGCGAGGATTCTTGATATCTTCGTCTGTAGCGGGCCACAGGCCAAATCCGGCATCGGTAAATCCGTATCTTGCAGATATAAAGAGATTGTCTCCGAACATGTGCTCATCTTGGATCTTGAAGATCGGGCTTCCCCAGTGATATTTACCATGCTGGTTACGGCCAGGAGGATTCGATGTGGAAGAACTCCTTCCCTGTTTTCTCTTATCACCCAAGTGAAGGAAGAGTTCCGCCCTGTTGTCGGGAAAAAGTTGGAAATTGAGCTTTCCGGCGTAGTTGTTCAGCTGGGTATTATCGGCTGTTCCGGTGATAACAAAAGTCTGGATATTCTGGACACCATAAGACATCCACCACCATACCTTGTCCTGAACCAGCGGACCACCCATATTGAATCCAAAGTCCTTGATGTTTTTGATGTGGTTGTATCCCTTATTTGGGTCATCTCTGTCGGGATCTAAAATATCTTTAATCGCTTCATAGGCATCTCCGCCTGGTAGCGTCTGCCAGTCTTCATCTGTCATGTAGAATCTTCCACCAAATCCAAACTTATTCTGGCCACGCCGTGTCACCATGTTGATGACGATGGCGCGATCCCGGTTCTCGACATCCGGCATACCGGTTGTGACGCTGATTTCTTCAAAGATATCAAAGTCAAAGTATGTCGGAGAAGATGTCGAGGTCATGTCCGTAATTTGGATTCCATCCATAACCCATGAGTCCGTAGTTTCACCTTTTGAAACAAAAGATGACTGCTGACCGGAATCACCACCTCCAATATTCTCCCTGTCCATCAGGATCGAAGGAACCATCTGGATAATAACCCAGGGATCTCGAGCAGAAGGCAGTGCCGCCATGACTTCACGGGAAAGAGAGTGAGAGACTTCCGTTTTTTTAGGTGTAACTGTCGGTGTTGTCGCGATGACGGTCACTTCCTCTTCAATCGCTCCCATTGACATGGCAACTTCAATATTGGTGTTTTTTCCAATTTGGATGATAATGCCCTGTTCGATCTTGGTCTTAAAACCCGCAAGTTCTGCCTTAATTTGATAATTGGAACTGGGAGGGAGTGAGAGAAATCTGAATACACCTTCATTGTTGCTGGTCGCCGACATGGGGGCTCCACCCGTACTTATAAGAGTTACATTCACTCCGGGGAGAGACACTCCATCCTGATCAACAACCGTTCCGTAAAGGTTTCCAGTTCTCATCTGTGCGGCTACTGGCACAGCCAGCAAACACACAAATAAAACTGCTAATAATTTTCGCATTCCTTAACTCCTTTTCTTCCCCTTCTTTTATATAAGAAAGGAAAGCTGTTAATTGTCCTGGAATGTAAATTTACATTCCAACCATTTGCCTTTGTTTTTAATATTTCTCTGGGGAATACCCTCCTTTTTTGAAGAATTATTTCTTCACGTATTTTTAACATTATTTTCTTAGTAGCAACTTTTGTGCCAAATTACTGGTTTATAATTACCTTAATTTCAACCACTTAGAAATACAGAAAATCTAAGACTATACAAATAATTGAATTCATCCAAATTATTGGATTTTTAAAACGGCAGGATTATTATTTTTAAATTAATCTTTCTTCAGCTCTCGCAGAAGAATTTCAATTTTATTACGTTCTGCTGGAGTCATTGTACTGCTTTTTATGGAAAGATAGCTCTCAAAATATTTAATGGCTTGGACCTTGTTTCCTATTTCTCTATTGGCATCGCCAAGACTAGAGAGAAGGAATTCATCGTTTGGACTCAATTGCAGCGCCTGTTCCCATACAAGTATGGCATCCCTCGTTAGTCCCTGCATTCTATAGCCTATCCCCAGCCCTCTATAGGCCAGTGCAAAATCTCGATTATACTTAATGGCCTTTTTAAAAGATTCCATCGCTTGCCTATGATCAACTCTTTTTTTTGAATCCATAAAGATGGAGAGATGAAGCATCCCTAAGTTGTAATAGACCATCGGATCGCTGTCGTCGAGGGAAATGGCTTTTCTGTAGTATTCAAAAGCCTTTTGATTGTCTTTTTTTCTCCAATACGCAAATCCCAAATAATGCCACGCATCAGGGTCAAAATCCAACAGAGACAGCGCTTTTTGGAGAACCTCTATGCCCCTGTCAAACTGCTCTTCTCTCACTAAAAAAACACCAAAGGTTGAAATGATGGCATAATTTTGTGGATTATTATTCATTCCCTTCTCGAGGATTTCCATGACCTTATCTTTTTGCCCTAGATCGATATGGATTTGATAAAGGTAGAGATAGGCTTGTGCAAAATTTTTCTGCTCTGCGATAATTTCGTTGAGCAATTGTGCGCTCTCCTCCATTTTCCCCTCATCCCCCAGAATGATAGCCTGGTCTAATTTTTTCTGGATAGGGAGAAGGGTTTTGAGATCATCTTCCGGTCCGTATGATTCTTTTATATTCGATGTGGGCGAGATCAAGTATCCCAAACTTCTCAGTTTTTCCTGAGCCTCCCGGTCCATTTGCTGAGGATTCTGGGATTTTCGGGAAGAAGTCAAGTTGTCTTTGAGCTCATCAAGTTTTTCAAGATATCTCTCTACATCGATATTTTCGATAATGTTGTTCAGCTCATTAAAATCACTATCCAGGTCGTAAAACTCAGGAATAGGAGAATCGATAAATTTCTTATTCCCTTCTATGAACCCCCATTGAGGAGCCCAGCCCTGGTTGTAGTAAGGGCCCAAAGACTCAAAAAAGATAGGTCTTTTATCGAACTTTTTTCCGTTCATTAAAGGCAGGAGGGACACTCCTTGAAGGAAAGCGGGTTTTTCTACGTTCAGGATATCACAAAGAGTGGGGAAAATATCGATATGACAGACATTATTTTCGATCCGGCTCGAACCAATTCCGGGGCCCGCCATCATCAACGGCACCCAGATCGTGCTGTTATAGGCAAAATAAGTATGAGAGAGTTCGCCGTGTTCACCGAGAGACTCTCCATGGTCACCGGTCAGTATAATAAGAGTATAATCTCTCAAATATTCGTTGTCTATAAAATCAAATATTTTCTTTAATTCCGCATCCACGTATGCGACCTCTCCAGAGTAAGGGTCCTCTTCGTACTGGGTGGAAAAAGGTTCGGGGGGTTGGTAGGGTACGTGGGGGTCCCAGAGATGGATCCAGCAAAACCACTTGGAGTCTTGGTCTTCGAGCCATTCCAAAGCCGGTTTGATCACTTCCCCGGCCGTTCTCTCTGGAGGGACAAATACGACCGAAGATTGAGCAGGATAAGATTCGTCATAAACATCAAAACCTTGATTTAATCCAAAACGTGAGTCGAGAGAAAACGCTCCTATAAAAGCTGCGGTGGCATAACCTTTGCTCTTTAAAAATTCAGCCATAGTGAGAGAATCTTCGGAGATTCTGAACTTTGCGTTGTCGTGAACACCGTGATAGAGAGGCGTAGTTCCCAATAAAATATTGGCATGGGAGGGAAGAGTTATGGAGTTATGGGCAAACGCTCTTTCAAAGAGGATTCCTTTATCCGCCAGTGCGTCGATGTTAGGGGTTTTAAGGTACTTTGTGCTGTAGCAGCTGAGTCTATCCGGCCTGATCGTATCAATGGTTATCAGGAGCACATTGTAGTTGTTTCCTTCTGCAGCCGGAAGTAAATCGTCTGAAAACACGATCCCAAATTGTATTAGGACAGCAAACAGGAAAACCATCCCACTTCTAGCTATAATTTTCAAGGAGTTCCTCCATGGAATTTTTGAGATCAAAATAAAAAACAGTAGACGGAGAATAAAAGCTTGAATTGTTGTTGATAGTTATTTTTTATCTGCTAATTGGACTTCTGCCCAGAAGATATATGAAACAGCTCGAAGAGTTTTTCCCAACGATGAGAATCTATCCGCGCCTCCAAGACTTTGTCCGGATGATCTTTGAGATCCCCGTTCTGTCGATTTGGTCAGCCTCTCCTGTCTCATTTCTTTGGTTGTGCCGCCCCAATCAAATCCTATCGTGAATGATCCTCCGGGTTGAGTACCGATACCCACTGGAGAAGTGTCATCTTTTTTTAGGGCGACTTTAAATTCGTAAACCACCGTTTCTTTTCCTCCGGCCGTATTAAATGAAGGAGAGGTCGGACCGCTGGCGATGGGAGGAGCTTCTCCCTCTTTATCGATGACTTCATTGTGAAAAACCTGGTAACTCTCTTTGGCCTTAATCTGCGCTTTCTTATCTTCAGGCATAGGTTCACCCATCATCTGTTCAACAATCTGAATATAGTTGTCGGCCGAAACTGTCTTTATGGCGAATCTGATACCATAATTTTTTTTCTTCTTTCCATCCGTATTGAGCCAGAGAGTGATTCCAGACTGTTTAATTGTGCTCATAAATCCTCTGGGATCGTTAAAAATAAAGATCACATAGAGATTATCGGCATCATTTCTAAAGGCATAATCCACCTGTGCCTTTTTGTACAACGTCAGCGTTCCACCCTCCCAATCACTATTTGAACCGTCAATGTTGGGCGGAGACGTCGTCCATTGGCTTTGAACGACCTTCTCTTTAGCTATTCCAAGACTGCAGAAAGCTAAAATAACAAAGCATAAGAAAAAGCTATACATGATTTTGCTGTGTTTCATAACGGCCTCCATGGATACAAAATATTCACAGTTATTATAATATTTTTTTAAAATCTTGGAAACAAATTTTTTTTTCTATTAGTTTGCAAAATATCCGGCACGATGCGTGACACGAAGCCTTTTGTCCTTGACTCTCACCTCAATTTTCTTAAAGTTTCCATCCGGACTGTAATTTGTCGGAGAATAATAGAGAAGATAATAGTTCTCAGAGGCATCCACGGCTTTTTTGAATGCCCATTCGGGATTGGCAGAAGTCTCGGTTAAGCCGCCCGTCGCTTGAGCCATCTGCCTAAATGCATTATATACATCTTCTGATCGTTCCTGCATTTGCACACCACGACTCTGGCTGACTCCCATCCTCTTTAAGAATAAAAAATGTATGGAGAGGGAGGAATCCGCAAAGGCCTGCTTTACACTGTCCACATCAATGGTGACATCTTTTTTATAAGTTTGAAAAAGAGTGGTTAAATCGAGCTGCATGGCGGGATTGTCCTGGTACTGTGTCATAAATTTATCTAGAGTGTTGGGATCAAGTTGAGGAAGGAATTCCCTCTGATAGAAGAGGAAAATATGTTTCTGCCCTTCCTTGTCTTTGAGATACTCGGCATATTCGATGAGCTTCTGCTGGTCAATTTTTGTTAGATCTTCTATGTTTTCAATAATTATTGAATACATCTGCACGACCTCTTCAAGGGAACCGACATCAAAGACAGAGAAATCCGGAGGATTATTATCCTCAAATGAAGCCGTTTCTTCTGTATTATCAGCTTTGAATTCAATAATTTTCACGATCTCTTCAAGGTCTCTTATGGCGGCCCTGTATTCCAAATTTCCTGTTGTCGCGTCTTTCCTTATGATTCTTGTCAACTTGTCTGCAATTTCTTCTTTGGTTTTTAGCTCGATGGCCCGACTGTCGAAATGATAGGCACTTAAGGTTGTGATGACGACAAGATCATCTCCGGGAATAAATACATCTTCAAAAAAATATTCGATGGCCTTTCTTATTCTTGGATCGTATTCTGAGATTTGGAACCAGAGAAAGAACTGTCGGGATGTCTGGGGATTAAACCTTTTTATTTCTTCCCGTCTTTCTATATTCTTTTTTTTGATCAGATAGATGGCATCCAGTTTCTGGAGTTTGCCATCTTCATAAATTTCAAAATCATCAATGGTTAAGTTAGCCACAAATGTATTGCGTTCGAACACTCTTGTGGGGACCTCGACATTGATGACGATGCTTTGTTCTTGAATTTGCTGCGTAGAGAAGATAAGGCAGATTGATGCTGCAAGCATGAGTATGATTTGTTTTTTCATTATATTTCCTTTTTCCTTTAAAACATCAGCGGGCAAAATATCCTTTTCTATTGCTGATAGAGTAGTCCTGGTTTTTGACCTTGACCTCGATAGATTTAAAATTGCCATCTTTGATGTAATTAACTGGAGAATAGTAAAGGAGGTAATACTGACTTGAAATTTCTACAGCTTTTTTAAAACCAATGGCAAGATTTTGAGAACTCTCGACAATTCCTCCGGTGGCTTTAGCGACATCTGAGAAGATTTTAAAAATATCTTCGGACTGCTCTCTCATATATATTCCGGCATATCTGCTTGCAATTTTATCAGTGAAGAGGAAATTAAAGAGAATTGATGAGTCGGCAAAAGCTTGATTGATTTGCTTCCCATCGAAGCGGAGGTCGATTTTATAGAGATCAAACAGCTCGGACAGTTTACCAAGAATATGCGGTTTATCCTGAAAGGCCATCATCATTTCACTCAAGATCGATGGATTGATCTCAGGTCTAAATTCTCTTTGATAGAAGAGATAGACATTTTTTTGGCCAAGCTGTTTCTTCAGAGCGCCCGCAAACGAAACAAACGTTTGTTGACTCACGAACCGGAGTTCATCCATTTCTTGTATGGCATCTGCGTATCGCGGAAGCAAAAGTTCTAGGGTCATTGACGAATCCGAAAATCCAACGTCGAGCTGATCTGGGCTAGAAACTTGTGTGGAGATGCCGGATGCATTTTTTATCTCTCCGACGAGACGTCTTAGATTTCTCATGATCGTTTTGTAGCGGGAGTTTCCAAGCTGGATGTCTTTTCGCAAAATCTTTATCAGTTCATTTGAGGTCGCTTCTTTGGGTTTAGCCGCGAAGGCTGCCGGAGAGAGACGGAAGGTGCGTTCCGGAGTCATGATGACAAGAGAATCTCCCGGTAAAAATACATCATTAAAAAAATACTCTACGGTGTCTCCAAGATTGGGATCCCAATCTGTAAGCTGGAAGAGAAAATAGAATGTTCTGGAAAGAAGAGGATTGAATTCCCGGTCGGCTTCTTTTCGGGCTTCACTGGTATCTTTAATAAGATAAAGAGCATCAATTTTCTGAAGAATGCCATTTTCATACAGTTCAAAATCGTCGATGGTCACACTGCCAACGAAACTTCCCTTATCAATCACTCTTACAGGGACGGCTACATTGATTACTGTGGCCATTTGCTGATCGATTTGGGGAAAAAGATTCATGGTGAGGAATAAACTAAGGATTGTAAGAAAAGCTTTTTTCATCTTTACTTCCCTAGGTATATTGATTAGGGATTCTTTATCTTATTTTGAAAACATTTACAGTATAACTTTACTACATTTGTATGAAAAAAACCAATCAATTATTTAGACGCAAAAACTCCCATTTTCTTCCGCATAATTAAAGGGACATCATACTTAATTACATGAAATAATTAAGTATGATGTCCCTTTAATTACTTTAATTATATAAAATAATTAAGTATGATGTCCCTTTAATTATTTATTGGTTTTAACGCTGTTCCAGTTGGGTGGATTGAGTCCTTGAAGATTATAGACGAAGAAATCAAACATTTTCCTCTGTCCATAGGCCCCACCCATCCCATGGCCTGCACCCGGAATAAAGAGAAAGTCAAAGGATTTATCGGCTTTAATCAGTGCATCGACAACCTGCATAGTTGATGCCGGATCGACATTGGTGTCCATCTCCCCTAAAATCAACAGGAGCTTTCCTTCCAGACGGTACGCATTATCCACATTGGATGCGGCCGCATATTCAGGGCCCAGGGGCCATCCCATCCACTGTTCGTTCCACCAGATTTTATCCATGCGGTTGTCATGACAGCCGCAGGAGGATACGGCAGCCTTGTAGAATTCGGGATGAAATAAGAGCCCTCCCAGAGCATTCTGCCCGCCTGCAGAATTACCATAGATTCCCATGCGGTTTATATCATAATAAGAATATTTGGCCGCAACAGCTTTGTGCCACAGAATTCGGTCGGGAAAGCCGGCATCACCCAGGTTCTTCCAGGCAACATCATGGAAGGCCTTGGACCTGTGGTTAGTGCCCATGCCGTCACACTGCACAACAATAAAACCCATCTCGGCCAGCGACTGCATCCGGTTGAAAGCACTAAACGATTTGGGCACAAAAGAACCATGAGGTCCGGCATAGATATACTCAATCACCGGGTATTTCTTTTTGGGGTCAAAATTTAAAGGACGATTGATAATTCCCCAAATATCGGTCTTTCCATCCCT
>SDBS01003237.1_pt1 | contig 15963 bp, 13 predicted proteins | sample 2277091 | NCBI WGS metagenome assembly SDBS01 (sample SAMN10404972, study PRJNA504765) | marine sediment metagenome | isolation source: marine sediment core GS10_PC15, 163 cmbsf | place: Arctic Ocean: Southern Knipovich Ridge | collected 2010 | reverse complement strand
AATTTCACAGCTTCCACAGAAAAGAGAATATCCTTTAATATTACAGCAAAATTAGGTTCAATTATAGGACCTAGTGAAATTTTCTTTAGAATTAAAAAGCAGAATATTTTATATTTAGAATTTAAAAGTATAATTGAAATAGGGTATTCTTTTGACTATACCAATGTGTTATATCAAAGTCAGGTTGTTAGTGGCGATAATATATTTATTTCTATGGATTTAATTAATTTTCTGCCAAATTCTTCACAATCCGTGAACATAACCTTTGAGGGAGTTAATGAAGGTTTTATTGAAGATTATATCTTTGAAGAAATTCTACTTGAAAGTGAAATTAAAACAGTTTCTTATGATTTGCATTCTCTGGAAAATATTAGAACTGATATAATCGATATTAAAATGAGTATTTCAGTAAACACTACTGAATATTATACTGAAAACTTATTAGTTGAAGTTATCCCTCAATTTGAAATAAAGAGTGTTTCATTCCCAACAACCATTCCTCAGGGCACAGATGGTTCTTTAATTATAATAATTCAAAATAATCAAAGAAATTCAGAAGAGTTTTCATTAACCATAAATGGAAATAATGTTGCGACTAACATTAATGAGTTAGTTTCCGGAGAAAATAGAATTGTTAAAAAAATAACCCCTACTCTTAATCCGTATGAATTAGGTAGAAAGTCCTATCATATTGTAATAAAAGACAGTTCTGATCAAGAGATCGCGCAATTCTATTTCGAAGTAGAACTTGAATTATCAATTTTAAATTTAGTACTTTTCTATGTATTACCTGTATTAATTCCTGTTGGCATTGTATTATTTTTCCTAAATAAAGATATAAAACACAAAAAATTAAGAAGATGAGCCAATCTTGAGAGAGAAACAAAAAAATAGAAAAATCCTAATTCTTATCATTTCAATGTGCTCTTTAATGAGTTTCTTCATAATTTCTACTAATCTACAGAACAATAAATTTAATGATGAAATTAAAGGTGACTTTAGTAATCCTAATATAGCAGCAGTTCCTTCACCTTTACCTTATTCCGCTATTTCTCAGAATAGTTCAAGTATTTATCGATTGTTTGAATCAATTAATTTTACTATTGACGCATCTAGTTATAGTGGAGCTAATTATTCTATAATGCAAGTAATCTTTACTAATGGATCTTTGATAAATTACTCGCTGAATTTTGTGGGAAATAATAAATTCTACTATGAATTTACCCCTACGTATGATGCTCCTTTAGGGTTTCAGAATGCTAGCTTTCTTATATATAACGCATCAGACGTGTTGTTAAATAATCAAACTACTTACACAAATTTTACTATAAAAACAAATTATATGGTTAATTTCAATCAAAATGAATATGTCATTGGAGATATCCTTTCAGCAGAACTTGCATTAAATGATTTTGGTGCATATCAATTTCGTTGGAATATTACTGTGGTTGATAAAATCAATGAATCAACTCATGAGAATTTGTTAAGTCTACAAAACAACCTCTATCACTTTTCATTTAATATAGATAATAATACTTTTCAACAAATAAATAAAATTTATTATGTAAAAGTTAATATTTCAGACAAATTAACTGGTAAAATACGCCCAGTATATTTTCCTTTTAAAATTGGAAATTCCAATCCATTAATAAACTCCACTATTAAGTTAACGCCAGAGGATATATTTAGGACTGATGAATGCGAAATTTCATTAAATGCCACCGATCTTGAAACAGCTTCAGAAGATCTTAATTTGGTTATGTCTCTTTATGATTCTGAGGGAATACTTACTCTTGAAATACCAATACCATATGTAAGTGGTAATTTATTCTCAGAGACATTTAATATTCCTTCTTCTAAACCTATTGGAATATATAGAATTAGTGTCACAGTAACTGATGAAAATGGGGGATCTACATCCGAAACAACAACTTTAACTGTGAAAAATAACCTCCCAGTAATTCATAGCTACCTAATTAATGGCAGATCTATGAATCAAAGCATTTCAGTTGCATACGGTCATAATTTAGTTTTTACTTTTAATGTTTCAGATAAAGAGGGAGTTGATTTCATTAAAGTTGCTTTATTAGATGAGAATGATGATTGGTATAATATTACAACAGCATATGAAGATGTAGATACTAAAATAACGATCAGATCTGTAGAATTATTAACAGGTAGTTGGATTGTGTATCTTTTTGTTTATGATTCTGATGGTGCAATCGTTAGTCTTACTGACAATTATATTCAAGCACCTCAACAAATAAGAATTATCGAAGATACAATCAGTAATTATATACCGTGGATCAGTTTACTTCTCGGTTTAGGTATTGGGATGTTAATTGGAATTGGAAGTATTTTTAAATATTCTAAATCGAAATACAGCGGTACTACAGTGAGAACTCCAAAAAAACCTCAAAAAATACCTTCTAAAAAAGCATTAAAAAAAAAAGAAATTAAACCAAAGCAAAGCTCAGAAGATTTAGATGAAGGATCAACTTCAGAATCGGAATCTGAAAAAGTTCCAGAAAAAGATAGTACTACCAAAAGAAAAATAAAAAGAAAATTGTAATTAGTTAATTTAACCTTAATTTTTATTAAATTTAGTATACTCTAGTTTAACTTAGAATATCATATAGTTTATATTGGAACTTACCTAACTTTCCTCCATAATTTCCCGCGGAGATTCTATTTACGCCTGGAACTTTTACAGCTGCTTCTATTCCTAATTTCATTGAAGTTCTTATTGCATCTTCAGTCGCCCCATCAAGGATAATTTCATAAACGCAGTTTTCTCCTTCTCTTAATAAAGAATCGTCAATCTTGTTCCTTAAAGTTGGACAAAGTTGATGGTTTGTACTAGCATTAAGGAATTTGTATTTTGATCCAACTTTTGAACCAGAACGTACGATTCCTCCAGGGAATGGAGTAATCACATTAGGAATCCCCTTTATTGCATCTATTGACTTTGTAGCTGCCTCTAAAGCTGAATCTTGGTCTTTTCCAATTATCAGAAAATTACCTCCTGCTATTCCCTTTCCAACCTTTATCATGCTTTGAACAATGAATGCCCCTCCCATTACCGGAATTCTCCATGTTTCAAAAGGAAATTTACCTTCCACTTTATCCTGAAATCCATCTCCAAAAAATTTGAGGTTAGCACCTAATTTTATTTCAAATTGTTTTTCGGGAATAAGTGATTGATCTAATGCATCAAAACAAGCAGTTGTTGGGCATGTGAATACACACTGTCCAACTCGATTCATTAATACCTTACTCATTTCGTCCTTTTTGGTCTTAAAGAACATTAAAATAACTCCTGGACGTTTATCGGGTGTTATATCGGGAGGAACAAAAATATCTATTCCTGCTTCAGCATCGCAATGAATCGTTGATGTACCATATCCTGTGGTTACTTGGCCCGCTATTGAAACCCACCTTTCATCTTTGGCGGTTACTAAAATCCTTGAAAAAAATCCACCGAAAGCTTCACAAAATGTATCTTCAATCTCTACACCATTTAACTCCATTTAACTTATGCTCCTTTTGTTTCTAAAAATTTAATTAATTAGTATTTACTAATAGATTTTGATTTAATATAAAATTTAAAAAAAAAATAAAAACATTCAAAAATTGTATGTTTATATAGTTTAAATTTTAAAATTGAACCTCAAAGAAGGGATAAATGAAATGAGTGAAGAAGAAAAAATATTAAAAATTGGAGTCCTAAAAAATGGGACAATAGGGAGTTCTTTATTACTTGCTTTTCTTATGGATGAAAGAGCAGAAGCTAAAAGAATAAATGTCTTAGAGGTTACTTCAGGAGCTAAAATGCATCCAGAAGTATGTAGTAAAACAATGGAGACGTTATTAGCACTTAATCCAGAATTAATAGTAATGTCCTCTCCAAATGCATCGTTACCTGGTCCAAAGAAAGTAAGAGAGATGGTTAATAATATTCCTACAATAATAATATCTGACTCTCCCGCAAAAAAGGCCGTTGATGAATTAAAAGAAAAAAATATGGGTTACATCCTAGTAAATTGTGATAGCATGATTGGTGCCCGTAGACCCTTTCTTGATCCGACTGAAATGAGTATTTTTAATGCTGATTTATTAAAAGTTTTGGCAATAACTGGATCACTTCAAGTTATTACGGAAGAATTAAATAAGGTAATTTTGGATTTGTTAGAAGGGAAAACTCCAACACTCCCTCAGATTATAATCGATTCTAATATAGCAACAGAAGCAGCAAGATTTTCAAATCCGTATGCCAGAGCGAAAGCCATAGCAGCTTTTGAATTAGCTGCCTCTATATCTAAAATTACTGGAAAGGCATGTTTTCGGTTGAAGGATAAATCAGAATATATGCCTTTGTTAGCTGCTGCTCATGAAATGATGAGGACTGCTGCTTTGTTATGTGATGATGCAAGAGAAATAGAAAAATCTAATGATACGGTCATAAGAAAACCTCATCACTCAAAACAACATATATTAACAAAAATTGGGTTATTTGATAAAGAAGAATAACTCAATAGAGGAAGTCACTAGTAAATCTTATTTTTACTTTTTTTTTTTTGGTAGATTTTGATTAAAATTCAGAAGATTTTAAGTAAATTTTTAAATTTTTAAATTCTTCCCCATTTAAAGCATTCATTGCTCCAGCAAAAACACTTTGTTTCTTATTTTTTGTCACTACCATCAATACAGCTCCGTTACTAACCTCCTTTATGAGAATCCAACAACTATCTGATTCATAAACCATTGTAGACAATGATAGAGGAGAAAGATTTGAAACATTCTGTAAATCCATTATTTGTTGATAAATACTATAAATATTTGAATCTAAAGTTCCAATTTCAAACTTTATAAACTGTAGTGGCTTAGATTCAAACTTTCCAAAAGTAGAAGAAATTAATAATCCATCAGGTTGATTAAATAATAGATATTCTGAAAGTGTGCTAGTCTTTAATTCATCTAATAAACGTCGGATTTTTCCTAGACGCTGCATAGATAATGTATTCTTTTGAATTTCAAAATCTAATATCTCTATTAGTCTATGTTGAGCACTACCTTCTTTTACGGATACAGGTGTAAACGAAAGCTTTTCCATTAAATCTTCTCCTAATTCATTGGTCAGCACTTTATAATATTCATCTTCCTTGGAATCTTGTAAATCTATTTTATTCAACAACACATAAATCATAGTTATCTCAGGTGAAAATTCTAACAAATATTTTAAAAAATTATCAAAAATATCTCGTACTTCATCATCCATGGAGATTGAATCTATCATAAAAACAGCTGTAGTTGCTTCTGAAAATATGAGCTCACGTTGGGATTCAGAAAAATATCTCTCCATATATCTTTCCTGGCCTCCTAAATCCCAAACATTAAGTTCCATAATACCTCTGAATATAAAATTCTCTCTTGAAACTCCCTTAGTCGGTTTTAAGTTCAGAACTTTCATAAAGTTATATCCTAGACAAGTAGTTCTCATAAGCGATGTTTTTCCCGCTCCAGCCGGACCAAATAACAAAATCTTCATTTATACACAATCCGTAAATGATTTAATTTTTTATTGTACTTCTAATATATTTGTAATACCTTAATTTTTATTTAATTTTTTCTAATTATTAAAAGGAAATTTAGTTTTCTAAGATATTGATCTTATCACGATGAATTAAATATAATTTTTAATTAGAATAAATACAAAAAATTAAAAAAAAATTAGATGAAAAGTAAAATGGATCTTTTAAAATATATACGGAATGTTCCTAATTTTCCAATAGACGGAATTCAGTTCAAGGATATAACTACTCTTGCAAAAGTTCATGCCCCATTTAAGGAATCATGCGACAGGATAATAAGCCAATTCAAAGAAAGGGGGATTACGAAAGTAGCTGCAATTGAAGCACGAGGATATGTTTGGGGGGGTGTAATTGCCTATCAATTAGAGGCAGGATTTATTTTAATTAGAAAGCCAGGAAAACTACCAGCTGAGACAATTAATGCGACTTATGATTTAGAATATGGAACTGATACAATAGAAATGCATAGAGATGCAATTGAAAAAAATGAGAAAGTATTGATATTTGATGATTTATTAGCAACGGGAGGAACAGCTAAAGCAGCAGCTACCCTGATAGAAAAAGCTGGTGGAATTGTTGAAGGTATCGCATTTGTTATTGAACTCACTGGAAGTTTAAAAGGAAAAGAAAAGCTGAAAGACTATGAAGTATTTTCGTTATTAGAGATTCCTGTTGAAGAATAGAAATTTGATAAAATTTTGATAAAAATTAAGTTAAAGTTTTTTTATAATTTTTCTAATTCTTTCGGGGTGTATTCAAGAGAATTATAAAATCTCTTTTTAACAGATTCTAAACTGAATATTTGTGTTTGAGCTCCGTTAGACTCAATAACAAATGATCCTATTATAGACCCTAATCTGCAGGAATCTAAAAGAGTCATTCCTAATTTTAAACCCGTCAATAATCCTGCACGATAACCATCTCCCGCACCGGTAGTATCTTCAATTTTTTCTGGTTTCGCTATAGGGATATTAAACTTCAATATTTTGGAACGTTCGTCTTTATATACTAATTCCGAACCATTTGAGCCGTTAGTTCTTATAATAGCGTCCACAATTTCAATCAATTTTTCCTCTGTTAATCCTGTTTTTTGAATAATTTGGCTTATTTCAAAAGAATTTCCAATTAATATCTTGGACATATTTAAAACTCTTAAAAGAAGTTCTTTTGAAAATAGCGGGGTAACTTGTCCTGGATCAAAAATGGTTGGTATTTTTAAATAATGTAATTGTTCTGCAAAATTTGTCATCGCTTCTACACTTTGAGTTGAATTTATAGCAAAAAGAAAATCATCTGGATTTTTTATTTTTACTCTTAAATCAATATTCTTACACTCGTCTAAAGCACCACCATGAAATATAATCATTTGGTTAGATTTTACATCATTAACTATATAGCAAGCAGCAGTAAAGAGTTTCTCATGAAAGTCTACTCCAACCTCAATATTTTTAAATTGCTTAATATGTTCTAAATATCCCAAGCTCTCGAAATCCTTACCAACCGATCCTAATAATAAAACGTTAGGAGTTCGTAATAAGCCTAAATTATAGGCGATGTTACCTGCAGTTCCACCAAAATATTGACGGCGACTGTCTGCCGTGATTGTGCTTTGATATTCTTCTTTTTCATGATCAATTAAAACAGCATTCACAAATTTCTCTTTGAAGCTCATTATATAATCAAAAGCTAATGAGCCAAGAATTAATAGTTTGTTTTCAACCATAATTATTCAATACAATTTACTCAAATATCCTTTTCCAATTCGATTATAATACTAATTTGAAATAAAAAAAAATTTATATTGTTTCGTTTTTTAGGATTGTTAAATAATAGCTCCTGTTAGAGAGTTAAAACATCTACAATCTCGTTCAGTATCAATTTTAGGGATAATGTCTTCTAAAAGTTTTTTAAGATTTTCAGCGTTTTTTGCCATTGTCTCTAAAATTTCTTCAATACTAACTGTTAATTTTTCAATTGAGCTCCCACATTTTTCGCATTTTTCTTTAACTTCCACAATGCCGCAATTGGGACAACTGGCAGCCCATACATCCAAGTCTGTAACCATTGCTATTGTTCCATAACACATCTCTTTTTCTGCTGCAAGAACAACTTCAGGATACACTGTCATTCCAATTATATCTCCACCCCAAAGTCTAAACATTTTCGATTCAGCTCTTGTTGAGAAACGAGGACCTTCAATACATACATATATACCTCCCTTTTGTATGTTTATACCGAGATTTTTACCACTTTCATAAAATATCCGATTTAAATATCCACAAAATGGATCAGCTTGCCCAATATGACAGACTTGACCTCCGTCATAAAATGTGTCTAATCTTTTCCTAGTTCGATCTATGTATTGATCCACCAAAATAAATTTACCTTTATCGTGTTCTATTTTTAAAGATCCAACTGCTGATGGGGAAATAAGATACTTTACTCCTAGTTGTTTCATAGCCCAGATGTTTGCTCTAAAATTCAACATGTGTGGAGGGATAGTATGCCCTGCTCCATGCCTAGGAAAAAAAGCTACTTTTTTTCCTCTAAAATCACCCACTTTAATAATATCTGATGTTCTTCCATATGGAGTATAGATTTTAATATCATCAGCATTTTCAAGGTTCACATCAGATCCCGTACCCCCAATAATTCCTATATCCGCCATACCTTCAAATTTCAAAAATGAATCACCTTACAAATTTGTTTTTATCCGTTTAATTTAATAAAGTTGATATTTTTTGATTGTCTTTTTAGGATAATAAGTTTTTTGATATTGCTTATATAATAAAAATTGATTTGAAGATGGTAAAACTTTCATTTTTGGGTAGTTGTAGAGAAGTTGGGCGTTCTAGTATTCTCGTAGAATCAAAGAATGGAAGTAAATGTATATTAGATTATGGAATTAGGTTTAAAACCGAGGAAAGATTACCTTATGAAGCAGATATCACTAATTTAAAAGCTGTAGCACTTACCCATTGCCATGTTGATCATTCAGGGGCATTACCATATTTATATAAAGAAAATACTCCACCATTTCTTACAAATTCAATATCATTAGCGATTACTGAAGTTTTAATTAAGGATAGTTTAAGAATATCGAAATATCCATTTCCTTTTGGTTATAGAGAATTAGAAAAATTAAAGCAGAACGCGTATTTTCTGCAAGCAGGGAATCGTCAGAAAGTTAGCGATGATTTTTATGTAACTTTTATAAACGCGGGACACATACCTGGAAGTGTATCTATATTACTTGAAGTTGATAATAAAAATATTTTATACACAGGAGATTTAAATACACAAGAGACAAATTTAATCACTCAAGCAAAATCGTCAGATATCCCCCCCTTAGATGGGCTTATTATAGAATCTACATATGCTTTAAGAGAACATTCTCCTAGAGAAACTCTTGAAAAAAAATTAGTTGAGAAAGTAATTGAGATTACTGAAAATGGTGGAAAAGTTCTTATTCCCGCTTTTGGAGTCGCACGTTCTCAAGAAGCATTATTGATATTAGAAAAATATAATTATAGAGGAAATATTTTTATAGATGGATTAGCGCGAAAGGTATCAGACATTTTTTTACAGCATCCCAAGTTTATTAAAGATTTTAGTACATTCAAGAGAGCTATAAGAAGAACTAAATTCGTTTTAAATAAGAAAGAGAGAAATAATATTAAAAAAAAAAAGGGAGTTATTATTTCACCTTCTGGGATGCTTAAGGGGGGAGCAGCAATAGATTACCTTCAGACAATATTAAGAGATCCATCCTCTGCGATATATTTAGTCGGATATCAAGTTGAAGGAAGTCCTGGGAGAGGTTTGATAAATGAGGGTGTATTCGAATTTAAGGATTCAAAAAATAGGAAATCTGTTTTAGGTGATAAATCAACTAAAGCACTATGTGATTATGATTATTTTGACTTTTCTAGTCATGTTGATGGTAAAAATTTGAGAAAATATACTCAAACCTTAAATTTTCGAGAAAACTCAAATAAAAATATATTCTGCGTTCACGGTGATAGCAAATCAACAACAACGTTAGCCAGTGATTTAGTTGACTTGGACTTTAATTCAGTAGCTCCCGAAACTGGCGAAGTATACAAGATTTAAGGCTTGGAAGCAAACCTTATTTTTCTATCTGTTGTTGAATTACACTATTACAGTTTTCAAGAAATAATTCTACTTTTTCAATAGGGATTTTAGTTCCCGCTGCAGGGGGGTGCCCTCCCCCTAATACATCTAACCCTGAAAGTTCACATGCTTCTCTAATTGCTTTTGATAAATTGATTCCTTTATCTACAATCTTTTCATGAGCTCTTCCTGAGACTTTATAAACTTCTTCATCTTCTCGTTTAGCTAAACCAAAAATTGGCTTAGATTTATCAACTTTCTTATCTCTATCAAATATTAGCATAGAAGAAATAGTTCCTATTATATTTTCGGGGATCTTGTCTTCTCCAAAAAAATATTGTATGTATTCCTTTTGTTGAATTTTATTGTTTTCATGTATCCATGTAAGACTTGTAAATAAAGATTTCTTGTAATTTTTTAATATTTCTTGAGATTTTTGATAGGATTTTTTTCTATCCCCCATTGCAATAGCAATTCCTAACGAAGCGTTATTATTACGCCCACATGCATTTAACAGATTAGAAAACTCTGAAGCATCATTAAGTTCTGAACCTTTTATCTCATTTCTTAATAAATACCTATTTATTATTAAATTCTTAATAATTAAATTTGGTTTTATACCAAGCTTCACTGAAGCGTATTCTATTATCGCGGAGGAAATCTTCTGCTTGTCTTCTTGATTTAATTCATTTAAACTCTTTATTGTTCCATCTGAATTTTCTATTAAAATTCCTAAAGTTTGCAAAAAAAGTAATGTTTTGTTTACATCATTTGTTAATCCCGGTAGTTTTATATCGTTAGAATATGCAATTGCTTCATTTATAGGTTTTAAAGATGAGAAGTTTAAATCATTAATTACTTCAATTAGGTTGTGATTCTTAGCATCTTCTAAAATTAGCTCATTCAATCCTAGAAATGTTTTATTAGGACCCTTGTTTTGAATATCTCCTATAGCACCTACAATTGCTATTGAAGAAAGATCAATATTTTTTTTATTTAAACATTTAGCAAAATAATAGCATAATCCTGCCCCTGAGATTTCTTGACTCCCATCAATACCAAAAAAATAAGGGTTAATGTGCCAGTGATTTGTTCTAGTTAAAATATTGTCAATTAAGGTAATATCGCCTTTTTCAGAAACTTTCTGAGGTAGATGATGATCTAATATTAGGAAAGAATTAAATTTCTTTTCTTCAATTAATCGTTTTTCTAACTCTAAGTATTGACCACTTCCAAAATCTGAAAAAATGATGAAATTGCTACTCTTTTTAATTTTTTCAGAAATTTTAGCTATTTCTTCCTTCTCTAATTGTCTAAGAGTAGTGATTTGAAAGGGTAAATTTTCTCGAAGAAAACATCTTCCAAGTATTGCCCCTGAACTTAATCCATCAGCATCTAAATGCGTATATATATGAATAGTCGCTTCGGATTTTTTAATATGATTAAGGAAAATTTCTTTAATAATTAAGAGGTTTTCATTAAGTTTTTCTAGGTTTTCAGATAATTTATCCATTTTTTTTAAAATTGTTCAAACATCAAAATTAAACAAATATTATTATTAAATATCAAAATAATAATAAATACTTCTCACTATCTGACTTTTAAAATTAAATTTATTCTACTATAAATGTGTTGTTGGATATCATTGGAGAGTAAGATAATAATGTACACTCTAATAAATTTTAAACGATGTAAATTATCAAGCTTACTTAGAAAGATCAATACCTAACACTTTTCCAATAATTGAACTGTGTCAAAAGTCTAAGTTAATTTTCCTTCGATCTTGTAATTCTTGGATTTCGGTCATAATTCGGTTCAGTCCCGAGTTATTTCACAAACCATAAAAATAGATGGTTAATTGTAAAAATTAAAATTTTATCTTGATACTCTAGTATTAAAAAAAAAATTTAATAAGGTGAAAATAAGTGCATCACTTACAAATAAATAATCTAGCAAAGGTTATCGTCGATGAAATAATTGATAATAAGGAAATATACAAGGCAATTGTTACCCAGCTAAAAAATGGGGCTAATGTTGTAGATATGTCAAATTCCTCTTGGATTGGAGGAAAACTAGTTGGTGAAATATGTATGGGGGGTCTAGGTAAGGTTGACTTCTCATCATATAACCTAGATAATAATTTTATCCCTAGTGTTAATGTATACACATCAGAACCTATTATCTCATGTATGGCTTCTCAATTAGCAGGTTGGAGTGTAAAATTAAAAAAGGAAATTGAAAAAAATGGAGAACTTAAAAAAAAGGTTGTATTTCAATCATTGGGATCAGGACCTGCTAGAGCAAAAAGTAAAGTAGAGAAAAAATTGTTCGAAGAATTGGATTATACTGATAATTCTGATTGTGCCGTTATTGTATTTGAAACTCCGAAACTGCCAAACGAAGAAGTTATGAATATTATTGCCGAGAAGTGTAATGTAGATGCTAGTAAGACTTATGCTGTTTGCGCTCCTACAGCATGTCTTACGGGATCTATACAAGTAGCTGCGAGAATTGTTGAGACTGGAATTCATAAATTACATGAAATCCATTTTCCTTTAGAAGTTCTTAAAGATGGATTTGGGACAACAACTATCGCACCGATTGCTAAGGATGATCTTGGAGCAATGGGACGTACAAATGATTCAATAAGTGCAGCAGGTACGGTATATTATACAGTTAATATAGAAAAGGAAAAAGAAGAAGAATTATTTGATTTACTCAAAAAAGCTCCCGCGCATACATCCTCTAGTTATGGTAAACCATTCCTTGAAACGTTTAAAGCTGCTGATTATAAATTTTATGACATTGACCCGGGATTGTTTGCTCCAGCAGTATACACTATAAATAATATAAAAACGGGAAAAAATATAACTGTTGGACATGTTAATCATGAATTGCTAAAAGAATCCTATGGATTAAATTAAAAATATATTTCTAAATTTTAAGATTTTTTTTTAAACTTTTAGGAGAATTACATATTAGTTAATTCTTCTTCAAATTTTAACACGTCATCCATTTTAATATCTCTATCAATTTTAATTTTTTTATGAATTCCTAGATATGCACAAGAAAGTCTCGCCGCTGCTGCGACTTCCGCTTTTTTTAGTGTTATAGAATATTCATCTTGCTGTACGTGGTCATCTTGATAAAGATTTTCTTGGAATTTTCGATCTTGATGACGAACTACTCTTTCAGCTTTCATTGTATATAATAAAGAGGCCATTTTATCAGCAACTTTAAACGTCAATTGATTTTTAACTACTATTCTGATAATATTATTAACATCAAAATAATTTAATGTCTCAAATTTAGCTCTGAGAAAACTTTTTAAATTTTCTGAGTTTTTTTCACATTCAATCTCTGTCCAATCATTAATCGCGAGATTTCTTCTAAAAAATACTATTTCCCAATCAATATTAAGTTCTTTCAATAACTCGAATAATTTTTGCCCATTTGGCTTTCTAGATTCTATTATGATATAGAGTTGTAACCCATAATATTTGTGTTCTTGTTGAAGGAAGAAACCTCTTTGTTGCATAGATGCTAAAATTAGTAATTTAAAAGAGATTATATTCTCAGATAGATTTTTTTTACTACAGTTCATATAAATTACATTACCCTCTTCACTCACATATTCACAATCTAAAAAACCTAAGATTCCCTCCTTATTTTCATTGATAAATTCCATCAATCCGCTGAGTGTGGGTTTAATATCGTATTTAATTAAATCATTTTCTCCAATTGAAACATAATCATTATAATTGCTACCAACTGCTAGTTTTATCGAATTTAATCTAAGTTCCTTATCTACTCCAAAAACTTTTTGAAATGCGTCATTTATAGGAAAAACCTCATCTTCCAAAATTTTTAAATCTGCAACTGAACTCTCGTATGGATCAGGATCACTTAGCATTTTATTGAGAACAGGAGCTTCTGAAGCGTCTACTTCAATTTCATAAGATTTTGCTAAATTTTTTCTTATTATACAGAAGGATCTGTTTTTCTTATTGTAGATTGAAAGTGATGTGTTCTCATCCAGAACTGCACGAAACTTTTCAATGAATTTACTTTCTGTAGAATCTGAATTTATCCTTCTTCGTCGAATTATTTATCAACCAATTGTATAGAATATAAATTTCTCTATTAATTAAATTATAAAATTTGTGTTTTAAATTTTTATCTAAAAACTATAATAATCTTTTATCTCGGTAATTTATAAAATATAACACCGTAAGAAGCATCTAATTTTTCAATTCTAAATCATAAATATTATGTGAAACGTAGGGAATGTACTAAAAATTATACTAATTCATCTTCTAAGTAAAATTTGTCATTTTTTTTTACATAGATAATTGTACTTCCAAAATTATTACGTATAGTATATTTATCTCCTTGAACATCTAATATTTCTATAGAATAAGATAAACTTCTTTGGGTTAAAATATCTTCAATTATTTTCTTTTCTTCTTCTAAATCCATAATAATATTTATTATGCAAATCAAAAAAAATTTATTATTTTTTCTAAATTAATTTTAAATCTAGAATATTATTGGGACAAATAAAATTTCTGAGAATGCTATCTAAAAGCTAAGTTAGGAGTTTATTTTTCTTAACCTCTGTAGCTATATACTATAGATCTCTCTTTAAAATTGCTCTTAATTAAATTTAAGGTAAAAAGATTAAACCGAAAGTTTTTTAGTCTTATTAAAAAATTGAATTTTTTTTATTAAATATTACATCTTTTTATATAAAACAAGTATTTAATTATATAGAACAAGATTTTAATTAAGAACTATTCATAACCTAAACCCCTTTCTCTTAAGTTTGAACTGGTATGGCTAAATCAAAACTCGATATCGGATTTTTCACATCGATGTATTCACAAGTCAATGGTACAGCAATTGCTTGCCGAAATCTTGCTGAAGGTATAGCTAAATATACTGGACATAATGTACATGTGTACGCACCTGGAATTCAAAGACCAAAAACCCCAATAAAAAACCTACATCTTCATAACTATTTTGGTGCTAAAATTTCCTCTAAAACAGGGCTTGTCCTAAGTTTTCCATTACATAGATATTTTTTCTGCCCTCATGATTATTTAGATATTGTTCACATTCACACACATGCAACTTTTGGTTCGATGGCAATTAATTGGGCTAAGTTTTTAGGAATTCCAATGACTGGAACTCACAATTCCCCCTTATCATTCTACACCACACAGTATATACCCCTTGTTGGTAAATTACTTTCAAGAATGGATTGGGTATGGCGTTATGAACGTCATGTTTTAGATAAATATGATTTAGTCTCTGTTCCAACAAAATCTAAGAAGAATTTACTTAGGGATCAAAGGTTTAAGGAACCCATAGTCTGTATGACTAATGGCATCAGTGATTTGTATTTCAAGGATGTAAAACAAAATGGAATACGAGACAAGTATAATCTGGATAATAAAAAAATTCTATTATATGCTTCAAGATTATCACCTGAAAAACACCAGTTGAGTATTATTAAAACTTTTAAAAAAATACATAATGAAGTGCCTGATTCACGTTTAGTCTTAGTAGGTAGTGATGGCCCATCAAGTGGGCATGTTAAAAAATTAATTAAGAAAAAAAACTATAAAGACTTCGTATCATATTTAGGGCGTGTACCTTTTGGTGATATGTTAAAACTATATAATACCGCGGATATTAGCTGTTTGTGGTCATGGATAGAAGCAGAAGGATTAGTTTTAATTGAATCAATGGCTCAAGGAACCCCTACCATAGGTTCAAACAGTTGCGGTATTTCAGATGTAATAAGACATGGACAAACGGGATATTTAGCAGATAACTTACTTGAATTCAAAGATAAAGTTGTGAATTTATTAAAAGATGATGATCTTCGAAAGCAGATGGGTAAGAATGCAAAAGAAGCCGCTCAGAAATATAAAATTAGTAATGTTGCTAAAACTTGGGTAAAACTCTACAATTTTGCTATTAATGAACTTTACCCACTCAGATATTATAAGAAGGAAAGGAAGCAAAGAGTAGAATTAGTTAAGGAATTCCTTCATACATTACCAATCGCTTCTTTCTGAATTAGATATAACTTTAAAAGTTATGATAATTTTGTATACTTAATAATTTTGTGTTACATATATCACATAAACTAATCGATTTATTATCAACCTCCTTTATACTATCTGAAAAGCGCATGACACATATTTCATTAGGACAATGATCTGATCCT
>SDBS01003235.1_pt1 | contig 15965 bp, 15 predicted proteins | sample 2277091 | NCBI WGS metagenome assembly SDBS01 (sample SAMN10404972, study PRJNA504765) | marine sediment metagenome | isolation source: marine sediment core GS10_PC15, 163 cmbsf | place: Arctic Ocean: Southern Knipovich Ridge | collected 2010 | reverse complement strand
GATATCCCCTACGCCAACAACCAACAGCTGTGCCGCGAGTTCGCGGCCCGACAGCGTATTAAAGTATACGACGTCGACGCCGGTATAGGCTCGCACGTCCTGATGGAGGAGGGGCTTGCGCGCCCGGGCGGAACGGTAGTCAACACCGACAGCCACATGAACATAGTGGGCGCCGTCGGCTGCCTGGGCCAGGGCATGGGCGACGCCGACATAACTTTCGCCTTCCGCACCGGCCGCACCTGGCTCGAGGTCCCGCCCTCCGTCAAGGTTGTACTAAAGGGTAAATATAAATGGCCGACTACGGCCAAGGACGTGGCGCTCGCTATGCTCCGCGAGTTCGGCTCGAGCGACCTATTGGGCAAGGCGGTGGAGCTGTACGGGCCCGCGGCGGACGCCCTATCGGTCGAGGAGAGGATCACCGTAGCGTCGATGGCGACGGAGATGGGAGCCATCGCCATATTCGTTCCCCCCAGCGAGGAAGTGCTCGCGTGGTGCGAGGGGGCCGCGGGGGTCGAAGTCGGGGGCGTCTACGCCGACGAGGACGCCTCCTACGAGGCGACGTACGAGCTCGACGTCGACGGCCTCGAGCCGCTGATGGCGTGCCCGCCGTCGCCCGCCAACGTCAAGGCCGTGAGCGAGGTCGCAGGTAAGGAAATAAACTCGGCCTTCTTCGGCTCGTGCACCAACGGTCGCATCGAGGACTTCCGCGCCGTCGCCCGGTTAATGTCGGGCCGGCCCGTCGCCCCCGGCGTAATGGCGTACGCCGTCCCGGCTACGCGGCTGGTTTACGGCGCGATGTTGGGGGAAGGCTTGGCCGCGGAGCTCTTCGGCGACGGGTTCGTCGTGTCCAACGCCGGTTGCGGCGGCTGCGCCCAGGGCCAGATCGGCATGACGGGCAAGGACGAGGTCCAGGTTTCGACCTCCAACCGTAACTTCCCCGGCAAACAGGGCGCCGGCGAGACGTACCTGTGTTCGCCGGTCACGGCCGCGGCCTCGGCTTTTATGGGGACCATCACCGACCCGCGGGAGGTGGCCTGATCGTGGCAAGACCCACGGTTATAGAGGGCCGCGTATGGCCCGTCGTCGACGCCTCGGGGACGTACCTGAACGACGTCGATACGGACCAGATCTACCACAACGCCTACATTGCGGTAACGGACGTGGACGAGATGGGTCGGTACGCCTTCGGCAACCTTGCCGGCTGGGAGGATTTCCCGACGAAGGCGGCGCCGGGCGACATCCTGGTGGTGGGCGCGAACTTCGGCGCGGGCTCGAGCCGACAGCACGCCGTCGACTGCTTCCGCACGCTGGGCGTCGCCGGCGTCGTGGGCATCTCTTTCGGCGCTATCTACAAACGAAACGCGGTGAACGCCGGCTGGCCTATCGTCGAATGCTCGGACTTACCTAAGCTGGAGCTCGCGGCCGGCGACGTTTTGCGGGTTAACTTTAAGACGGGCGAGCTGGAAAACCGCACCCGCGGCAAGCTCGCGGCGGCGGGGCCTTTCTCGCGCGTGCAGATGGATATTTATCTGGTCGGCGGCCTCTTCGCTTACGGCTCGAGCCTCGGCGGTAAAAGCGCCGGCGCCTAGGATGACCTCTTCGCGAACTTCAGGCCGCGATTTTCCAGCGCCGCCATAAAAGGCCCGGGCTCGAACGCGACCTCCGGCGGGAATGCGCCGGCTTTTTTTACGCCGCTTCGGGCCAACGTCGCCGCGGCGACGGCGACCGGGAAGCCGGTGGTCCGCTGCATGGCCGTTAGGCCGCTCGCGGCGTCGGCGTAATCGACGAGCTCGAGCGCCGCGGTCCTCTCTTCGCCTCGAGCCGTACCCGTAGCCCAACACTTTACGAGCACGACGTCGTCTTTGCCTTCGGGTAAGGCCGAGGCGAGGCGCTCGGCGAGCACGTCGCGGGGCTTGATTCGCACGCCGCCGATGGAGGCCTCTTCCTCGCTCGCCAGGCCGAGGTCGAAGAGAGGTTTGACCGCGGCGCAGTGGCCCGGGTACCTGATCGTTTTATAGTCCAGTTCGCGCACCAGGCCGCGGTACGTGTGGGGCAGCGTCGAGGCCCCGCCCGACGTGTGGAACGCCTCGAGCCGGCCCAAGGGCGGGAAGTCGAGGTCCTCGACGCCGGTGAGGGGCGGCGCCGTCGCGACGTCGCCGTCTTTCAGTATCAGGCACGGCTCGGCGTATTCGTTTATCAGGCCGTGTACAGAGAAGACGAGGGCGTAACCGAGCGGCGGCTTCGGTTCGCGGGGCAGGCCGCCGACGCGCAGGTGTACGTCGCGAACGTCGTCGAACGCGGATATCAGCGCCGCGGCCAGGACGTTCGTCATGCCGGGCGCGAGGCCCATATCCGGGACGACGGTCACGCCCGCGGCCTTCGCCTCCTCGTTCAGCGCGAGCTCGGCGGCGACGACGTCGTTGTTGCCGCCCATGTCGACGAAGTGGGCGCCGGCGCGTACCGCCCCCCGGGCGAGCGTCAGGTTGTACCGGTACGGCGCCGCGGAAACGCACACGTCGTTGCCGGCGACCAGTTTCCTGACCCCGTCTTCGTCGCCGGCGTCGACCGCGGCGGCCCGGGCCAGGCCGCCTCCCCGCGTGCGCGCGAGCTCCTCCGCCCGCGCCGCGTCCACGTCGGCCACGGTCACCTCGTCAAACGGCCCGTGGGTCGCGAAATCGCGCAGCACCGCCTCGGCCATCCGGCCCGCGCCTATGATGACGGCTTTCATCTCGTCCCACGTTCCTTTCTTGGGTACTGAGAGGTTAAAGCCGCCGGCGGTACTTGTCAAGCTCCGAAATTAAAGGCCGGGATTTCGAGATCGCGCTCGACTACTTTCGGAGGGAATACCGCGCGATCGTCGTCGCCGTTTTGCGAGGCGACAAAGCTCTCGTCAACCCGGAGGTCGGCCTCCGGCTCGAGGCGGGCGACGACCTCGCCGTTATCGCTCTCGACGAACCCCAAATATAGGGAAACGGTATCGGTATAAAAAAGCCGGCCCGCGGGCCGGCTTTCGCTTTTCGTTTCATACGCGTTTACTCGAGGACGTAGATCTTCCGCTTGGCGGACATCTCTTTGAGGATGTCGGGCCAAACCGCGACGCTGACCTCGCCCAGGTGCGCCGTGCGTAGCAGGTACATATAGGTGCGGGATTGGCCTATGCCGCCGCCGATGCTGAGCGGGATCTCGTCGTTCATGATGGCCTGGTGGTACGGCAGCTTCAGAAAGTCCATCTGGCCCGTTATCTCGAGCTGCTTCACGAGCGTGTCCTTGGTTACGCGAATCCCCATGGAGGTCAGCTCGTGGCGGCGCTTGGTCACCGGGTTCCACACCAGGATGTCGCCGTTCAGGCCGTGCATGGGCCGGCCGTCCTTCGAGGTCGACTCCGTGACCCAGTCGTCGTAGTCCGCGGCGCGCATCTCGTGGGGGTAGCCGTCGTCGAGGGTCCAGCCGATGCCGTATATGAAGACCGCGGGGTATTCCTGAATGATCGCCGTCTCGCGCTGCTTGCGCGGCATGTCCGGATACTTGGCGAGAATATCCTCGGCGTGGATGAAGGTGAGCTCCTCCGGGATATCCGGGTATTTATCGGTCTTGAGCTGCGGGAACTTCTCCTTGGCGAACTCGCCGGCGCCGTAGATGACCTTCCATATCTTCTTCACGGTGTCGGTGAGGTATTCCAGCGTGCGTTCTTTTTCGGTTATGACTTTCTCCCAATCCCACTGGTCGACGTACGCGCTGTGGTCGTGGTCCAGAAAGTAGTCCTTGCGGACGGCCTTCATGTCGGTGCAGATCCCCTCGCCCGCCTCGCAGCCGAACTGCTTGAGCGCGGGGCGCTTCCACTTCGTCGCCGCCTGGACGATCTGGGCGTCGATGGGGTTCTTATCGTAGTCGTTGGAGATGTGGAATTGGATGGGCGCGCGCGAGCCGTCGCGGTCGAGGTAGTCGTTGACGCCGCTGCGGACGTCGACGATCAAGGGCACCTGGACCATGAACAGGTTGAGTTCCTTGCACAGGTTCTCCTCGATGTAATCCTTCACCGCGAAGAGGGCTTTCATCCGGTCCTTGGCGTTAAGCAGCGGCTCGTAATCGTTGGGGAGGACCTTCTCCAACTCGTCGTAACTGCCGATGCCGGGCCCCGCGAGGTCCGCCTGTTTATCCGCTTCTGCCATCGCGTACCTTCCTTGTCGTTGAAATCAATGAGCGTATAAGGGGTCTGCTAAGGTCGGCGATTATAATATATCGGGGGCGAATTTACAGTATTTTTAGCGGTAAGTGTGTCTTGAGGTCGGGGATTTCGCGCCCGCGGTAAACCGTGCCGTGGTGGCCCGTATAAGTATACCCTTTTGGCGACCGGGTCCGTCGCGTAAACCGTTTACGGCAGTCGGAGAGATTCGTCGGCGTTCGAACCGGCGCCGGCGACTCCGTGAAATTCTTTGTCGGGTAATTATTCTCGGGTATTGCGGCGGCTGTTGTAAGTCGGCGTTAGGTAGGCAACCCGAGACGATATCGCCTAAGCAACGTAATGGTCGCGGCCGTCGGGTCCGGGTGGGATTCGTCGCCCGCGAAGTAGGGCCAGCCGCCGTCGTCGTTCTGTGTCCCGGCCAGAAGCTTTAAACATTCTTGGACGTCGCCGTCGGCGGCGCGCCGGCCCAGGCCCAGGAAAGCCGGCAGCGGGTTCTCGATAGGATTGCGCCAACCGTCTTTCTGCCGGACGAGCGCGCCGGCCAGGCCGGCGAAGACGTCGTGGTTGGCGCCTGCGCCCGCGGCGAGCAGGCCTTGTACGACGCCCGGTATCGTCCACAGGTCCGTCCGGTCGGGATAGCCTTCGGCAACTTGCCCCGGCCACCCGCCGTCCTTGTTGCGCGCCCGCAGCAGGAAGTTCCGGGCGAGATTAATATTTACGTCGAAGCCGCTCGCGGCCGCGAGCGCCACGATCGCCTCGCCCGTTATCCACGTAACCGGGTTCTCGGCCGAGTACCAATCCCACTCCGGTTTTAGCGTCTCGGCCAACGCGGCGTTCTTGCTGAAGCCGCCGTCGTCGCGCTGCATGGAGGCGAGCCACGTCGCCCCTTTTTTCGCGGCCTTACCGTCGCCGGCGCGCGCGAGTAATTCGACCCGCCGGGAGGTAACCGGGACGCTCCCCGCCTCTCCCTTCGGGCGCGAGCCCGCGAAGGAGCCGTCGTCGTTTTGGGAACCGGTTATTTCGGCGACGAGCTCGGCCTTGGCGCGCGGAACGTCGACGCCGGCGAGGGCGAGCTCGAGGTGGTGATGAGCCTTCCCGGCCGAGATTACGTAATCTGCGGCTTTCTGAAGGGGTTCCATTTTACCGTCCTCTCGGCGGCGGGCCCCTAAGTCCGGGAATGAATAGTGTGGGGTGTTAAGGGCGGGCGCGGTAGTGGAAGTCCTGGAAGTAATATTCCCGCGACGGCGCCAGCTCTTCCGACTTGGAGCGGTACTTCTTGGGCGCGTTTAGGATGCGCTGGTGGACCTGGGCGATGAGGTCGCTGCTAATTTCTCGCTGCTCCATAAGCATGTCGGCGACGGGGACCCTGGACTCGGCTTTGCCTTGCAGGACGTCGACGACGTGGGCGTCCGCCGCCAGCGAGCTCACCGTCGCGTCGATGATCTCGAGGCGGAGTTGCTCGCCCCATTTCGTATCGGGTTCGTACGCGGCGCAGAAGTCGACCGCGGCCTTGGCCGCCGGTACCGTCCGGTTGATAATGGCTTGCTCCAGCCGGTCCGGGGCGTCGGCGAAGCCGCCCGCTTCCACCAGCTCGTCTAGATCGTTCCGCGTTTCCAGGAAGGCCTCGAAGACCGTCTGGCACTCGGCGAGCCAGACCGCGGTTGGGACGGTTCCGACCCTCTTGGCCTTTATGACGCCTTTGGGTAAGGGCCCGGCTTCTCCCAACGCGAGGCCGACGAATGCCGCCAGCGTCGAGAGTAGTATAAAAGTATAAAGTTTTTTATCCATGCCGGATTTTACGGCGTCTCTTTGGGGCTCTGGCGGGCCGCCTCGCCCGCGGCCCTCCCGATGATCGCTTTCGCCGTCGGGTTGCCGGGGTCGAGCATCATTATGTCCGCGCAATGTTTCGTGGCCGCCTTGAAGTCGCCCGCTTCCAGGAGGTACCGGGCGAGGTGGAGGCGCGCCGGTATGTTTTGCCGGTCTATTTTAGTCAGCGTGGCATTGAAGATCTTCCGCGCGAAGAGCTGGTCGGACTCGAGGGCGCGGGCGGTGTAGGCGAGGGCTATCATGTTGTTGACCGAGGAGAGGTAGTCCCGGAGGTACGTCCGCTCCGGTTTGCTAAGTTGGGAGGCGAAGTTCATTACCGCGGACCCGAGGCGGATTATGCGGTCCGCGGCTTCCCGCGAATCCTCCTTGCCGGTGACGTCCATCAACCATAACCTCATGACCAGCAGGTATAACCAGAAAATGTCCCGGCGCAGATGGGCGGCATGTACCAGCTCCAGTACGCGGTCGAGGGTGCGTTTCTTGAGCGCTTCGGGGAGGAACACGAATACCTCGTGGTCGAGAAAAGAGACCACTTCGAAAATGGCGATGGTGATAGCGGAATCCTTGAGCTTCTGTTGCCTGTCGGAGGAGAACTTCACGGCGAAAATTTTCCCGTGCTCGAGCATGGAGCGCACGTTTCCGCTCACGAAGAGTTTGTAGCCTTGGCCCGAGCGCGAGAACCCTTCCACCTTTTTCCCGATGTTTATGGTGAAGCCGTCGATGCGCGGTATGGCGTCGCGGCTGCGCATCCGCCAATCTTTGGTTTCGCGTATTACTTTCCCGGTGTGAACGCCTATGCCGACGTCGAATACGAGCCCCTTGTCCTCGAAGGCGCCGAAGTTGAAGTCCGACGTAAGCCAGGCCAATTTCATTTTCAAGCCCAGCTGCAGCGCGGAGCGCACGTCGTATTCGGTGTTTCCCGAGTATAGGAATACTCGCACCTCGTCGCCCGCGATGTCCCATTCGTAGTCGTTGCCCAACCGAATGTCCACGCCGCGGCCGGACATGCTTTCGCGGGGTTCGTAGCGGTAGCGCAGGACGTGGTCCACGATAACGTCGAACATCAACGATTGAAATTCGGTCAGCATCTTGTTATAGCTGGCCGCGTCCTGCACGCCCGAGATCCCGGTCGAGTTTATGATGTCCACGAATAGAACCGTGGCCCGGATTTCGTTGTTATTCTCTTCCTCGGTCATACGCGTTTTAGATCTGCAGGCTTTTACGTTTTTCGCGGATGAAATCTTCCAAATAGGAGACTCGTTCGGCCAGGCTGGCCTCTATGACTTCGCGGAAGTGGTGTTCGTCGGTGGTGAAGCTGTCGAACTCTTCTCTGAAGTCGGCGAGTAGCTTCGTCGTCTCTTCCCGGTAATTCTCCAACTCGTTTACCCGTTCGCGAAGGACCGCCGCCTTCTTGTCCAAGACCTGCTTGGTTTCGTTCACCGTCGACGTTGCTTTTTCGATTCGGGCCGCGAACTTGGCGAGGACGTCGGTTACGTTTTTTCGCAACGCGTCGTTGTTTTGGGCGCTCTTCTCGTCCGTCGCCCGGACTTGTTCCCGCATCGTTTGGGTGAGGCGCTCGATTTCGGCGAACGATTTGTCGAGCGCTTCGCGGTGCTCTGCGGCCTTTTGCTCCTGCAAGGCGAGCCGCCGCTCCACCGTCTCCACAATGCCGCCCAATTTGGCGCGCACCGTTAGATAGAGGAAGGTCGTGGCGCCGGCGGCGAAGGCCGCGACTATCACCGCGGGGTAGGGTGTTACGAGGTAAAAAGCGCCGGCTACGGCGACCGCCGCCAAAACGAGCACTACCGCGAATAAAATGTCGAATAAACGAAATCCCATCGGTACCGTCCCGAGTTGCGTCCGCGCCGTTTGCGTTACCCCACGCCTATATTCTATCACACAGCAGCTTTTTGGTCAACAAGCCTTTGTCGTTGAAAAATAATGATTTACGTGCGCTCGCGGGCGCGCGGGTCATGCCGCCGGCCGCCGGCCCCGGGTCCGCCACACCCGCCACCAAAAACGGTTCATCTCGGTCAATATTTTCAGGATGACGCCCGGCGACGCGAGCGTTGAACGGCCGGAGCGCCTCGAGAAGTAGTGGACGCCGAGCTGGGCGACGCGCATCCGCGCCAACTTCGCCCGGGCGAGCATCTCGGCGTCGATGAAAGACCCCTCCGACGTCAAGGGAAGCTTCTGCAAGGCCTCTTTGGTGAACAACTTGTACGAGAAGTTAACGTCTTTCGCGCCCAAGCCGAATAGCGCGTTTATCAACCGGTTGTATATGGCGGAATATATGCCGCGCCACCAGCTGTCGCCGCGCTCAAGCCGGTACCCCGCTACGACGTCGGCGCCGTCGCGGAGCAGGAGCTCGACGCCCCGGTGGATGTCGCGGAAGTCTATGGGAAGGTCGGCGTCGGTGTAGAAGACGAGGTCTTTGGTAGCCGCCGCGAAGCCGGTGCGCAGCGTTCGGCCCAGCTTGTAGTTGCGGTCGTGATGTACCGTCTTGACCTCGGCGTATTCGGCCGCGAGCTCGTCGGCCAAGGCCGGCGTCCGGTCCGTAGAGCCGTCGTCCACCACGACGATTTCGAAGTCGTCGTGGCGAGTTCGCAGCGCCTCGCGCGCGCCCTCCACCGACGCGACGACGTTGGCTTCCTCGTTAAGCGCGGGGAAGATTACCGTTATCGAGGGTTTTACGCTTTCGAACCTTTTTGCCATAAACGTCTATTATTTAAATTATTACCTTAACGGAGCGAGGGGGTAAGGTTTATAACGGCGGGCGCCGCGGCGCCGGTTTAATTGGGGACCGCGTTGAGCGAAATTGCGCGCGGCGCGGCGCTTCGACCGGCGCTACGCCATGCTTCGGGCGAGGCGGTGAATCTGCGGAAGGAGTTCGGCGACGGCGCGTACGGCGACGGGCTCCACGACGACCTGTCCGATATCGCGCGGCATGGCCATGTAAATTTCGCCGCCGGCCGTCGGTTTTCCGGCGACCAGCGCCTCGAGCGTTTTGTCCAGATTCAAGGTGGGTAGATAAGTGGGGAGGTTGAAGCGCCGTAAAAGCGCCGCGACGCGGATGACGGCCTCGGTTGTGATTTCCCCTCGCAGCTCCGCGAGGAGGCCGGTGTATACCAGGCCCACGGCGAGCGCTTCGCCGTGGCTGAGGCCGAAACGACTCGCGCTCTCGAAGGCGCGGCCCAACGTGCGCCCCAGGTTGAGGAGATGACTCTCACCCCGTTCGCGTTCGCTCGAGGCCAGCACCGAGGCTTTGTACCGCAAACCCCTTTCGACGACGGCATCCAATTCGGCGCCGGCGCGCATGACCAACGGCGCGTTGTTTTCGAGGTACGCGAAGGCTTCCTCGCCGCCCAGTACGGCGTATTTTACCGCTTCGGCGAGGCCGGCGGAGAGATGCTTGGCCGGCAGCGTGGCCAGCAGTTCGCCGTCTACTATCACCGCCGTCGGTTGGTGGAAGGTGCCGACCTGGTTTTTAAGGCCGTCGACGTCGACGCCTACGTCGCCGCCCAAGCACAGGTCGATTTGAGCCAGGAGCGTCGTGGGGACCACGGCCCAGGGTACGCCGCTTTTGAAAGTGGCCGCGGCGAAGCCGGCGACGTCGCACACGCTCCCGCCCCCCAGCGCTACCACGACGTCCGACCGGCTGACCACCGCGGCGGCGAAACCCCGATACAAGTCGGCGAGTTGGGCGAAGTTTTTAGCCTCGTCGCCCGAGGCGACGGTGGCGGACCTGACCGCGAAACCCGCGCGCTCGAGCGCGGGGGCGAGCGCTTTGAGGTACAGCGGCTTAACGTGTTCATCCGTGACGACGACGGCGCGCCGGGCGTCGGGCGCCGCGGCGCGGAGGACGTTGCCTGCGCGCGCGAGGGCGCCGCGCTCGCCGTGGGCGCGGTAGGTCGCGCCTGCATATTTGACCTCTATATCGAACATGTCTCTTGCCCGCGTGAAAATACCACATCGGCTTCCGCGGGGCAAGATATTCTTGACCTCGCCGAGTCGAGGCCCTATAATCAATTTCGTGAAGGTTGTGACGCCTCTACAGATGCGGGACGTCGACCGTCGTGCCGTGGACGGATTCGGCGTCCCGTCGTCCGTCTTGATGGACCGAGCGGGCGCGGCCGCGGCAGCGGTCGCGCTCAAGCTCGCGGAAGGGGGCCGCGCGGTAGTCGCCGCCGGCCCGGGCAATAACGGCGGCGACGGTTTCGTGGCGGCCAGGTATTTATCCGACGCCGGCTTCGACGTTGCCGTACACTTGCTCGGGCGGGCGGCCCGCTTGAAGGGCGACGCCGCCGCGAATTGTAAGTCGTTCGTTAATTGCGGCGGCCGGCTCGAGGAGTACGAGCGTCGTCGCTTCGGCCGGGACGTCGCCCGGGAGGGCGTCGCGTTGGACGCCATGCTGGGGACCGGCAGCCGCGGCGGCTTGACGGGCGCGTTCGCCGAGGCGGCGACGACGCTGCGCCGAGCCGGCGGGCCGGTAGTCGCGGTTGACGTGCCCTCCGGCGTCGACGCCGCCACCGGCGCGGTGCCGGGCGAGGCGGTAGTTGCGGACGCCACGGTCACCTTCGGATTGCCCAAGATCGGCCTTCTACAATACCCCGGGCGCGGTTGCGCCGGCGAGATACACGTGGCCGACGTCGGTTACCCCGGCGCTGCCGTCGACGAGTTGGCTTTCGAGCCTTCGGGCGAAGCGCCCGGCTACGTCGCGCGGATACCGGCGGTAGATGAGGTCGCGGCGTTGCTGCCTCCCCGGCCGTTGAATTTGCACAAGGGCGCCGCCGGCCGGGCGTACGTATTAGCCGGTTCGCGCGGCATGAGCGGCGCCGCGGCGCTGGCGGGGCAGGCTTGTTTGCGGGCCGGAGCCGGTTTGGTGGAAGTGGGCCTGCCGGCCGGGCTCGACGTCATCTTCAGCGGGGCGACGTTAGAATGTCTGTCGCACCCGCTGCCCCAGACGCCGGAGGGCGCGCTCGCCGCCGAGGCCGCGCCGGCGGTCGCCGAGAAGCTCGCCGGGGCCGACGCCGCCGCCATCGGCCCGGGCCTGGGCCGCGCCAAGGCGACCGGCGATTTGTTGAGCGAAGTGACGCGCCGCGTGAAGTGCCCGGTCGTGGTCGACGCCGACGGCCTATACCTCCTCGGCCTGGAAGGGCTGACGCGGCGGCGGCTGCGCGGCGTGTTGACGCCTCACCCGGGCGAGATGGCGCAGCTCTTCGGCGTGAGCGCGGGCGACGTGCAGCGCGACCGGCTGCGGTGGGCGCGCGAGCTTGCGGCGCAAACGGGTATGGCGGTCATTTTAAAAGGCTACCTGAGCGTAATCGCCGCGCCGGGCGAGGAGACCTGGCTCAACCCGACCGGGAACCCGGGCCTCGCCAGCGGCGGCAGCGGCGACGTCTTGACGGGGGTCGTGCTCGCGTTCCTCGCGGGGGGCTCGTCGCCCGCGGCGGCGGCGCGCGCCGGCGCGTACGTCCACGGCCTTGCCGCCGACGTAGCCGCGGAGGCTTCGGGGGAGCGGTCGTTGGTGGCGGGTGACGTTCTGGAGGCGCTGCCGGCGGCGATAAAGGTGATAGAGGAAGGCCCGGGCGAAGGCGACCCGGGTTGGGATAATCTATTCGCGTCGTACGGTTAACGGGCCGGGCGGCGCGACCTTCATGCCGAAAACAGGAGGTGCTTTTATGGTACGTATCGCTGCTATTTTAATCATCTCCGGTGTCGTGCTGGCGTCGGCGGCTTGGGCCGGAGCCTTCGGCTTTGGCATGGGCGTGGCGCTCTACAAACCGACAGAGGCGGGGTCTTCTTACACGCCGCTATTTTCGGGACAAGGTTATTACTGGGTGAATAAGCACGTCGTGCCGTCGCTCGAGGTCGGCTACTCGCGTTATACGATCAACAATACAACGTACAACTACATGCCTATTATCCCGGGCGCAACCTATCACTTCGTATTGACGAAGAATTTCGACCCCTACGCCGGCTTGGGGCTGGTTTACGCCCGAAAATGGTGGAGCGGCGCGCTTCAAGGCAACGATAATACGTGGGGTTACGCCGGCTCGGTCGGGTTAAACGTCGCGGCGACGGAGAACTTCGGCTTCGGCCTCGGCGTGGATTACGTCGTGCCCGACGCGGGCGACTTCAAAAACAGCGGTTACCCCGCGTTCAGGTTAAGCCTCGGCGCCGGCGGTTTCTAAAGCACGGTGGCCTTCATCCGCTTCAAAGGGCCGTACGCGTACCTGGTGGAGAACGAGCGCCGCAAGGTTGGCGGCAGGAGCTACGTCCGCCAGCGCGTCCTCTACTACCTCGGCCGCGAGCCGGCGATAGACGACGACGTTATCGCCGAGGTGGAGCGTCGCTTTCCGGGGGCGGCCGTGGATTGGCGAGCGTTGAGGGAGGAACTGGCCGGCGGTCGCGTCTCGAGCGAGCGGAAGCCGGTCCGCAGGCGTCCGCCGAGACCCGATAAGCCTAAACGTAAGGAACGGGGGGATAGAGTTCGCGGCGTTGCGCCGCGACGCACTTCATTCGATTTCGGCCGAGGCCGCCGGGTCGAACGGGTTGGTCCGGACCGCGAGCGAGAAGAGGTACGGATACTTCCGCTGGAGGTGTTCCATGTATGCGAGCCACTCGCCGATGGTCCGCGCGTACGCCCGGCTGACGTCACCGGCCAGGTGTTCGTAATCCGCCGCGGGCAGGCCGTACGCCGTAGCGCGGTGGGATAACTCCTCGGCCAGGTGGGTAACGGCCCATAGCACGTCGGTGAAGGATTCGTGTTCCAGCAGGTTCGGGTTTTCCAAAAGCCTTAGCAGGAATTCCCTTTTAGCCAGAAGGAAGTCCCGAAGCTCGTCGAGGGCTTCCGGTTTGACCTCGATGGTGTAGTCGTATTCGGCCATACGTTTGCCGGCCTGCGCGAAGTCGCCGTGCGTCCAATCTTTATTTAAGAGTAGGTTTTGGCGGACTTCGTCGAAGTCTTCGTCGAGGGCGATAATGCGCTGGAGTAGTCCCGTTCCGACTTCAGCGAAGAAGGCGCCTATGACCATATTCAATTTGTTTAGCAGGGCGCGCTTCTCGCGTTGGCTGAGTAGGCGGTGTATGATAACGGTAACGAGCAGGACCTCGATCGGGACGAAGGCGATGTCGCCCACCAGGTAGATGAATATGTGGCGGACGTCGCGGAAGATGGCGAAATGGAGCACGTAAACGAGCGTCGACAGGACGACGAGCGCGGCGGTCAGATAGATGAGCCAGTTCGTGCGGTTCATAACGACGACCCCTTTTTGGTGGTTTTTTAACGGCGACTATAATATAATATTTGCGGCGTCGTGACGCGGTAAAAAGGCGGCCGCGTAAACCTACTCGGAAGAATCGACGGGGGTAAAGGGTATAGTCCTTTTGAATAAAGAAAGAGGGCCGGGATTGGTGAACGGTTTATGAAGAAATTGGCTATATTCGGGTTTGTGGCTTTAACGGCCGCGGCCGGGGCGACGCAGACGACGCCCGAGGCCGCGGTCTTCTTCAACGACGGCATCGCGGCGGCGAACGCGGGCCGTCACGAGGAGGCCGTAGCGGCGTTCGAGAAAAGCCTGGCCCAGGACCCCAACCTGGTCGAGGCCCACGAGTGGATTGCGCATATTCTGATTCTGCAAGGGGACTACGACGGCGCTATCGAGCGTTATCAACGCATCGTCGCCCGCCGTCCCTCGACCGATTCGAAGGTGAGCCTCGGGCTGGCGTACCTCCGCGTGGGCGACGTCGACATGGCGGTTAAAACGTTGTCGAACGCCGTGGCCGCGGACCCGGACCATTCTAAGGGGTGGAATAATCTCTCCATAGCGTACTTGCGGCAAGGAAAAGTCGTCGACGCCCGCGCCGCGGCCGAGCGGGCGGTCGCCCTCGAGCCGAACTTCGCGTCGGCGCACGTCAACCTCGGCAACGTCGAGCTGCGCGAGGGGAACGCGGCGACGGCCGTCGCGGCCTTCGAAAAGGCCGTGGCGTTGAACGCCGACCAGGCCGACGCCTATTACGGCCTGGCCGAAGCCTATAACTATCTGGGCGAGGAGGGGAAGGCGGGCGATTACTACGTGCAGTACCTGGAACGCGCCGGCCCCGACCATGCGAGGCGGGATGCCGCGGTCAAGTGGCTATGGGAGCACGGCCGGGGCGCGGAGGTGCCCAGGTAATGGCGCGTCGTAGGCGCCGCTCGAGTACGCCTTTCGACGTCGTCGTGGGTCGCAACAGCGTTAGGGCGGCGCTCGCGGCCGGGGCGCGTGAGGTACGTACGGTGGTAGTGGACCGTGCCGGCGGCGGCGAAGTGGTCGACGAGATAAAACGGCTGGCGCGGGACGTGGGCGCGGAACTAAACGTGGCCTCGAGCCACGAACTGACGAAGCTCGCCGGAGGGGATTTCCACCAGGGCGTCGCCGCATACGTCGCCAAGATGCCGAAGCCGTCTTGGGAGAAACTCGTCGCCGGGCCGCGGGCCGGAAGGCCGTTCGTCGTCCTCGACCGCGTGGAGGACCCGCGCAATTTAGGTTCGGTCGTCCGTTCGGCGGCGGCGTTCGGCGCGGGGGGCGTCTTCTTCCCGCCGCGCCGCCAGGTTCAGGTTACTCCTTCGGTAGCGAAGGTGGCGGAGGGCGGCTTGGAATACGTCCCGGTCGTGCCGGTAAACAACGTCGCTCAGTTCTTGCGGCAGGTGAAAGAGGTCGGGATTTGGTGCTACGGCTTGGAGGCGGACGGCGAAGCGCGGATGGATGAGCTCGAGTTCGGCCGGGACGCGTCGTTCGTTCTGGGCGGCGAGGGTGTCGGCCTGAGCGCCGCGGCGCGGAAAGAATGCGACGCCGTCGTGGCCATTCCACACGCCGACGACGTCCCGCCGCTAAACGTGGCCGCCGCGGCGGCCGTAACCCTTTACGAGTTTCGGCGCCAGCATCCGCTGGCCGGAGCCGTAAATCGAAAGGGGTAAATATATGAAAATAAAGGCGTTATTAACCGGATTGTGTTTCGTCGCGATAGGCGTACCCCTTATATTAGCCGGCTGCAGCCCGTCGGGGAAATTCGGGGCCCCGATAATAGCCAAGGAAGAGACCGCCATCTCGGACATCATGGACAACCCGGCGTCATTCGAGGGCAAGACCGTTATGGTGAAGGGCCAGGTGGCGACGGTGGACGACGACGGCCTCGGCTTCCAATTGGACAACGGCCTCGGCACCTTGCTTTACGTCAAGGTCGCCGGCGATTTCAAAATATTGGACGGGGCCAAGTACCATCTCGCTACGGCCGAGGGGAAGATCGCGGTCGACAAGGATACCGGAAAGCCCCGTTTAGCGGCTTCGGGCGTCGAAGTTAAATAAGTCGCTTCTATCGGGTAGCCGGCGCCGGCCGCGCCGGCTTTTTTCTTTTTCCGAGCCCGGGCCGTTGTGGTAATATGCCGCGTGAAGGTCCTCGCCGAAATCCTACGCAACAGGTACGTATTGGCGTTGGCCGCGTCTTTGGCCGCGCTTTTTGCCGCGAGCTTTCTTATGCCGCCCGCGGCGCGCGCGCTGGCGCGTTTCTTCGCGTACATGTCGCTGGCCTCCAACACCATCCCGCTGCCGGCGACGCCGTTTGTGATATATATGGGGCGGGAATACCCCTGGATAGTCGTGGCGCTCTTGGGCGGCGCGGCGACGTCGTTGGCCAACCTCCTCGATTACGAGATATTCTCGAGCATCTTCAAAACGAAGCTGCTGCGTAAAATTAAGGAGAGCGAGCATTCCCAGGCCAGCATCCGGGCATTTTCGCGCGTCGCTTTTCTGGCGCTCGTGGGCGTAAACATCGTCTTATTCTCTTGGGACCTGGTGCGCCTGGTGGCGATCGCGGCGAAATACCCCCGCGCCAAATACGTCGCGGCGACGTTCATAGGTCGGACGGTGCGCTACGCCGTCTTGGCCGCGGCGGGCGAGTTCTTCGAGCCCCCCAT
>SDBS01003234.1_pt1 | contig 15966 bp, 12 predicted proteins | sample 2277091 | NCBI WGS metagenome assembly SDBS01 (sample SAMN10404972, study PRJNA504765) | marine sediment metagenome | isolation source: marine sediment core GS10_PC15, 163 cmbsf | place: Arctic Ocean: Southern Knipovich Ridge | collected 2010 | reverse complement strand
GGTTTAAATTTGGTGATTATTTCTGAAGGCATACCAATTCACGATTCAATAGGAATAATGAACAAAGCAAAAGAAAATGCTTTAACCGTTATTGGACCAAATACGCCAGGAATTATCTCAGTAAATGAGTGTAAAATCGGAATAATGCCATCACATATCTTCAAAAAAGGGAAAGTGGGTATAATTTCGAGGAGTGGAACACTAACATATGAAATAGTTAATGAACTGTCTAAGAATAAACTAGGCCAAAGTACGGTTCTTGGAATTGGTGGAGACCCAGTAATCGGAATAGATTTCATTGGAGCATTAAAATTGTTTGAAGAAGATCATAGAACAGAAAAAATCGTGATTATTGGGGAAATCGGAGGAGATTTAGAAGAAAGAACAGCTAAGTTTCTGAAAAATTACTCAAAATATGTAGTAGTTTATATTGCTGGAAGAACCGCTCCACCGGATAAGAGAATGGGACATGCAGGAGCCATTATATCAGCAGGTATAGGAACGGCGAAATCGAAAATAAATAAATTTATGAGTGTAGGAATCAAAGTTGCACAACTTCCCTCAGAAGTTGTTAGATTACTAAAATAAGATATATAATATTTTCCAAGAAGAATTACTTTTATGTTCATGAGTTTATAACCGGAATCATAGTATATAGCATCAAGTCTGATAAAATTCAGATTTTCATCGCAGGTGTTTTAAACTTCTCCGGCAATAAGCAAATAACCAAATACTGTCTTGGAAAGATCTATAACTGAGAATCTCGACTTGAACTATTGGATAAGCAACTACCTAACCCTCGGTTGTAGAATTAGCACAATTGTTAAAAGTAGTATAATAACGAAAAAGTTTCGTATTCTAATAATTTGTGTTCCTCGACTGTTTCATTTAAGTTAATTCGATATATGTGATATTTAGGATCTAATTGTCCACAATTTTATTTAAGATTCATTAAACTAATTTATCTACATTAACTATTCGAAATATTTATAAAAAACTATAGTGTACGAAGGAAGTTATGCCCAGAAGAAAATATAGAAGCTTAATTCTTCCCGAAGGACTATACAAAGAACTTGAAAAATACATTGAACAAACAAATGGAATGTACGTAACCATCTCAGAAGTTGTAAGAGAAGCATTAAGAGAATACCTTAAAAATCATTCTTAATCCAACATCAACCCAAATCTCTAATGAATCAAAGTAATTAGAAAAAAGAGAGATATGGGAAAGTTGAAAGTGTATTTATCATTTGATGGTTGTCACAATCAAAATCTCAGCCTCATGTGCATTCCTTATACTCCAATCTATTAATTGTCAGTTTTGAGATTAAATTTTTTTACAATGAATCCAGATATATCTGTTTTGAGTATTTGTTTTCTCGTCGATTGACTCGGCAAGATATTCCTCTAAAAGCTATGGTCAGTACCATGCCCTAAAGTTTCGTAAGTTAATATTCATCTTTAATTATTTCATTATTAATTTCTCTGCATTATCATAACATCATTATTTTTAAATTAAGTATTTTTTTAGTAACATTAACATTCAGTTAATGAATCATAACTTTGAATTAAAAATGGCGCCGGGGACGGGATTTTCATCCTAAGAGGTTCCTCTTAGAACTTTGAACCCGTGAGACCCGAAGGGTCACAGACTTAGCAGGCCTGCTCCATACCAGGCTAGGATACCCCGGCTTTAATAAAGACAATTGAATAATCTTCAATAATTTAAAACTTTCCAGTCTATTCCGTTACAAGGAAGAGTTAGAAAGATAAAGATGGATAATAAACTACGATAGTTATTAGGAGAATAATAAATATACTTAAAAATAGATAATCAATAGTTCAGTTTTTCTGCTCAGTTATATTTAATCAAGGGATCTGAAATAACTTGCTAAACTTTTAAACGCAAGTAACATATCTATAAGGTTTGTGCAAAATCTTTATAGAAGTTGCAACCATTACATATAATGAGTGGTGGATCTAAGTGGGAACTAGGGGTTCCCTAAGGAGAAATCCTGACCGCAAACCCCCTATACGGCGGACAATGCTGAAGTGAGGCGCTTAGGCTCCTCTCAACCTTTAATGTATCTACAATGAATACCTGTCCTCTAGGGCTGACGGTTATGGGATAGTCTCTTCGCAGGGATTATTTCCATATTTGCTGAGTGAATCTGGCCAGGCTCGGAAGAGAGCAACCTAAACTCAGACGATCAGCGCTTAGGGGGTCGCGGGTATGAGCATGGTTGTTAATGGTTCGTGGAAAACCGGACGTCGATCTTCAGTGGTCCATCGCTCACCTGAGTTGTTATAATATTAAGAGAGATGATACTTTTATCTAAACAATTCTTGAGTTTGAACATAGATGAACTGATTTATAAATTGGTAAACCTCGAAATGTATTAGATAATTTTAGAATTAAACGTGAGAAAAAATGAAAATTGCAGTATCAGGTAAAGGAGGAACTGGAAAGACAACAATATCAGCATTATTAGCACGTATATTCTTGCAAAAAGGATTTAAAGTTTTAGCTATTGATGCAGATCCTAATACCACACTAGCTTTTAGTTTAGGGATAACTCCTGAAGAAGCGGATAAGATAAGTCCGATCTCAGAAAACTTGAACTTAATCGAAGAAAAAACAGGAGTAAAACCAGGTTCTTATGGGTCTCTCTTTCGTCTTTCTTTCAGAGTTGATGATATTGTTCAGAAGTTTAGTGTTGAGTCCCCAGTGGGTGTTCCACTCCTCATTATGGGCGCTGTTAAGTCTGCTGGACAGGGATGTATGTGTCCAGCTAATACCCTAATTAGAGCTTTACTTCGACATCTTCTGACAAAGCATAAAGAGATGGTTGTAGTAGATATGGTCGCGGGAGTTGAACATTTAGGTCGGGGTACAGTCAAGTATATTGATGTAATGTTAATAGTTTGTGAGCCAAACTTAAAATCTCTAGAGACTGCAAAAAGAATTTTTAGGCTTTCTAATGAGATGGGGCTTAAAAATATCTTTACTATTGGTAATAAAGTGTGTGATGATTTCGATGAAAAGATGATTAAACAATATTTTAAAAAGAATAAGATTCCTTTACTCGGATTCATCCCTTATGATGAAGTAATTAAAAGAACAGACGCAATAGGTCGGACGGTAATAGATATTTCTAATCCAACACCTGGTGTAAAAAGCATTATTAGAATAGGTGAACGATTACTAAATAAAACGTGATAAGAGACATACATTCATCCAAATCCCTTTTTATTTCAAGCCTCCTCTGAGTAATTGAGTTATGTCGATGAAGATTAATAATGTACTAAATTAACCAATACTAAATCTTAAATGAATCAAATTATATTATATCCTCAATATTAACGTAATAGAACAGTTATTCTATAAAATATCACATACAAAGTGAATAGAATACTATTACCAAAACTGTTAAGTCGATATTCAATTGTAGAATCTAGAAAATTGTCAAGAATTCAAGAAACCCAATGTAAATGAAAAGAATTGTAGCAATAAAAATAAGGAAAAACATGGTCAACTACAGTTTTTTTACCAAATCAAAACTAATTTATCCTTGAAAATCTATTAAAAAAATAAAAATTAGTACGCGATAGTTTTAAAAGATCAATCCAGTAAAGAGTGTTTACATTAATCGGATATTATACAGCGTAGTTGATCTAATAAAAACTTCTGAATTACATAAATATTAAAAAAAACTACTATTCAAATTATCTAATGAAAACATAAAAATAACACGAATAAGATAAAAAAAATCTTTTTCATAAAAAACAACTTATAAATCAGAAAAAAATATAATCGTTGAGAATAACATATTATTTTTTATCAAATATATCCTTAAAAGAAAACATGGGTAAAAAAAATGACTATTCAACCTTTAGAAAGATTCACGGATATGAAATTTAAACCGATCAAGACATATAACCTAAACGATAAAAATGAATCATATAAACCCATAAAACGAATAGAGAAAAAACCATTTTTAGAAACAGACCAGTCGGAAAATATAGCTAAAGCATATGTAATATCCGCAAACTATGATGGGAAAAAACGGGTAGTATACCTAAAATTATATTCTACAAAGAGAAAGAAGATTTATTTCTGGTATGACAATACTAATCATCTACCCTACTGCTTATCAGATCTCTCAAAGACTGCACTTGAAAATATCAACCCTCTTAAGAATCACCCTGGGTTGACACGGATAGAAACCGTGAAAAAATATGATCTACTTAAAGATAAAGAAGTTACAATGTCTAAGATCATCGCAAAAGACCCACTAAGTATTGGAGGAAGATCAAGTAGAGCAATACGTGAAATCCTGCCAAAAACTTGGGAAGCAAACATTAGATACTACAACGGTTACATCTATGATAAACAACTTCTTATGGGTATGCCCTATAAAGTTAAGGCAGGAAAATTAAAGAACATTGATTATGTTCCTCCTGAAGATGTTCTTCGAAATATTCAATCCATTTTCAAAGATGAACATGAAGATTTTAAAAAGTATATTGCGCATTGGATTAAACTTCTTCAATGTCCAGTACCAGACATACAAAGACTTGCGTTAGATATCGAGGTTTTTTCTCCTAAAGAGGATAGAATTCCAGATCCTAATTTGGCAAATAACCCAATAATAGCAACGTCCTTCATAGATACAGAAGGTAATAAGAGAGTTCTAGTGCTAAAAAATAAAGAAGATATTAACAAAGAAATTGAGACTGACCTTTCCGATGTGAAAGTAGAATATTATGATGAAGAAGTGGAACTCATAGAAGAAATATTTAAAGTTCTACGAATATATCCCCTTATCTTAACTTTCAACGGTGATGACTTTGATCTACGTTATATTTACCACCGGGCTGAAAATCTAGGCTTTCAAAAGAATGGGATTCCAATAATTCTAGGATCAAGGTTTGCCTTGTTAAAGTATGGTATACATATTGACCTTTACAGGTTCTTCTTTAATAGATCAATACAAAACTATGCCTTTAGTAGGAAATATACTGAGTTCTCTCTAAATGCTATAGCTATAGCACTTTTAGGATCTGGAAAAATTCCATTAAAGTCTCCTATATCGAAATTAACATACTCAGAACTTGTTAAATACTGCTTAATGGACTCAGAATTAACTCTTAAATTAACGACTTTTAGCGATAATTTAGTGATGAAGCTCATCTTTATTCTTATGCGGATCACAAAATTACCTATGGAAGATTTGACAAGACAAGGAGTTTCTAATTGGATAAAAAATATAATGTATTTTGAACATCGACGTTTGAATTATCTTATTCCTAGATCAGAAGATATTCTATCCGCTAAGGGTAATGCAGCTTCTACTGCACTGATTAAAGGAAAGAAGTATAAAGGAGCGGCAGTCGTTAACCCCACACCAGGTGTACACTTCAATGTCACAGTTGTAGATTTTGCATCGTTGTATCCCAGCATAATTAAAGTTCGTAACATTTCATACGAAACAGTTCTTTGTACACATCATGAATGTCGTAACAATAAGATTCCTGACTTACCACATTGGATTTGTCATGTAAGGAAGGGTTTATCAAGTCAAATTATTGGATCTCTCCGAGATATGCGTGTTAAATGGTATAAGACAAAAGCAAAAGATCAATCGTTACCCGAATCTCTTCGTAACTTCTACAACGTCGTTCAGCTCACCCTGAAAGTTCTTTTAAATGCATCTTACGGGGTAATGGGTTCTGAAAATTTCAGTTTATATTGTCCCCCAGTTGCAGAGGCTGTTACAGCTTATGGAAGAGATGCGATGAAAAAAACAGTTGATAGAGCTCAGTCTCTTGGGGTTAAGGTTTTATACGGTGATACAGATAGCTTATTCCTTAAATCACCTACACCGGAACAAATTAATGATTTGATTAAGTGGTCCAATGAAAAGCTTCAGATGGAACTTGAAATAGAAAAGGAATATCGATATTCTGTTTTAACGAAACTAAAGAAGAATTATCTGGGGATATATCAAGATGGTACTGTCGATATTAAAGGATTAATTGGTAAAAAAAGACACACACCTAAATTTTTGAAAGACGCTTTCATGAAAATGATTAAGATTCTTGGAGATGTACAATCATCAAAGGAATTTGAGAAAGCTAAAAAGAGCATTAGAAATATTGTTCATGATTGCTATAGTAAATTGATGAATAGGGAATACACTCTCGATTATTTGACTGTAAATATAACGATCAGTAAACCGCTTAATAAATATATAAAAACAACACCTCAACACGTTAAAGCTGCAAAGCTTCTAATTAAAGCGGGATATGATGTTAAACAGGGACAAATCATTCGTTTTATTAAAACTATAGATGATATTGGAGTTAAACCTCTTCAATTAGCTGATCGTGAATTAAAGGATATAGATATAAAGAAATATGTGGAGCATTTGAAGTCGACTTTTGATCAAGTCTTGGATGCTTTAGGAATAAGCTTTAATGATATCTTAGGAATCTCAAAACTTGATTCCTTTCTGTGGGGTTCATAAAATACAATGAAAAAGACTATTTAGAATGAATTGAACATATGTTTAATGGGTTGGATCTTTGAATAACACATCGCCTCATTTTTTAGATGATCTTGATCTCAGAATCCTCGCCATTCTAAATGAAGATGCTCGTATAAGTTACAGAGAAATAGCAAAAAAATTGGGTATAGCATCTGGAACTGTATATAATAGAATTAAAAAAATGACTGATAATGGAATTATTAAAGGATATATCCCTCTCTTAGATCACAGAAAATTAGGGTATGATTTAACAGTTCTTATTCTCATTCAAGTTGAGGGAGAATATCTTACTAAAGTTGAAAAGATGCTCGCAACACCTAAGGAGGTTCTTGCCGTTTACGACATTACAGGAGAATTTGATGTGGCCGTAATTGCAAGGTTTAAGAATACAAAATCTATGAACAACTTCATAAAAAGTACCTTAAAAATATCTTACATTCGTAGAACAGTAACTAATGTTGTTCTAAACATCGTTAAGGAGGATCAGAGATTAAAGATTTAACGAGTTAGAACTCAGGCAAAGAATGAACCTTCTTAAAAAAGTTTTTTTTTCGAATAGTAGGTTATAAGCGGTAACCACTAGCCTTTTTAAGCTTCATTTATTAGTAAGAACTAAGTAAAATAATAAATATTAACTGTGGCAAAATTCATGACATTTCCCAGAGAGAAAGAAGGATATATTCTAAGAACAGTTCACGCAATTTGCCAAGATCATATCAGAAGAGTTGTAGATACTGTTAGGGAATTAACAAATATGGTTTTCGACCTATCGGAAGGAAACTTGAAAAATATGGAAGACCATTTCGCTGAAATCAAAAAATTAAAAACTGAAGCATCTGAGCATCGACAAACACTTTTAAATGAACTTGCTGAAGTGGGAATGTTACTTCTAAACCGAGAAGATTTCCTTAGACTTGCAGTTCAATTGGGAGAAATAGTAGATTATTGTGAGGGAGCTGCCTATAGAATCAACTATATCGTCTCCAAAAAGCTAAATCTCGATAATACAATTAAAACTGGTCTCTTTAATCTTAGTAAAAATGTTTTAAAAACAGTAACAAATCTTAGGGAAGCAATTTTTTCCTTAAATTATGGAAGTTCAAGGATAATAAATATGGCTAAAAATGTTGAGATCGCTGAATACATTGTCGATGAAATATTCAGAGAGATAGAAGTAAAGATAATAGATGCTAAACTGGAACTTGGAACAACCCTAATTCTGCGAGATTTAGTGAATTTCTTGGAAGATATCGCAGATAAAGCAGAAGACGCCTCAGATTCAACTAGAATTCTAGCTCTGGGAGCTTAAAAATGGCCAATTCACCACAATTCAACGCCGAATTAATAGGAAATAGATTAATAGTTTGGGACTATAAACAAGCTTCGGGACTTTATAAACTTGGGTTTTATGGTAAACCTGTTGGTATAGCAAAACCTAAGTCTGCAGAATTTGAAACACAACTCATCGTCGATCTTATTGAAGGATTTTATCTTCTTGAAAAAAAAATAATAAAGATCCACAAAGGACCTAAAAAGAGAAGAATGGGAGTAAAACGGTTTCAAAAATATGCTGAGAAAACGTATCGAAGATTTAATCTGAATTATTTAGTTTATAAAAAACTTCGAAATCGTGGCTATGTTGTCCTTCCAGGGATAAAATTCGGTTGTGAATTCGCGGTCTATGAGAGAGGGCCCGGTATAGATCATGCGCCATATATGATCTCTGTTAGAGCAGCAGGAGATACAATCACATCAACAGAGATAGTTAGAGCAGGCAGATTAGCTACTTCAGTTAGAAAAAGATTCATTATTGCAATCCCAAATCTTATGACAGAAACAGTTCATTATCTCATGTTTAAATGGTTTAAAGCATAATTTGTTGAAATAATGCTGTTAATTAATTTTCATGATTTGAATTAATTAAATGGTTCATAAATTACTCCAAACGTATATGTTAACGCTATTAGATTGTTTAATAATTAATTGTTTCACATGAAAAAAAGGAGGATAAATCCCTTATTCTATTTCATTGCTTGTAAGAAAATAAATAATGTTTGGTATGGTATCATACTTGATGATGAGAAGCGAATAGTCGTATCTTATTTCTCTGTTAACGATAGAAGCGATGTTATAGCAAGTATTATAGAATATTTACCGAATGACTCTGAATTTTTAGAGATCAAACATGATAAATTTGCATTCAACATTCTCAAAACAATGAGTCAGATTTATGAAGGAAAATCTAGCAAATATGATTTTATGTTAGCCTTAGATAACTTATCCCTTTTCACTCGGAGAGTACTGTTTTTAACTTCACAAATTCCAAGAGGATTTGTTGCTACTTATGGGGGAATCGCTAAAGCTGTTGGAAATCTTCGGGGTGCTAGAGCTGTTGGAAATGTTGAGGCAAGGAATCCTTTTGCACCCTTCATTCCCTGTCATCGGGTAGTTAGATCAACCCTTGATTTGGGTGGTTATGGGGGTGGTTTAGACGCTAAACGACAAATTCTCGAGAGAGAAGATGTGATATTTGATGGAAATCGTGTTTCAAGAAAATGTCTTTGGACACCTAAATAGTAGAACTAATAGATCTTCGTAATAGTTAACCATTAATTATTGACGGTTTAAAGGAAGATTGATAATAACTATGTCTTTCTTCATAATCATCGTTTAACAAATATTTCTGAATCTTTGGATCTTTCAAATGTTTTAGGACATAATATTACCACAGATATAGCCGTCCTGTTTCAGTTTTAATGGACATCCTCCACCACATATTGACATTTCGGGACATCCATCACATTTTTCGGGGGCATACTTCCGGTTACGTATATCTTTACAGAGGGGATGGTTCCAGATCTTATTCCAGTCTTCAGTAAGTATATTACCGAGTTGCTTGAAGAAGCTTTGACATGGAATAACATTTCCTGTTGGCTCGATACACATACTTATTCTACACGCACTACACGATTTAATGCCAAGCTCCAACTGGAGAGGGTTCATAACACAGTATTGAGTGGGTGTATACCAGATGAAGTCCATGTTTAATGTTCGTGCATAATCTCTAATCCTGATCAATAGTGATTCAAGCCTAGATTCTGATAAACCAAAATCCTTAGCTACTTCTGGAGCTTTTCCGGAGTAGATGAGACCGTTACATGCAAATTGATTAAGACCAAGTTTGTGAATAAATTGTATAGTCTCGATAATGTCGTTCATGTTGAATTTATTTAGCGTAGTATTAGTTAGAGTGTAGATGGGTGTCGCTATTGCATTTTTCAACCCAGCGACAGTTTCCTTCCAGCTACCTTCAACACCCGTTATCCTATCATGAATCTCTTCTCTGTGGGATTCCAACGTAATTTGAATGTGATCTATACCCGCTTTAATAAGATTATCAACATAAACTGGATCACTTAACTTTCTACCATTTGTAATAAGTCCGGTAACGAGTCCTTTCTCCTCAGCATAACGGATTAATTTGGGAAGATCTTCTCTAAGAGTTGGTTCGCCCCCAGTAAATGTTATGTGAGGTACACCTATCTCAAAGAGCTTATCAATTACTCTAAACCACTCTTCTGTAGTTAACTCCTTTACTTCTCGAGAACCCCCTGCATAACAATGAATACAGCGATTATGACAACGATAGGTTAAGGCAAGATCCATTCTATAGGGAGCGGATAACTCCGCTGTGAAAGGTTCAATCTTCTCCACACCAAGATAAGATACAGGACATATGTCACTCGTCTTAGCAAAAGTGTTAACGATGAAGAGGACATCCTGATAATCGTTTAGTGCTGTTTCAGCATCAACTTTATATCGTTTACAGATCTCTTTAACCGCTTCTTGTTCAGTCGCTCCTTTTATAAAAAAATAGATGTACTCAACTGCAGATTTATTGAGGAAAAGAACACGAGAGGCATTGATAACTAAAACACCGGTACCATTCTCTTCAACTTTTAAGTGGAGACGTAATCCTTCCCATTCGCCAGTAGCTTTGTAATGATACAAACCCTTTTTTACGTTTTTAGGAAATAGTCTACTAATAATTTTCATTTTTAACGTGCACCTCCACCAGCACAAGCACAAGCGCATGAGACACAGGCACAAGCGCAAGCACAATTAGCACAAGCACATACACATCGTGATTTATGGCGTATAGACCTTGATGATTGAGTTGAAACTTTTGGGGGTATCAACCTCTTTGTGAAATCTTCAACGTTCTTGACCAATCCTCCAGCAGCTTCCTCGATCCCTGTAACTATTTTATCTGCGAATTCTTGAGCTGGAATGGGTTTAACTTCAACAGCCGTAGATGATCCAGTTGGGGTTGTGGTTGTTTTACTGGAAAAGTGGGGTCCATACCAGTACCAGTTGGGGCGTGGCATAAATAAGATGTGAGGTGGAAAAGCTTCTTTAAATCTTTGTCCATATTTTTCATCGAGGAGGAGCCATTCCAAGTTCTTCTCGAGGGTTTCCTCTGCGAGCTGAGGTGTACTAGCTTGTTTAACTTGGTTCCAAGCTGTGTTGACGATTGATTTATAATAGTTAACTGTATCTTTCCGGGCGTATCCACGCATCTTCTTATCTACATTCTCTCTCAGGCTTATGTAGGTTCCAGCTAATCTTCGTTCATTCAAGGAGCCATTCGGTCCAATAGCTCTTAGAAAATCTATTTCATAGTATCTAGGATGCTGTTTTGTGTCTTCTGATTGGTTGAGTAGTTTTTCTACTTTAATCAATGGTTCAATCTCTTTAATCTTGATAAACCGCTTAAGTAAAAGACTGAAGAGGACCATGGTTAATACTCTGACTGGTTTCAAACCTACGACTACAGCCGCTTCTACAGCCGTGAGGCTTCGAGCAGGACCTAGAGCTTCAATCTTAATCTTAGGCTTCTGATATACTTCCTTTCGTTTTCTAAGTAAGATAATGACTATGAAAATACCTACTATACCAAGGAATATGGACAGATAAAACCAGATATCTGGTCCGGTAGGGGGTGCTGGAGGGGGAATTGTGATATATTGCTCTGGAACAGAAACTCCGAAGATTAATTTAGTGTTCGGTGGAAGATTGTTGCGCTCCCAGTATACAGCAAATTCACCGTCAACAGTTGTATAGTATGCATCCTCAGAGGTTTTAATATTCTCTTTTGTAACCCCATTTGGTGGGACAATAGCAAGACGCAGATCTTCCACTCTTGCGTCTTCAAAATATGTAGGCATAAATTGTAGTCCTAGATACCCCGGATTCATCTCATCCAGTTGAATAATGGATGGGGCTGGAAATGTTGAGATAAGTAGGACAGTTCCACCTTCTCCTGGTCCCATTGAGTGTCCTAGATACACTTCAATACCGTAGTAACTCCCACCGCTAATGTCTTCCCAGTTTAAATTATTCCCTGACAGGTCTTTAACTGAAACTGTGTTAAAATCTCTGGTAGGTAGACCTAATGAGATATATCCATAAGCAGATGATTCGTAGGTTATAGTGATGTTATAGTGAAGCTCTATTGAAGCATCATCGTTTATCCAAAGAGTTACCCATTCTTGATCTATTCGATATTGGATGGCTGTAACGTTGTTTGGATTGAACGCCACGCTACCTTGAGAGATGGGGAGTGATAAAGTAATAACGAGTATGATGATGCTTATCTTTTGTAAGGAGCGCATTACCAGGTGGGCTCCTCGGTCATCTCAAACTTGTTTCCACAGTAGTCACAAGTTATGTAGGGTTTCCCATCTATGACTTGAAGTTTATCCGGGTTTAACATTGCACTGCAGTTGGGACAGTTTATCTCCTTAACCTTAATCGGACTTGTGATTCTAACTGTTTTCTTAATCTCAATTGGTTTTCTCTCTCTGGCAAAGAAAATGATTACCATGGCTACAACTATGAAGATGAGACCTTCAATCAAGCGCATAGAATCAGCATATTGGGCCATGATGAATAGGATTCCGAGTCCGATAAGACCAGCAGCTGCGATATATAGAATCCACTTTAAAGCTCCTTTAGCCAATAATCATGTCACATCTTTTAATAGGAATATACATTCAAAGAGTGATCTGTTTAAGATCTTCCTCTTTGTTTATTATTATATCATTCTACAGTAAGTAATTTTCTAGTTAAGTGTTTTGAAATAAGGAGTGAGTCTCATTCATACAGCTATTAGAAAATATAGGGTGATATATCTCCTCTTAAACATATGAATAAAACTACAAGACTACCATAATGTCGAGGAAGAGATGTTCTATTTAGGATAGCTAATAAGATTTCATTCAAATACTTTTTCATAAGAGGGCACTATATCAGCAGTAAAACTCTTGACGCCTTCTTCAGTTTTGTAGTGTTGAATCATGTCTTTCAATACATTGAAGGGTATTGTAGCAACGTGAACACCCATTTCAGCGAGTTCCCTGACCTGTCGAGAAGACCTTATGCTTGCAGCGAGTACTTCTGTCTTATAATCGTAATTTCTGTAAATCTTTAAAATCTTGTCCACTAGTTCTAATCCACCATATACGCCATCATCATGACCCATATCTAGAATTTTTTGTAAATCTTTACTTTGATAAAGCTGAGGAATCGAATCATCCGCTTTGATATTTCTTAAAATTTTATTTTCCAAGATTCTTTTAACTTTGGCAACATCATAAAAGTCTGCTTTTTTGAAATGAACCCCTCTTTTCATACCCATATTCGTTCGAACATAATCATCTATTCTACCCACAAAAGGACTAACATATGAAGCGCCTGCTTTTGCGGCTAAAAGTGCTTGTTCTGCGTTCATGATTAATGTAACATTTGTCGGTATCCCCTCACCACTCAGTGTTTTAATCGTCCTTAAACCTTCAAATTCATCCATTCCTTCAGCCATGTATGTGTTAATAGGTATCTTGATAGCAATATCACCATAAGGACTAAACTTTTTATATAGTAGTCTTGCCTGTTGAATCATTTCCTTTTCTTTTAAGGCGATAACTTCAAGGCTTACTGGACCTGGTACAATCTTAACAATCTCCTCGATGTAATCATCCATAGTAATTTTTCCTCTTTTATCTACAGCTTTCTTGATTAAAGAGGGATTAGTTGTGGCACCATCAACGATTCCCCAAGAAGTAGCCATCCTGATCTCGTCAATGTCCGCTGTATCAATAAATATTTTCATAATGATATACCTCACTTCTATTAGAATGAATATTTATTATAAATCTTATGGCAATCCATTAAAGAGGTTTATAATGGTTACGCATTCAACGAAAGTGAAATAGTTAAATTCAAATGATACAAATTAAGAGAAAGAAAAGCGTCATATTTGTAGCATATTTTTTAAGAAAATTATTAAGTAGAACTAGAACTTCTTGATTACGGAAAATATATAAATAATTTTATTAAGAAATATATGGCAAGAGAAAATATATTTTGAGGAAGAAAACGATGAGTACCTATACGAATAAGTTGATAAAAAATCTGGAGGATAAAGCCAAATTATTCAGAAGAGAGATCTTGGAAATGACGTTTAAGGCAGGTTCTGGACATCCAGGAGGGTCCATGTCGGCTATTGATATCATAACAGCTCTATACTACTATAAGATGACTATAGATCCGAAAAGACCTAAATTGGCTAATAGAGACAGATTCGTCCTATCGAAGGGACATGTATGTCCAGCCTTATACGCCGTTTTAGCTGAATTAGGCTTTTTTTCGAAAGAACATCTGTGGACTCTGAGGCAACCAGGAAGTATTCTGCAAGGACATCCAGATATGAATAAAACACCGGGTATTGAGATGTCTACAGGTTCCCTTGGTCAAGGATTATCAGTAGCATGTGGCATGGCATTAGCTGCAAGGCTTGATAAAAAAGATTACAAGGTTTACTGTATGCTCGGAGATGGAGAACTTCAGGAAGGAAATATATGGACAGGGGCAATGTTTGCAGCCCACCAAAAACTCGAAAACCTAATAGCGATCGTTGACCGAAATAGGTTACAGATAGATGGAAATACAGAAGCAGTCATGTCTTTAGAGCCTTTAGCAGATAAATGGGAAGCATTTGGCTGGGAAGTACTGGAATTGAAGGATGGAAATGATATGAAACAGATCTTAATTACACTTGACAAGGCAACGAACATTAAAGGTAAACCAACAGTAATCATCGCAAATACTGTCAAGGGGAAAGGAGTAACATTCATGGAGAATAAAGTTGAGTACCATGGAAGTACATTAAAACCTGATCAAATGGAGCTTGCGAGAAAGGAACTAGAAATTCCAGGATTTAAGGTGAACTAGAATGAATGAAAAAATTGAGAAAGCTTCAACAAGAGATGCATATGGTAGAACGCTAGTTGAATTAGGAAAAGTTAATAAAAACATTGTTGTTTTAGATGCAGACCTATCCGGGTCAACCCGAACAAAATGGTTTGCAAAGGAATTTCCAGACAGATTTTTTAATTGTGGAATAGCCGAAGAAAACTTGATAACGATAGGGGCAGGATTAGCCACTTGCGGAAAGATACCTTTCGTTAGCACCTTTGCGGTATTCGCAACAGAACGAGCGTATAACCAGATTAGACAAAGCATTGCTTATCCAAAATTGAATGTTAAGATCGTTTGTACACATAGTGGAATTACTGTTGGAGCAGATGGAGCATCCCACCAAACCATTTTAGACATAGCAATAATGCGAGTTCTTCCAAATATGACCGTGTTAGTACCTGCAGATGCCCCTGAAACAGCTATTGCCCTAAAAACAATTGTTGAATATAATGGTCCCATCTACATGAGGCTTGGAAGAACCCCAGTTCGAACCTTTTATGAAAAAGAATATGCTTACAAAGGAAAGAAATTGAAATTTGAGATAGGAAAATCAATAGAACTCAAACCAGGAAAAGATGTTACAATCATTTGTAATGGAATAATGGTCGCTGAAGCCGTAGACGCTGCTGAAAAACTAAGTTTAGAAGGAATAGAAAGCAGAGTTATCAACATGCACACGGTTAAACCGATAGATGAAGAAGCAATTTTGAAAGCATCTAAAGAGACCGGCGCTATCGTTACTGCTGAAGAGCATTCTATTATAGGAGGATTAGGCGGAGCTGTGGCAGAAATTTTAGTAAGAACAAACCCTGTACCGCTTGAGATGGTAGGTGTCAAAGATGTATTCACAGAATCTGGTACAGATGTAGAGCTACAGAAAATCTTTGGTTTGACATCAAATGAAATTATATCAGCTGCAAAGAAAGTTGTAAAGAGAAGATAACTTTACCAAGTTATTACCAATCCCCCTTTTTTATTGAGTATTCCTTTTTACAAGTTAACTTGTTTGAAGAATCTACGATTTTATAAGATAAATATGTAAGATTTTTAAAAAAAAATTTAAAATTTAAATGTTTTTTAACGAAAAATCTTTAAA
>SDBS01003233.1_pt1 | contig 15967 bp, 18 predicted proteins | sample 2277091 | NCBI WGS metagenome assembly SDBS01 (sample SAMN10404972, study PRJNA504765) | marine sediment metagenome | isolation source: marine sediment core GS10_PC15, 163 cmbsf | place: Arctic Ocean: Southern Knipovich Ridge | collected 2010 | reverse complement strand
GCACAAAAACTGGGTATGCGGGGTGGCGCAGTGGTCGGTATTGTTCACCTTAACCTGTTTCCACCGCTGTTCCTCAAGACCTTTGGCCAGCGCTGGTTTGAATGTGGCTCGCTGAGTATCTATTACACTTACGCTCTACTTGATGGCGAGGAAGTACGAGGAGTCATTGGTATCCCGCCGGAGGGAGCGAAGGATGTGCAGGTGGAGGCGTGGGCGGAGGACCCGGATGGTCACACGGTTGGCAAAGGAACTGCATCCGTGGGTGACCCGAAGGAGATTTCGTACCTGGAGACTCTTGAGCTTGAGAATGCCAGGCCAGAGGAACTGCGTATACTCGCCGGATTAAAGGCAGGGGATGAACTGCCGTCTAAGGATGTAACGGTAACGCAGGAAACCGTTGATAATGCACTGAAAACCATTACTGATACTCTTGATTGGTATAAGGGTGACTCGCCCTGGGGTGGTGCCATAGCTCCACCCAGTGTTGCTTATGGCGCTATGTCTGTGTCACCGGGGCAGCGAATCGAGGCGGTAGGCTTCTTCGGCGGTACGGAAATACGTAATGTAAACGGGCCGGTGAAAGTGGGGATGCCCTACAGTGCTGGCGGAACGATAGTCTGTGTAGGCGCTAGCCCAAAGACCGAGTATTACTGGACTGATACTTACCTTGAGGAAAAGGACAGCGGGAAGCGGGTGGCTGAAATGCGGCACATGTACCGTTTCATGAAAGCCTCCTCGCCACTCTATCAAGAAAGCTAAGCTTACCCTGATCTTAATCGTCTATCGTACGCGGAATCATCGGTGGACAGTAGCGTATTGCGGGTTCCGTGCCGGCTTCAGGATGTAGGACATAGCCATTCCTTACCGCGATGAGCTTTGATACTGAGCTTTCGGGGTCATTGATGTCCCCGAAGTATATTGCTTCGGTTTCACAGCAGATAACACAGAACGGTTCAAGTCCCTGGTCTACCCGGTGTGCACAGAGGGTGCATTTAGTTGCCAGGTTCTTCTCGGCGTTAAAGTTCAGTACGCCGTAGGGACAGGCTGATATGCAAGCCTCACAGCCGTCACACTTGTCAGTGTCTATCAGCACGATGCCGTCATCACGCCTGTAGATTGCTTCGATGGGGCAGGCATCGATGCAGGGTGGTTTGGCGCAGTGCATACAGAGCTTCGGCAGGTAGTACATTTTGAGATTGGGGAACTCGCCGCTGGCGGTATCCATTCCCTTGCCGCCAATAGTATTAACATGGAGCCACGAGTCTCCCTCTATACCGTTTTCCACCTTACAGGCAATAGCACAGGTATGGCACCCGATGCATCTTTCCAGGTCAATTACGATACTGTATCGCTTGGACACTATTTCCCCCTTCAAGCCTTCTTCACCTGTACCAGAACATCATTAAAAGCCATATTCGGCTCATAGATGGCGTCTTGGGCAGGATTGATAGTATCATGGCTCAGTGTATTGAATCCTCCCTCGCCAAATTGCTCAAACCACCACCCCTGACTTATGTTAATAATGCCGGGTTTTATTCCTTCGTTAATCTTGGCCTTTAGCTTTGCTCTACCGCGGTCATTAAACACCAGCACCGGGTCGCTATCCTTGATACCCCGACTTTCCGCATCCCCGGGGTGGATATCCATTACCGGTTCGGGATTAATCTCCAGGAGCCAGGGTATGTTGGCATAGCTGGAGTGATGGCGGAACTTGCTGTGAACCTGTACGAATACCAGGGGGTACTTTTCTGCCAGCGGGGCTTCTTTGCCCTCCAGGGGTTCCTTATAGAGCGGCAACTCCTCGCCAAGTGGCTTGAGCTTCTCTACGTAAAATTCAATCTTGGTGGAGGGGGTTCTGAATTTGACCTCGGCTGGCTCTTCTCTGGGTGTCGGTGGCGAGACATTTATCCTCGCCGGTCCCTCCTTGAGCTTGGCCACATTTATTCCCTCAACAGAGGAATGCCCTGAGTTCAGAAGAAGGTCAACATATTCCTCTTCGGTTTTGTCGAAGTGATTCTCAAAGTCCATCCGTTTTGCCAGTTCAGTGAGTATGCTCACATCTGACCTGGACTCATAGAGAGGCTCAATTATCTTTTGCTGAAGTTGCAGGTACGGAGCAGGTCCGTTTACCATGTCGGAGAACTCGAGGAACGTGCAAACTGGGAGCACAATATCGGCATACTGCGCGTTGGCGTCCATGAATAGCGCCGTGTCAACGATGAAGTCAAGCTTCGGAATTAGCTCGTTGATTATCTTGTATGAGTTGGCACACTGATTCACAAAATTGGTAAAGGCAAACCAGGCGGCTCTTATTGGATATGGTTTGCCGGTAAGGATAGCCGGGTACATATTCAGTACGCCCATGCGCGAGTAAGACTTATCCGGGACGGGTTGCAGGAATGCATCCCAGTTCAAGACCAGCCTTCGGTGAGCTCCTCTCGGCAGGTTGATATTGCCGGTCAGTGCTGCCAGGGTGCATATGGCGCGAAAGGTCAGGTCTCCGTGATAGTGACGTCCCAGCCCGTTATTGGTAATAATATTGGCTGGTTTGCTGGTGGCATAAGCTCTGGCCAGTCTCCTGATGGTATCAACGGGAATGTCAGTAATTTCGGATGCCTTTTCCGGAGGGTACTGGGCAATTAGCTCGGTGAGAAGCTGAAATGATGGACGACACTCTATACCGTTAACCCGATAGGTGCCGCTTAATGATGATGATATTCCGGGTTCGTCACTGGGTTGGGCCTGGTTCTTCCCGGTATCCCATATCATATACTTGTCTCCTCCACCAGCTACAGCGTCACTCTCTCTCAGGAATCGGCCATCACAGTTACGTACTAGGAAGGGCCCTACTGTGTGGGCTCGCACGAAGTCCTCGTCCTGTAGCCCCTCTTCCATGATAACATTCATCATACCCAGTGCCAGGGCTGCGTCTGTTCCTAGCCTGAGCCCCACGTATTCATCAGCCTTTGAGGCTGTGGTCGTGAATACCGGGTCGATTACTACCAGCTTGATACCCGCTTGTTTACCGAACAGGAGAGACCGCATCATAAAGGGTGCCGATATGGCAGGATTGGTGCCCCAGGCAACGGTTAACTTCGGGTTGCGTAGGCTGGAGATGAAAGGAGCGGGACTGTGAGTACCAAACATGGCAGTGGCGGCACACGGACCGGCAGAGTCGCCGTATCCCCAGGTGCTGACCCTGGTTCCCTCAAACAGACTGGCGAATCTGGTGTAAGCGCCGAACTTCACTGTACCCGAGCCGGGACCACCAAGCACAAATCCTACTGACCTGGGGTCATATTTTTCGGCTATCTCTCTGAACTTGTCAGCTATTGTATCCAGAGCTTCGTCCCAGGAGATACGCTGCCACTTTCCTTCGCCTCTGTTTCCCGTCCTCTTTAATGGATACTTTAGCCTATCTGGGTGGTAAAGCATTTGTAGAGTGGACAGTCCCCTGAGGCAAATACGACGCATGTGTGGGTCAGGGAAATCGGCTGGCTCAAGTTTAACCACCCTGCCGTCACGAACGTGAGCCAGTATCCCACAGGCGTTAGAGGCACAGTGGGCGGGACACGCAGTACGGATTACTTGCTCCTTGGCCTTGCTCATCATATTCCTCCTGGCACTCTGATTGAGTGGCCCCTGTGGCTGTTAGATTCGAATATCATTAAATCCCCCGGACCAACGGGGCAGTACATTGTTGTATGAAGCATAGATGATTCCTTAATGCGATGTCAATTTCTTTGCAGATTGCACAAAACGAATCGGCGAAAGCCTGGGTTGCCTAGCACCAGATATAATCCCCGTGCTATAATGAGCCAGTTCCTGAAGGATACTGATGGCAATAATAAAGCTGGCGATTCGGAATCTGAGACGCCGTCCGGTGCGTACTGCTCTTACTATGATGGGCGTGGCGGTAGCCATCTCCTTTACCGTGGGTATCCTCAGCATCAGTGAAGGTTTCATGGCATCCTTTGAAAACTCAATAGCGCAGCAGGGCATGGATATCGTTGTAGTCCCCAAGGAAGCTGAAGCCTATCCCTATCCCGATGTAGTTGCCTTTGTGGGCAGTTTCCCCGAAAAGCTGGTAGATGAGATTGAGCAGCTGGAGAACGTAAAGGCTGCTTATCCCATGTTCACAGCGATACCAATGGAAATGATGACCACTCTCTCTGCCAAACCGGGTGCCATTCCTGTTTTGAATGGTGTTACCACGGAGTACTTCACCGAAATAACACCCTATCTCAAGATAAAAGAGGGGCGTCTCCTTCAGGCTGGTGACCGGAAGGTGCTGGTGGCCGGTTCGGGAATAGCTGAGGTAGTTGGTCTGGAACTGGGGAGCAGTATGGACATCAGAGAACAGCAATTTGAGGTGGTCGGTATCCTTGAGCCCAGCGGTGGTATTGACGACGGTATGCTCTTCATGCCTCTGAAAGCCCTACAGGAGACCTACGATAAACAGGGCCAACTGAACTATGTTCCGATAAAGGTGGATGATATCGCCCGGGCAGAGGAGACTGCTCAGCAAATCAGTGACCGGTGGCCTAACATCTCGGCCCAGACCATGAAATCCGTTATAGATAAACTGACTGATCTGGTGGGTATTGTCAGAGCCGCTCATATGGGGTTATCAACTATTGCCCTGCTTATCGGCATCCTTTTTATCCTTTCCACCATGCTGATGGCGGTCGGCGAAAGAGTGAAGGAGATTGGTACCATGAGGGCTATTGGTATCCATCGTAGCCTCATCTTTCGGTTGATTGTTTCTGAATCACTGGTAACCAGTATCGTCGCCGGTGCTATTGGCTGCCTTGGTGGTTACCTATTGTCACAGGTCATAACCTATGTCCTCTCTGAATTTGTCGGGCTTACCTACTTTGCCCCGGTGGTTAGTGCGCGTATCTTTGCTGTTGGTGTTGGTATTGCCCTGCTGGTCGGGGTGCTGGCTGGCTTATACCCGGCCTGGAGAATCTCCCGAGCAAACATTGTGGAGTCCCTGAGACATGAATGATAAGCTGGTAGAAACCGAAAAACTGTCAAAGTTCTTTGTTATAGGCGGCGAGGAAATTAAGGCCGTTGATGATGTGAATTTGATTATCGCCGAGGGGGAATTACTGGCTATCATGGGTCCCTCTGGCTCAGGTAAGACAACCCTGCTTAACCTGGTGGGTTGCCTGGACCATCCAACCAGCGGCAGAATCCTTTTTCAGGGACAGGATACCTCCCAGCTTAAAGAAGGAGAGCTGGATTTACTGAGACTCAGGAAGATAGGGTTTATTTTTCAGACCTTCAATCTGCTCCCCACCCTCACAGCTCTGGAGAACGTAATCCTTCCGATGTCGATAGCGAAGCTGGGGGGGATACAGGAAGAGCAAAGGGCTAAAGACCTCTTATCCTGGGTTGGCCTTTCCCACAGACTGAGACATTATCCCAAACAACTCTCCGCCGGAGAGAACCAGAGGGTAGCTATCGCCAGAGCTCTGACCAATCAACCACTCCTGCTCCTTGCCGATGAACCGACCGGTAATCTGGACTCGAAGTCTACCGAGGAAATTACTGCCTTGCTGAAAAGGATTAATTCAGAATACAAGACTGCTGTTCTCCTGGTTACCCACGACTCCGATACTGCGAAGATAGCTGAAAAAGTATTCAGGATGATTGATGGCAGGATAGATACCCCGGGAAGAAGCGTGTAGAGAGGCAAGTAATGACGGACCAGGCACTGGTCGACATCAGGGTTTTAGATTTAACCCATTATATTGCTGGCCCCTACTGCACCAGAATATTGGCTGGCTTCGGTGCCGACGTGATAAAGATAGAGAGACCCGGCGAGGGTGACCCGGCAAGGCGTATCGGGCCTTTCCTTAACGATGAGCCTGGCCAGGAGAGAAGCGGCCCGTTTCTTTATCTCAATAGCAATAAGAAAGGCATTACCCTGAACCTAAAGTCAGATACAGGGGTGCAGATATTCAAGGAACTGGTAAAAGATGCCGACGTTGTGGTTGAGAATTTTAGTCCCGGGGTAATGGACAGGTTGGGTCTGGATTATCAGACCTTAGAGAAGGTGAATCCCAGGCTGGTTATGACCTCTATCTCCAATTTCGGACAGACCGGTCCCTATCGCGACTATAAGTCGTCTCACCTTATTGGCTGGATGATGAGCGGCATGCGTTATAATAATGGTGCACCGGGTGAGACGCCGGTTCAGATTGGTGGCTGGTTGAGTCACTACCTCGCAGGCATTCACGGTGTGATTGGCACCGCCACTGCCCTGTACCAGCGTAATGAGACCGGTATTGGACAGCATGTAGATGTATCAATATTGGAGAGTGTTATCTTAGCAACCTGCTACCCGACAACCACCTACTCTTATACGGGTGTGGTTCATAACGCGATATCAAAAGAGCGCCTGGGGCTTTTCTCCTGCAAGGATGGGTATATTGGTCTCAACCTTTTTGGCAGGCTTAATCTGGAGATGATGTGTACCTTTTTCGGGATGCCTGAGATGAGCCAGGACCCTAGGTTGCAGGAACCTTCGCGCATTCTAGAGGTTCTTGAGGAAGTTAGAGCCAAAATTTCTTCACAGGTGGTAGAGCGGGAGAAGATGGAACTGTTCCTGTCTGGCGTGGAGTGGCGAATTCCCTTTGGGTTGGTGCCAACAACTGAGCAAGTCCTTGATTCTCCCCAGCACAAAGCCCGGGGGTTCTTTGAGGAGGTTGACCACCCGGTGATGGGTAAGGTCACCATGCCCGGAGCACCCTTCAAGATGACGGAGACCCCCTGGCAACTGAAGAGCCCGGCGCCGTTGCTCGGAGAGCATAACGAGGATATCTACCGCGAACGTTCGGGATATTCTAGGGAAGACCTGACGAGATTCAGGGAGCAGGGAGTCATCTAGGCTACGAAGGGAGCTTATCAATGTCAGGATTGCCGCTGGAGGGTATTCGGGTAACGGATGCAACTAACTCGTGGTCTGGTCCGTACACCGCAAACCTGCTGGCCAATCTGGGAGCAGAGGTCATCAAAGTAGAGTCGATTCAGTACCTGGATACCTGGCGGGCAGGGGGTGTAGCACTACTGGGCGCCGCGGAAACGCGATGGGAACGGTCACCGCTCTGGAACTCGGTCAACACTGATAAACTTGGTATCACCCTTGATCTCACCCGGCCAAGGGGGGCTGAGATATTCAAGGAGTTGGTGAAGATAAGCGATATTGTGGTGGAAAACTATACCCCGAGGGTGATGAAGAATTTTGGACTGGACTACCCGATACTGAAGGAGGTGCACCCCAGAGTCATCATGATATCACTCCCGGCCCATGGCTTGACCGGTCCCTGGAAGGACTACCCCGGCTATGCGGCTTCGATTGAGCAGATGGCTGGTATTCCTCAGTTGACTGGCTACCCTGATGGCCCCCCCAAGATGAGTGGCACTGGTTTTACTGATGCGGTATCTGGGACAAACGGAATGATGGCAGTGATGTTTGCCCTTCTCTACCGTCAGATGACGGGAAAGGGGCAGTACATTGACCTTTCTCAGATTGAGGCGTCTACCTCCATGATTGGAGATGCCATTGTTGACTACTCAATGAATAAGCGAGTCCAGCCTCGTCGTGGTAACCGTCACCCATTTGTGGCGCCTCACGGATACTACCGATGCAAGGGCGAAGACCTCTGGGTTGGGATAGCGGTCTCGTCCGACGAGGAGTGGCAGCAGTTTGGTAAGGCGATTGGAGAGTCCCCATGGACTAAAGAGGAACGGTTTGCTGATAGCTTGAGCCGGTGGCATAATCAGGATGAACTGGACAGGCTGGTTGAGGAGTGGACGCTTCAGCACGACCACTATCAGGTGATGAATGCCCTGCAGAAGGCGGGGGTTGCTGCCGGTGCCGTTCTGACTAGTGCCGAACTCCTCACCGACCCCCACCTCAAGGAGCGGGGTACTTTCCAGACAATTGACCGGGCCATAGTTGGTACTCATACTTACCCCGTTCCCTCAGCCCCGGAGAAGCTCTCCAAAGCCCCGGTCACCATACGTCGCCCAGCCCCAATTCTGGGAGAACACAACTCTTATGTTCTAAAAGAACTGCTGGGAATGTCGGAGGAGGAAATAGTAACTCTTACTGATGACCAGATTATTGGTAATACACCATTGGGTGTTTGAATTACCGGAGTTTAATAAATGCCAGGAAGGGAGTAAGCGTAATGAGTAGTCTTACCAAAGTTAGTATCATTGGTGCCGGGAATGTCGGTGGGGCTTGTGCCCGCTTGTTTGCCGAGCGAGGTTATGCTGACGTTGTCTTGCTCGATATCATTGAGGGTCTGCCTCAGGGTAAGGCACTGGACATTCAGGAATCAGCCCCGGTTATCGGCGTTGATTTCCACATTTTGGGTGCCAATCGCTACGAGGAAACGGCTGACTCAGATGTGGTAATCATTACCTCAGGTTCAGCCAGGAAACCGGGAATGAGCCGTGATGACCTGCTGCTAACTAACATGAAGATTATCACCCAGGTCACCCGCGACGTGGTTAGCCACTCGCCCGACTGCATCATCATCATTGCCACCAATCCGATAGATGCCATGGTCTATCTGGTACTGCGGGAGAGTAAATTCCCGCGGAGCAGGGTGCTTGGTTTGTCTGGTGTTCTGGATGCCGCCCGACTCAACAGCTTCATTGCTGCTGAGCTTGGGGTATCAGTGACCGACGTATCCGCCTGTGTTCTGGGGGAACATGGTAAGAGTATGGTGGTTATTCCCCGGCTATCCACAGTTCATGGTATCCCCATAACTGAAATGCTGTCGGCAGACACCATTACTAGACTGGTAGAGCGCACTATCGGTGGTGGTGCCGAGATTGTCGGACTGCTCAAGACCGGTAGCGCCTTTTATGCTCCGTCAGCTGCCATCTTGGCGATGGCGGAGGCCATAATCCTGGACAAGAAGAGAATTCTGCCCTGTGCCGTCTATCTGGAAGGGGAGTATGGGATTAAGGATACCGTCATCAGCGTCCCGGTAAAGCTGGGCAGGGGTGGCATTGAGCAGGTGGTAGAACTGGAGCTGACCACCGAAGAGAAAGAAGCCCTGACCGCCTCGGCAAAGGCGGTACAGGAACTGGTGAAGGTTATGAAATTGGGGTGAAATAGAGGGGAAAACGAAGCACCAGAAGGACATGTCAGACAATGACAGATAGCAAACGTGGTACCTACTACGCCGAGAGGCGTGAACAGTTCATGCGAAAGTATTGGGGACAGAATGACGGGACAGACCTCTACCTTCCCAATGGGATTGTTAAGCCAGATAAGGTCGAAGGACTGTATGATTGCTTCTGCGAGCAGATTACGCATGACGGAAAGGTTATGGACTTGGGTTGTGGTAATGGCTTGATGCTGAAGTACCTGATTGAGCATACGCCGTTCACTCTTACTCCCTACGGGGTGGACTATCTCGAGCCGTCTATACGCCAGGCCAAAGAGATGATACATCCAGAGCATGAGTCCCATTTCGTTGTCGGCAACGTCATGGACTATGATTACAGGGATGCTCCATTTGATTTCATCTTCGCTGACCCCTACGATGTTCACCCACGAGATACAACCCGATTCCTGCAAGATGTATTGAATGCGTGTGCAGATGGTGGACGGGCAATATTCTATACATACCATGATGTGCTGGAACACTATGGTTATTCGTGGGTAGGGAAATTCTCAGGAGTTTCCGGGCTACCAATCAGGCGCAAGGATTATCCGTGGGTTTCGTTCGGTGTTTACGATAAGTGAACGTGACATTTTGCACGACCTACTTACCAAAGGGGAGAGGATAAAGAGTATAGGGTTACCTCAATAGAAGATGAGACAGATTGAAGCAAGCACAATTACTCAGGCGGTAGCTCGGCTCTGTCAGGAAGTGAACTTTGAGCTGGGTGAAGACGTAATTGCTGCCCTCAAGCAGGCGCGGCAGACTGAGGAATCCCCACTGGGCAGGGAGGTTTTAGGTAAACTCTTGGAGAATGCCCGCATTGCCAGAGAGGAATCTCTGCCGTTGTGTCAGGACTGTGGCACTGCGGTGGTCTTCCTTGAGATAGGACAGGACACTCACGTTGTCGGTGGCGACCTGTATGCTGCCGTCGAGGAAGGGGTACGACAGGGCTATGTGGATGGTTACCTGCGTAAATCAATAGTTGATCAGCCCTTCTCCGCTAGGATAAACACTCAGGACAACACACCGCCGATTATTCATGCGGATATAGTCCCCGGTGACCGACTCAAGATTACGGTCATGTCCAAGGGGGGTGGGGCGGAGAATATGAGCCGTCTGGCCATGCTTAAACCCGGCGATGGCAGGCAGGGTGTGATGGACTTTGCGGTCAAAACCGTTGAAGAGGCAGGGGGTAAAGCCTGTCCTCCTTTGATTGTCGGATTGGGCATCGGTGGCACGACCGATAGTGTAATGCTTCTGGCCAAGAAGGCGCTGCTGCGTCCGGTGGGTGAACCGAATCCAGACTCTGAAATTGCCGAACTTGAGAGGGAAATCCTGGACGGCATCAATGATTTGGGTATCGGACCGCTGGGGTTCGGTGGTAGAACTACTGCTCTGGCCGTCCATGTTGAGGTTATGCCGGCTCATATTGCCAGCCTGCCGGTAGCGGTTAATCTCCAGTGCCACAGTGCCCGCCACAAGGAAACAATACTGTAAATCAAGTAAGGGAGGGAGTGCTGGATTGGAAGGGATTGGCTATGGCGTTCAACCTCGTCCCGCAGCGGGGGGAGAGATTACCATCCCGTGTTTTCGTTGCGGAGTTTGCTGTACCAGGTATCAGCCTCCGGTAAGCTTGACGGAAGCCCGGACTATTGCCGCTGCCCTGGGACTTTCTCTGGACGATTTCCTGGACAGGTATATTGACGATTCGTGGCCCGGGTCTGAGTACTATCTTCTTGACGCACATGATGAAGCCTGTGTTTTCCTGGAGCGCAGTAAAGGAAGCAAAGTAGCCTCTTGCCGGATTCACCCGGTTAGACCGCGGGCTTGTAGAGAGTGGGCGCCCAGTCTGTCCCGGAAGGAGTGTCAACAGGGTCTTACCCGATATTGGGGGCTAAAAGTCAACCCTTCGGGAGAGCTCATTGGTTCCAAACTGAACCTCCGGGATTTCCAGAGATTCTTGAAGTCGTTAGCGCCTTAAAGTCCCTTCTCAAGTTGCATTGACAATCTTTGGTATTGGGTCTATATTCAATCTGATATGTGCCGTGTAACTTCTGAAGTAAATGATACACCACGGTTGAGGGGGAAAAGGATACGGAGGTGGGATAAATAGAGGCTCAACGTATCACATCACCAATCAGTGCCGAAGTAATAGAAAAACTGACCGTAGGGAATCAGGTTCTGATTTCCGGGATTATTTATGTCGCCCGTGATACTGCCCACTACAGACTCATTCAAGCCCTGGATAAGGGTGCAGAATTGCCTTTTGATCTTAAGGGACAAACATTGTATTACATGGGGCCATCCCCGGCCAGGCCGGGGCAGGTCATTGGCTCAGCCGGTCCCACCACCAGCAGTCGTATGGATGTATTCACACCGCGCCTTATTGCCGCCGGGCTGAGAGCTATGATTGGCAAAGGCGACCGCTCATCAGCAGTAAGGGATGCTATTCAGAAGCATAAAGCCATTTATTTTGTTACTATCGGTGGCGCTGCCGCTTTACTGGCTAAATCCATAAAACAGTCGGAGATTATTGCCTATCAAGATTTGGGCACTGAGGCTATCCTGCGACTTGCTGTTGAGGATTTCCCGGCTATCGTGGCCAATGATATCTATGGGGAGGACCTGTTTGAGCGAGCTAAAGCTGAATACCGTAGGGGGAGGTAAGAAGAATGGACTGCATTTTCTGCAAGATTGTCGCCGGTGAAATACCTTCCGATACTCTCTACCGGGACGAGGAGGTGATTGCCTTCCGTGACATTAATCCTGTGGCACCTACCCACCTGCTGATTATTCCTAAGAAGCATGTTCCTTCCCTTGCCCACTTACCTGACGACGAGACGGCTCTCATCGGGCATATGGTTAAAATTGCCAATCAATTGGCAAGGGAAGAAGGTGTTTTTGAAAGTGGATATCGCCTCGCGATTAGCTGTGGTAAGCAGGGAGGACAGGAGGTCCCTCATCTTCACATGCATCTTGTCGGCGGTCGGCAGCTTAAAGCTACTATTGGTTAAAATAAATCATCAAGGATAGGAGGGCACTATGAACCAGAAAATAAGAAGGGCGATTAAGCAGTTCTTTTCTGCCCAGACGAAGCTAAACCAACTTGGTATTATTCACTCGAGGGAATATCTGGGAGACATTGGCAGGTATCTGTGCCAGGTTGTGTATAATATGGAGATTCCCCAAGCGTCACAGCGCGCCAGTTATGACGGCATGATAGGTACGTCCAGAGTGCAGGTCAGGATTAATAACTGTCCGACGGGTACTCCGGTAAGGTTGATTGAACCCTTTGAATTCGACGAGCTTATCGTAATATTGGGACCTGGCTGTTTTTTGAGACCGGAGAATGTAGAGGGTGATTTCATTTTCTATAGATACACAAAAGAAGAGGCTCTGGAAAGATTCAAAACCTCAAGCGGCAGATACATCGGTGGCAGAAGCGTGTTCTCCGAGGGGTATGACAAGGTATTGAATCTGGCCTAGAGCATTGCCTCCGGTTTACTGTCCTTTGCGGTACGCCAGGTAGGCAAGCAACCCGGCAACACTCTTGCCGTCGCAAATCTTCCCTGAGGCGAGAAAGTCGGAAACGTGGATAATCGGCACCCGGACCAGACTGATACTCTCCGTGTCTTCGGCGTAGAGTTGACTGGGAACAAGGTCGGTAGCCAGGTACAGGTAAAGATACTCACTACAATAACCCGGTGCTGAGTAGAAGCCGCTCAACCGCTCGATTTTTTGGGGCAGGAAACCTGTTTCCTCCTGCATCTCACGACGGACCGCATCCTCCGGGTTTTCACCGGGGTCAATACCGCCGGCTGGTATCTCCAGCAATTCCTTTCCCACTGCCTTGCGAAATTGATTGACCAGCAGGACATTGTCGTTATCGTCAATAGCAATGATGGCAACGCAGTCGCTATGCTCTATAATTTCCCTGGTAGTCTTTCTGCCGTCAGGTGTTTGTATAGTATCCACACGCAGCTTCACTACCTGCCCGTCATAGATTAACTGGCTGGACAGCGTCTTTTCCTCAGTCAAGTTAAACCTCCACTTCCAGGGGACAGGTAAGAGCTACCTCATCACAATTGGGGAATTTGGGACAGCGGTAGCACTCGGTCCATACTTTCTGTGGTAGCTCCATTTTGTCTATCTGGGAGAAGCCGAACTTCTCAAAAAACGCTGGTTTATAGGTCAGGCAGAAAATGGTGGGAATACCAAGATCCCTTGCTTCTGTAAAACAGGCTTCTACCAACCGGCTGCCGGTTCCCTGTCTCTGGCTGTTCTCGACCACAGCCACCGACTTGATTTCAGCTAGGTCTGACCACATAATATGTAATGCCGCACAGCCAATCACCTGCTTTCCCTGCCTGACGACAAAATAGTCCCTGATATTCTCGTATATCTCGCTCAATGGGCGGGGCAGCATCTCGTCCTTATCGGCAAAGTGGTTAATTAGCTCATGCATCTGGTCTGCGTCACTGATTCTGGCCTTCTCTACCGGGTCCAACTTACGGCTTTCCTTTCAATCTTTTCTCCAGAGAGCTGTAGAAAGTGGTTTCCGGATGTATTCTTAAAAAGCGCACTACATGTGAGCTGCGCTTCACTGCGACAGTGGCGCCACTTGATAGTGGTAGGTTCATATGACCATCAATATTGAGCGTTGCCGGATGAACAGTGGTAATGCCCAACCTGACGGTTGCGGTCGACGGTAATACTAGAGCGTAATTTGAACTCAGGTGAGGCATGATTGGCAACAGCAGGAACTCCCTGGCCTGCGGATGGAGGATAGGACCACCGGCAGCTAAAGAATAGCCGGTGCTACCAGTGGCGGTCGCCACAATCACACCATCAGCCTTGTAGGTAGTCAATGGCTCATCATCAATGCTAGCCTCTATCCGGATTACCCGCGCTACTGCTCCCCGTGCTACCACCACATCGTTCAGGGCGTAGAATGTGTGTGGTTTGTGCTCTTCCTCAGTAGGGGACAGCTCTGCCTCAAGTAGGCACCGCTCATCGACCCAACCCTCACCTGCCAGCAGGAGCCCCAGTTTCTCTGTGGCTTCGTCAACACTGAGTTCCGTCATGAATCCCAGATTACCCATATTTATTCCGGTAATGGGGGTCAGTCTGGGGACTACTGCCTGGGCGGCTCGAAGAATAGTGCCATCGCCGCCGATACTGAGGATTAAGTCGGTGTCATTCACCTGGGCCCGCGCTGACTCACCCTCCCAGGCGGAGCATAGCCAGACAGAAACGCCCTCGGAACCTAAGAACTTCTCCAGTTTCTTAGCCAGACTATGAGCGGCGTTAATCTTTGGATGATAGAGAATGCCAATCTTCTTCATAGCTATGAACCTGTGATGATAACGATGAAAGAGGTTTTCGTTGAGGTCAGGTCAAGTGTAACACTGGCAATCTGAGGTGTCAAGGTAGCGCTCCGCCTTGACTTTACTTCCGTTTGACGGTAATCTATCAAACTGGGACATAGATAGAGTTTATAAGGAGGTAGAAAAAGAGCAGTGGAAGGAAAGATAGTCTATTTTGAGAAGCCTGGGGTTGAAAATATGGAGGAGACACTCCGTATTGCCAAGCAGCGTGCCGAAGAGCTTGGCATCAAGACCATCGTGGTAGCGACGACAGTGGGAGATACCGCAGCGAGGGCTGTGGAAGTCTTTCAGGGAATGAAAGTAATTGCCGTAACCCACGTTACCGGGATGAGAGGGTCGAACATCCAGGAGCTTACCGATGAAAACAGGCAGAAGGTGGAAAGCAAAGGCGGCATAGTGCTCACCACTACACATGCCTTTAGCGGGATAGGTGGTGCCATGCGTAAGAAGTTCAATCAGCATCTTGTTGGCGACGTCATCGCTAACACGCTGCGTATCTTTGGTCAGGGCATGAAAGTTGTTCCTGAAATCGCCCTGATGGCGGCTGATGCCGGCCTGGTGCGGACTGATGAGGATATTATCGCTATAGCGGGCACCGGCAGGGGAGCGGATACGGCGGTGGTGCTCAAGCCGGTTAATACCCTGGACTTTTTCGATATCAGAGTGAGTGAGATACTCTGTAAACCGCACTTTTGATTAGTGAGGCACAAAGGTTAATGGGATACCAGGAACACAAACATGAGGCACCCCAGAGTGTCAGTTGTGCCGTTATCATCATCTCTGACAGCCGAACGGAGCGGGATGATGAGTCGGGCAAGCTGATCAAGCAGAGGCTCAGTGAAAACGGGCACCGGGTAATGGCGTATGCCATCTTGAAGAACGATGCTGGGGCTATCAGGAAGAAGATACAGGAGCTGTTAGGGCAGGACGAGCTTCAGGTTGTCATCGCCAGCGGCGGTACCGGGGTAAGCCACCGTGACGTTACCGTGGACACCATCGAGTCGATTCTGGAGAAGAAACTGGACGGTTTCGGGGAGCTCTTCCGGTTGCTGACCTACCAGGAGATAGGCACCGGCAGTATTATGAGCAGAGCGACCGCCGGTGTTGCAAAGGGTAAGTTTATCCTCTGTCTTCCCGGCTCTCTGGGGGCGGTAACTCTGGCGATGGACAAGATTATTTTGCCTGAAATCGGGCATCTGGTCAGGGAGGCAACAAGGTGAAACCTTTTGGCGCACTGCTTCCCTTTGAGGAAGCAAAACGGGTCGTTGAGGCGAATATTGAACCAGTTAAAAGGCTAGAGACAGTCGGTATTGACGACGCTTCGGGGAGAGTGCTGGCGGAGGATATCGTGGCTGCTATGAGCATACCGACTTCTGGTAGAGC
>SDBS01003232.1_pt1 | contig 15968 bp, 10 predicted proteins | sample 2277091 | NCBI WGS metagenome assembly SDBS01 (sample SAMN10404972, study PRJNA504765) | marine sediment metagenome | isolation source: marine sediment core GS10_PC15, 163 cmbsf | place: Arctic Ocean: Southern Knipovich Ridge | collected 2010 | reverse complement strand
CTTGGACAGAACTTTTCCGATAAGGTCATCCATTTTTTTGTACAGCTCTTCGATGACATCGGCACTCATTTTTGCTTGGCCAGTTTTGAGTGCGGGATGTTTTTCATCCAGATAACGGTAAAACATGTGCTGAAGGCTGTCTGTTGTTTCGAACCAGCTGATCACAGCGCCTTTCTTGGTCTTGTCCAAGGCATTAAACAACATCTCTTCCCATTCACGGTGATTAGCATAGGACAGTTCTAAAAAAGCTTCCTCTGAAAGGACTCCCTCGTTAAGAGCCCATGTATCGTTGGCTTCGCCCAGAGTGACATAACTCCCTAAGAGCTTGGAAAGATAAACGGAATAGATATAGGGGTGAGATATAGGAAGAGCCGGTTTTTCCGGATCGATATTGAGCGGTGTGACGTACATTTCAAAAAAAGGGTGGATTTGAGTCACATAAAAACGGCAGATGGCTCTGACCTTGATTCCTAAACCCGGCCGAAAGGTCAGCTTGATCCAGCCGGAGAATGTTTCAGGTTTAAGATTGATTTTTTGGCCGGAGACCTCGATTTGGACCAAGTGACTCTCTTTATCGATTGTAATTGTAAGAGGGAGGCGGAGTTCTTCGGCTTTCTTAAGCATCGTGTTTTCCGGACCGGATATGTACGTACGGATAACATTGTTTTTTTGTGTGACGTGGATGTTTTCCCCGCCCTCACGCTTATTTAATTTTTCGCTATCTTCTGTATAGAAAAAAAATGTTCCCTGGCTTCCCTTTAAGTCCGGGGCGCACATGCCCGAGAGGAGGTGACCTCGGAATTTCTCAGGGGGGAAGGTGATAGGAATCCGGAGGATTGTGCTGAATATGCCGTTTTCTCCGAGTATTTTCCAGAAGGGGACACTTTTTCGCATTCCTCTTATTTCAGGCTTGGACAGGGGAATATTGTATTTTCCAAGAGAAAGGACTCTTTTTGGTTTCCCAATTCGGGCGGAAGAGAGTTCAGGAAGGTAAGTTTTGGGATTACGGCTGAGAAAATCAAAGATGTTGTGTTTGGCCGGATGACATCCTGTCATAAATGAGGACCATGCGACGGGTGAAATGGACGGGATTGTAGTCTCCAAAGGGGCATAACAGCCGGTTTTTTTTAGATTGGAAAAATTCGGAAGTTTCCCCTCAGACATGTATTTTTCTGTGAGTACAGGATCCATCCCGTCCAAACCGACAACAACCAATCTGTCGATAAGGCTTTTTTTATAGGCTTTTTGACCTCGAATTAATCGGAAGAAAAATCGAAACGGCCATGAGAGAAAAGAAAAAATGGCGAGAATAAACGTGAGAAAAAGGACTAGAAATGACGACAAAAAAGCGAATCCGGCTCCCGGCCCGACATAGGCATGAAGAGGGAGAGAAAGCAAAGCGACAGCTAAAAGTAAAAACCGGCTTTTTTGAAAGAGCCTTGATTTTACGGTTTGTCTGTCCTGTTTTTTATTTATGCGTTTTAATGTGTTTTTTTTTGTCATTTTGGACTCAGATGAGCTGGGACATTAAAATAGGTGCAATATCTGATATGGAAAGATTAAATTCCACCTGATTACTCGACCAGAAAAAGGCATCGTCCCAAGTGTGCATACCCTGCAATATGGACCGGCTAAAAAGGTCTTTTTTTTTGATTGAACCTTTCATGTCGAATCCATATTCTGAAAGAACAATCAGATCGGGGCCCCGAGAACAAAGTGGTCCACAGTAGATGTCTTCTGTGTCAAAAACCTTCCGTACAACTTTTTGTCCCAAGTATTCTAATTTTTCTAATTTAGCTGCGATTTCGGTCTTTAATGAATTCTTCTCTTCTGGTTTGATACATCCATGTGGAAATTTGTCTTTGTCATGAAGATAGATCCGACTGGGATCCATTGCAAAGGCCTTTGATGAAGGTGACATGTCCGTGAGGCTCATGGGGGCGTGGGTTTGAAATGAAAGATACCCCTCTTTCTCAAGCCAGACGTTGAGATACACTTCCTGCTTTATTCCGGTAAATCCGTGATCAGAGAGAAGGTATAATCCCTCGTAGTTTCCATTCAAAGTGTGAAACGACGTAAAAATTTTTTCTAAAAACTTGTCGATTTGCCTATAGTAGTCAATAAATTTCTGGTTGTAGACATGGTTTTCATCGATATAGGCATCCCAGAGAAAATGGTGAAGCCTGTCGGTTCCGGTGATGACAATCTCGAAAAAATCCCAGTCTTCATTCCAGAAAAAATCAAACGCTTTTTGACGTCCGGCCAGAGTTTTTGATAATTCGTCCCAAAGAAAATCATGGTCTTCCCGGGATTTTAGGGTGTCAATATCGATGTGATAGTCCATTTGATTGAGAGTGTTTTCTAGAGTACGGGGGAAGACAGCTTTGGATAAATCCAGAGCGACAAATCCGGATATCAACACACCGCAAATAGGGCGGGCAGGATAAGTAGACGGTTGGTTGATGATGATGCTCTTTTTTTTATTCAAACCGAGTGTGTCCCAAAACGTTTCTTTTTTCATGTCTGAAAAGTTGGGGAATCTGAGGTCGTATGAATTATCTTTTAAATCGGTAAAGCCGAAAATGCCGTGTGTTCCGGAATTTGTACCTGTCATAAAATCTGTCCAGCTTACGGACGATATTTCGGGCAGACTGGCTTTCATCTTGTGGAGTGAACCCCTTTCGATGAGACGAGCGAAAGCCGGCATCACACCCCTTTGTGTGAGATCTTTTATAAGTGAAAAGGGGACGCCATCCAGTCCGATGACACAAGCTTTTGTTTTTTTTGTCTTTTTAAAGAGGCTCATGAAAACAACTCATTATAACAGTGAATACCCACTTGTCAATCGAATCGCATCTTACGGACATCAGGATGCTTTGAAAACACGTGGTGATGAAATTATCTTAGGACAGGATGATTCGTGCATCGACAATGGAGCATCCTCTTCCTTTTTCATAGACGATTAGAGGATTTAAATCCAATTCTTTGATATCGTCAAAGTCTGTCACAAGCTGAGACAGCCTCTTTAGACAATCGGCGATAGCCTCTGTATCATAGACAGGATCCCCCCGGAAGCCTTTAAGAAGCTTATATGTTTTGGTCTTTTTAATCATGATTTCAGCCGTAAGTTCCCGGATGGGTGCAAGCCGAAAGGTGACATCCTCCAGAGCCTCAACGTATATGCCTCCGAGTCCAAACATCAAGGTTGGACCAAACTGGGGATCTCTGTTCATGCCCAGAATGACTTCTTTTCCTTTTCCCGCCATTTCTTCCACGATCACCCCAATAATTTTCGCGTTTGGTTTTCTTTTCCGGACGTTTTTGAGGATACTTTGATAGGCCGCTTTCACTTCAATCTTATTCTGAATGTTGAGTTCGACCCCTCCAAAATCAATTTTATGGAGGATGTCCGGAGAGACGATTTTAAGAACAACAGGGAAACCGATGGCTTGTGCGGCCTCTTGTGCTTCTTTTTCACTGGTGGCAATTTGAGAACGGATCACGGGAAATTTATACGCTTTAAGCACATTATAGGCTTCCTGTTCGAAGAGGAAAGATCTCCCGTCTTTTCTTACCGCATCAAATATCTCTTTGGCTTTGGATTTATTAACTTTATATTTTTTGATTCCGGTTTTGGGACGGCTGAGCCACTCAGTAAATTTCGTCATTTCCGCTAAGACCCGCGCAGCGGATTCGGGAAATCTGTAAGTTGGGATCCCGTTTTCTTCAAGGATATCGATGCCTTCTGACACATCATAGATTCCAAGGAAGCAGCAGAGGATAGGTTTGTTGTAGGTCTTGGCTGCTGTGACTATCGTTTTTGCAATTTTTACTACATTTGTGAAGGCGGTAGGGGTGAGAATAATGAGTGCGGAATGGATGTTCTTTTGAGTGAGTGTTTCTCGAAGAGCGGCTTCATAGAGCTCATGTTGGGCCTCTGCGATCAGATCGATAGGATTGTTAATATTGGCGGTAGGGGGCAGGAAGGTTTTGAGCTTCTTCTTTAGACTTGGTGAAAAGGGAGCGATTTCCAATCCGTTCTGGATGAGTGCATCGGTGGCTAGAATCCCGGGGCCTCCTGAGTTCGTTATAATTACAACATTGTTTCCCTGGGGTTTGGGTTGACTGGAAAAAGCTTTTACGATGTCGAACACTTCTTCCAGGGTATTTCCTCGAAGAACTCCACACTGCTCGAAGATAGCATCATACACTTTGTCCGAACCGGCCAAAGATCCGGTATGAGAAGAAGCAGCCTTGGCTCCCAAGACTGTCCGGCCGGCCTTTAAGGCGATTATTGGCTTGGGATTTGTGGGGTGACTGGTGATTTCTCTGGCTATGGACATAAATTCTCTTCCATTCACAAGATCTTCGAGGTACATCAGAATGACATCCGTGTTTTTGGCTTCTTTCAGATAGAGCAGAAGCTCATTTTCATTGACTCCTGCTTTGTTTCCCATGCTGACAAACATGGAAAATCCAACATTCGCTTCCTTGGCATAATCCAGGACAGCAACACAGAGAGCTCCACTTTGTGACATAAAGGCAATATTCCCTTCCCTAGGCATCTGTGTGCCAAATGTGGCATTCATAGATGACTGAGGAGATGTGTTCATTACACCTAGGCAGTTTGGGCCGACAAGAGAGATGCTGTATTTTTCACAGATCTTTTTGACATTTTTTTCTGCCTTTATACCTTGTCCGCCTATCTCTTTAAATCCGGCAGTGATGATGATGACTCCCTTTATCCCTTTCTTTCCGCATTCTTCCAAAACCTCCGGGACAAATTGAAAAGGAACGATGACTATTGCCAAATCTATGACATCTGGAATTTCAATGACATTGGGATAGCATTTGATTCCTAGAATGCCTTTAGCCAGGGGATTGACGGGATAGACGATGCCATGGAAACGGCTGTCGATCAAATTAGCCAGTAGTGAATATCCTACACTTCCGGGTTTCCGTGAGGCCCCGATAACGGCAATGGATTTTGGATAAAAAATAGCATCAAGCTTGTTCATTGTGTTCCTCAAAAAAGATGAGTTTTTACTCTGATGCATTGTAATTCCCTGGGCTCAAAAAAGCAATGGAAGGATAGGTGATTGAAGTGAAACTCCAACTTTCTTGTGATGTTTTGAGGCATGTGCTATATTCAATTTTTCGTGATGAAATCAGATTTGGAGATGAGTAGTTGACAGAAAAACTCAAAGTTTCTTGTTTGTTTTGTGCGGCCACAAACAATTATCCTCTAAAAAATAAGGATAAAAAGGTCGTATGCGGACGCTGTAAGAGTCTGCTTCCCAAACCAGGAACAGTCATTGAACCGACTCCTGAACAGGCACAAAAATTGCTGCAAAAAGCTTCACTGCCAATGCTCGTAGATTTTTATTCACCGACCTGTGCGCCTTGCCATATGATGAATCCAATCGTCGAGAGTCTCGCGTCTAGAAGAGCCGGTGAGATTATGGTCATAAAAATCAATGTCGACAGCCACAAACAGCTGGCAGCGGGCTTCGGTGTTCAAGGTGTGCCCACATTTGTTCTCGTTCATAAAGGAATTGAGAGAGATCGAATGAGCGGAGCCGTCTCTGAAACCGATTTTTCGCTCTGGGTTGCCAGCCGTAGTTAGATTATGAAAAAGTTCAATAAAGTTGAAGAAACCATCAAAGGGGAGGAAAGACATGGTAAAATATTTGAAAAAGAAGTTGAGTCGAAGAGACTTCATCAAAAGTTCAGCGGTCGGGCTGGCCGGTCTCCATGCCGTCAATCTTGGATCTCTGATGTCCTTTGAAAACGCAGGAAAAACTCAAGTTGTCGTCTATAAAACGGATGACCGGAAAGAGGGAGTGCGTCAGGTATTGAAGACTCTGAACTTTCCTTCCCCAAAGGGAAAGCAGGTCTTTATCAAACCGAACTTCAATTCGGCAGATGCAGCACCGGGTTCTACGCATAACGACACTTTGAGCCAATTGATTGCAGAGTTGCATCAATCCGGAGCGGCTAATTTGACATTAGGAGAGAGAAGCGGTCCTCCTGTGACAAAAGAGGTGATGGAAGAAAAAGGGATTTTCCAGATGGCGTCTAATCAGGATTTTTCAATCATAAATTTCGAAGAATTGGAGGAGAAGGATTGGATAGCGTTTAATCCCCCGGGAACCCATTGGAGTGATGGATTTTCTATTCCTCGCCCCGCCGTAGAAGCAGAATACTTTGTTTCGACATGTTGTCTGAAAACCCATGCATATGGAGGGATTTTTACTCTGTCTCTCAAGTTGGCGGTAGGATTGACTCCAAAAAGCCTTATGAGAGAACTTCACGGTTCTCCTGACCACCAGCGCCACATGATCGCGGAAATCAATCAAGGCTACACTACACAGCTCATTGTCCTGGATGGTGTGGAGGCTTTTGTCGACGGGGGGCCGAGTCGCGGAACCAGAAAACAGGCCAATGTCTTTGTCGCAGGAACGGATCGTGTGGCTGTAGACGCTGTGGGAGTTGCCATTCTTAAAGACTTGGGTTCAAATGATGCCATTATGGGAACAAATATTTTTCAACAGGAGCAGATTCAGCGTGCCGTTGAAGTGGGGCTTGGGATTAGCGGCCCCGATCAGATTGAACTTGTCGCTCCCGACAAGGCCAGCAAGCAATACACTAAAAAATTGAATGCAATATTATTAGAGAGTTGAGGAGAGAGACGTGAGCCTTTATGAATTGATTCTTTCGAGGAGATCTATTAGGCAGTTCAGACAGGAGCCTATTACGAGAGAGCTACTCCAAAAACTGGTCGATGCAGCCCGTCTGGCTCCTTCCGGAGCCAATCGACAGCCTTTAGAATTTGTGATTGTGGATGAAGATCACGTAAAAAAGGACCTTTATACGAGTTTGAAATGGGCGGGCTACATTACACCCGGAGGAAATCCTAAACCAGGGTATGAGCCCACAGCTTACATCATTGCTCTCGCTAACACGATCATCAGAGCCAAAGGATACGAATGGGATGCCGGAGCCGCGATAGAACATATCATCTTGACCGCATTGGAAGAGGGAATCGGCAGCTGCTGGATAGCCTCTGTAGATAGAGAACATGTTCGCAAAACTTTCCAAATTCCGGAAAATTATAGGATCGACTCTATTGTGGCATTGGGCTATCCCGCTGAACAACCTGTGACAGAAGTATTGGTCGATTCGGTCGAGTACTGGAAAGATGATAATGGCCGGCTCCACGTTCCAAAAAGAACACTGGAATCTATCATCCATTTCAATAAGTTTTAAGGAAAACTGCGACTCGTGAATGACCCAGGTTAAGGATGTAGATTTATTTTCCAGCAATCGTCATTTCTGAAATTTTGATCGTAGGTCCAGTCACGGCACTCCGGAATTCAAGATCGCTTCCAACCTCTTCGATCGTATTCAAGATAGTCCCCAAATTTCCAGAAATGGTGATTTCTGAAACCGGGTGAACGATCTCGCCGTTTTCAACCCATAGGCCGAATGCTCCTCGAGAAATATCCCCTGTTACAGGATTGAGCCCGTGTCCTATCGTTCTGATGAGAATCAGCCCTTTGTCCAAAGACGCGACGATTTCTTGGGCGGCTAAACGGCCAGACTCAAGATAAAAGTTATTTGGCCCCACCGAATTTCCTTCGGCATTCCCGGTGGTTTTCAACTTGAGCTTCCGCGCGGCATAGGTGTTGCACAGAAAATTTTTTAAAACACCTTTGTCTATAACCCGAGTTTTTTGTGTGGGAATGCCTTCCGCGTCAAAGGGATGTGTTCCCAGTTTGCCGGGCAAAAGTCCATCATCCACAACAGATATTTTTTCGTTCCCGATCTTTTTTCCTAGTTTATCCGAAAGAAACGAGGTTTTCTGATAAACAGACGTCCCTGAGATGCAGGAAAAGAGAAAACCGAGAAGCCACGATGTCATCCTGGGTTCAAAAATGACCGGAATATTCTGTGTTTTGATTTTCTTCGGATTCAACTGACGCAGAGTCCTGTCAACAGCTTTTCTCGCGGTCTCCTCAGGGGATTCGAGTTCAATAAAGAAGCGAGCTGAAGATCCCCAATAATCTTCGACTTTTTCGTCTGTGTCTCCTCCCTGAAGGCCGACGCCCAAGCTGAAAAATGTTTCTTTGTATCCATGCGAAAAACCTTTCGAATTGACAAGAATGGTTTGTACTTCTCGCGATTCAAAGCTTGAGCCGTGTGAGTTCGTGATCCTGTCATCCTGAAGGGCGATCCTCTCTGTTTCCAAGGCCAGATCAATTTTTTTTCTGGATTCAAGAGATAGAATATCCGGATCATAAAGTTTCATCGAGGATTCATCTGATTTAATTTCTTTCAATTCGGGGAGGCCCGCAAATTCATCAGGGTTGGCGAGTTCAGCCCGTTCTATGGCGTTTTTAATCAATCGGTGAAGAGTTTTTTCTGTCAGATCGGATGATGCAGCAAACGCAGTTTTTTGATCTTTGATCACGCGAAAACTCAATCCGCTTGATCCGGCTTCGACTAAATTCTCGACTTTGCCGAGGCGGATATCGACGCTGAATTCACTCCCCTCATAGACAGAGATTTCGATCTCATCGGCTCCATTTTTTTGTCCAAATGCGACAAGATTTTCGGCGAGGGCCTGAAAGCGAGAAGAGTCCTTTCTGGATTTCATTTCTGCCCTCCCACAGTCATAGCAGATATTTTGAGTGTGGGACATCCATCGCAGACAGGAGCAGCCTGTCCCTCTTTTCCGCATGTGCCTGTCTGAAGACCGAATTTGAGATCAAAACCGACCATTTCAATCTTATTTAAGATGTCGATATTCGTCCCGATGAGAGTGGCCTGCTTGACAGGTCGGGTCAACCTCCCTTTTTCTATCAAAAAACCAGAACTGATTGAAAAAGTGAACTTTCCGGAGTCCTCTACCTGTCCGCCTTGATATTTGTGGGCATAAAACCCTTTTTCGACAGATTTTATGATATCTTCCGGATCATCGCCGCCTTTATCGATATAGGTGTTGCTCATCCTGGGAATGGGGATGCAAGTGAAATCCTGTCTTCGGCCATGCCCCGTTAACGGTTTCTTCAAAAGAGTGGCTGACAGTCTGTCTTGGAGCATTCCTGTGAGCTTTCCTTGTTGGATGAGGGCTGTCTTTTTTGGCGCTGTGCCTTCGTCATCCATATTGTAAGATCCTCGGAAATAGGGAATAGTAGGATCATCATAAATGTTGACCTGAGGACTGGCGACATTTTTCCCAAGTTTGTCCCAAAAAATAGAGGTTTTTTTCCGGATAAAGTCGGCTTCGAGTAAATGCCCCACAGCCTCATGAATTAAAACACCGCTGTGCCCTGGAGCCAGTACGATGGGCATTTCTCCTGCCGGAGAAGGAGATGCTTCGAGAAGATGCAGCGCTTCTTGAGCTGCGTCTTCCCCAATTGTTTCGGGGAATAGCTGAGACTGGAAGTATTCCATCCCCACACGGCCCCCTCCACCGGAAAATCCCGCCTCTCTTAAGTTCGATTTTTCGGCGATAGCCAGACATGTGCATTTGACAAGAGGACGGACATCAGAGATTACCAGGCCATCGGAATTGATTACAGTGATATACTGGATTTGGTCCATGTAAGAAACTTTAACTTTTTTTATGGCTCTATCGGTGTTTTGAGCGGATAGATAGACTTTTTTAACAAGTTCGATCTTTTTTTTCAGGTCTTCGTTATGAGCAGGGTTCTCAACCGGATAGTAGTTTTGAGCTAAAGACCGAAATTTGAGTACATTCGAAGTGTTGAGCTGATTATTCTGCGTGATAGAAGAAGCCGTGATGGCCGTTTTTTTCATTTTAGAAAAGGATATGTCATTTGTATATCCGTATCCCGTCCGGTCACCGGCCAGAACACGAATGCCCATCCCTTGGCTGATGCTTTCGGCTGTTTCCTTGATAATATCCTCTTCCATGTTGATGAAATTGAAGGTTTTGTATTCAAGGAAAATTTCTGAAAAATCTCCTCCTTTCAGGAGAGCCATATTTAAGATTTTCCGGAGCTCCTCTTCAGAAAGATTAAAATGATCTTTGAACTCTATTGGTGATTTTGTTTTCATTTTTTTGAAAATGGAAGAGCAAGAAAAAGAATACTCAATAAACCAAGAATATACTCAAAAAGGTTTGTGACTAGGTGGATGCCGCTGGAGAGAACAGCAATCCGCGATTCAAAACCCAACATGATAAGTGTCAGTGCCCAGCCAGATTCCCACGTCCCAAATCCTCCGAGTCCCTTTATGGGAAGATAACCCGTCATCTCTGCGCCTGTTATGCCGAGGATTGTTTTCCAGATACTCAGACCTCCCAATGTGTATCCATGAACTTGGAGAAGAGCAAACAAGAGGACGTATAACGATCCATACTTGGCCATTCGAATCCCTATGGAGAGAAGGAAAACGGGCAAATCTGTACGTCTTTTTCTAATCTGAGCAATGTCTGTGACTGTCAGCTGAAGTTTTTCGATCGAAACAACAGCCCATTTTTTTTGGTCGCATTTTATTTTGCGGAGAAAGATACGGTAGATCGTTAAAAGAATGCGGCAGAGTCCTAGGAGCTGCCAATATATGACGAGCATGATCACCAAGAACAGAATAGAAAAAAGAAGCATAAGTGGAGTTGAAAGAGATGTTGTCCCAAATCCCACGGCAAGAATGGCCAATATCAGAAAAGGGCTGAGAGAGATAAAGTCATAGACAAAGGCAACGATAAAAGACGATGTGGCCGTGTTGAACGAGAAATTCAATCTTTTGTTGAGGATGTAAATATATGAAAGAGATCCTATCCGGACTGGCAGGAGATCGACAAAGAGGTTGCGGATGAAGGTGACGATGAACATGTTTCCCCAGCTGATTTTTTGAGGATAGAGGAGAAGTTTATAGCGCCAGGCACGCAGGAAGGATCCAAACAATGAAATAGAAAAAAAGGCCAAAAGAGCAGGAAAATAAATATTAGAGAATGTATAGAGGAAATCCTTTGTATCTACCTGTCTAAGCAGAATCCGGATTAAAATAAAAGATACAACAATAGAGAGCAGGATGTATCCGATCTTTTTTTTTGACACAATTCGTTATCTTAAACAGACTCTCTAATCTATGTCAAATAAATTGGGGACAGGCCCCAATTAAAATAAGTTAATTGGGGCCTGTCCCCAATTTATTTGACTGGATATTATACTCAGCATATAATTCACTCATGGATAGAGCAGTGGATACCATCATCGAAAGAGCTTTGGAAGAAGATTTGCCTCATGGTGATGTCACTTCAGAGAGCATCATTCCTCCCGAATCTTTATCAAAAGCTGTCATCCTGGCTAAAGAAAGCGGGATCCTTGCGGGCATTTCTGTGGCCGAAAGCGTATTTACAAAAATCGATCCCACTCTTTCTTTTGAGGTAAAGAAAAAAGATGGCCAGGAGATCAAAAAAGGTGATGTGTTGGCCGAATTGGAGGGACGTTCTATATCTCTATTAAAAGGAGAGAGGACGGCATTGAATTTTCTCCAGAGATTATCCGGAATAGCAACGATTACGCATCAATATGTTCAAGCCTTGGAGGGAAGTCCAACAAAAATACTCGACACGAGAAAGACGACACCAGGACTGCGTGTGTTGGAGAAATATGCGGTAAAAATGGGAGGAGGAAACAATCATCGTCAGAACCTTTCAGACATGGTGTTGATAAAGGACAACCATATTAAGCTTGTCATGGGAATTTCTGAAGCCGTTCAGCTGGCAAGGGCTAAGGTCGGCCCGGGAATAAAGATTGAAGTCGAAACAACATGCAGAGAAGAGGTGATCGAGGCCGTTAACAGTGGGGCTGACATGATCATGATGGATAATATGTCTTTGGACGAGATGAGAGACATCGTGGTGTTCATCAATGGAAAGGTGCCTCTAGAAATATCAGGAAATGTAAATCTGCAAATGGCGAAAGAATATTCCAATCTGGGAGTGGATTATATTTCGGTTGGCAGTTTAACTCATTCCTTCAAGTCATTGGACATAAGTATGGATATTATCGGCTAAAATCATGAAAAATGAAGGGATCCTTAGGACAGATATTCTTGTTATCGGTTGTGGGATAGCCGGTGCCAGTGCAGCGCTGGAAGCAGCAAAAAGTGGACTAAAAGTTGTTCTCATCACAAAAAATTCCAAACTCGAAGAATCCAACACGTATTATGCACAAGGTGGAATTGTTTCTCTTGGCAAAAATGACTATCCTGAATTGCTCAAAGAAGATATCATTGAGACGGGAGACGGGATCAATAATCCTGAGGCCGTTGATATCCTGGCCAAAGAAGGGAAAAAGGCTGTGGAAACAATTTTGATTAAAGAGTTGGAAATCCCATTTTCCTGCAGCTCACCGGATTCACTTGACTATGCGCAGGAAGCGGGTCACTCGCGTAGACGCATTCTCCATATCAAAGATACGACCGGAAAAACGATTGAAGAAAAGCTTATTCATGCATTAAAAAAGTTTTCGAACGTCACCTTCCTACCCGATCAAACGGCAGTTGACCTATTGACTGTACCTCATCATTCAAAAAATTTAACAGCCTATTACAAAGAACCGCAGTGCCTCGGTGCTTATGTCCTGGATAATCACAGTAAGCGGGTTCATCCCATATTTGCTCCCTACACTGTTTTGGCCACCGGGGGATGTGGAGCTGTGTACCTTCATACCTCGAATCCATCTACAGCAATTGGAGACGGATATGCCATGGCCTTTGGAGCTGGTGCACGCATCGTCAACATGGAGTATATCCAATTTCACCCGACATCTCTTTATCATAGGGATGCCGAAGGTTTCTTGATATCCGAAACGGTAAGAGGGGAGGGCGCCCGGCTGAAAACACGAGATGGCCGGACGTTTATGGAAAACTACAACAGTAAAAAAGAAATGGCTCCCCGTGATGAAGTCGCCCGGGCCATTTATGAAGAAATGATAAATAGCAATTCTGAATATGTCAACCTCGACCTTGCTTCGTATGCCAAATTTGATATAGAGAAGAGGTTTCCCAATATTTACAAAACATGCTTAGAATTCGGGATCGATATCACTAAAGAGTCTATTCCTGTTGTCCCTGCCGCTCATTACTGCTGTGGTGGCGTCCTCGTTGACAGTTGGGGGAGGAGTTCTCTCAAAGGCATGTATGCAGTGGGAGAAGTTGCCTGTACAGGCGTTCATGGAGCCAATCGGCTGGCTTCGACCTCTCTACTCGAAGGATTAGTCTGGGGAACAAGAAGTACCCAACAGATCGTTTCACATTTTGATCCCGAGATTCCCTGCAATATTTCGGATATACACGACTGGTATTATCCTGATTTTGAAGAGGAGATAGATCCGGCCCTGATCCTCCAGGATTGGGTATCGATCCGGACAACGTTGTGGAATTATGTGGGGATTATTCGAACAAGGAAACGATTAGAAAGGGCAAAAGCTGATATGAATTATCTCCGCCACAGGATTGAAAAATTTTACAAAGAAGCCAAAATGGATCCCCTTGTTGTGGGTTTGAAACATGGAATCCGGGTGGCCTGGTTGATCATGTATGCGGCATTGAGTAATCCTGAGAGTCGGGGAGCCCACTTCATCTCCGATTGAAAACACTTTCGCGTCATTTTCAGTGGAGAATTGAAGGAACTTATTCTATAATATCTGATTAAAGTTTTTTTTTGGAGCGATTTATGTTCGAAGCAGGTAAAATCAAAGAAACTCTCAACCTTCCCCAGACGTCGTTTTCTATGAAGGCCAAACTTGCGTTAAAAGAACCTGAAATTCTAAAACATTGGGATCAAATCAAACTGTATCAAAAGATACAGGAGAAAAACCAAAACAAACCGACGTTCGTTCTCCATGACGGTCCTCCCTATGCCAACGGCAATATCCATTTGGGAACGGCACTGAATAAAATACTTAAAGATTTTATTGTCAGAACAAAATCCATGTTGGGTTATAAAGCTCCATATGTGCCAGGCTGGGATTGCCATGGATTACCGATCGAAATTATGGTCGATAAAATCTTGGGCGTTAAAAAGAAGGAAATGACTATTATTGATGTTAGAGAGGAGTGTAGGAAATATGCCTTAAAATTTGTAGACATTCAGCGAGAACAATTCAAAAGATTGGGTGTCTTTGGAGATTGGAACAAACCCTATTTGACGATGAATCCCGAGTATGAGGGAGAAATCCTGCGTCTGCTGGCTGCTTTTTTTGCTTCAGGGAGTGTTTACAAGGGAAAAAAACCGGTTTACTGGTGTCCCGACTGTCAAACCGCACTGGCCGAGGCTGAAATCGAATACAAAGACCGCAAATCACCCTCCATCTACGTTAAATTCCCCATGATTTCCGATCTGTCACAAAAATTTCCGGTATTAAAAGGTAAAGATGTATCTGTTTTGATCTGGACAACCACTCCATGGACTCTTCCGGCTAATTTGGCCATCGCCTTTCATCCTGATTATGAATATGATGCGTTCGAAACAGATGGACATGTCTATATAGCGGCCAAACGTTTGGTGCCTGTTCTTGCAGAAGAGTTGGGATTTAAAGAGATCCGAGTTTTAGCGACCTTCCTTGGAAAGGATATGGAAGGAAAAAAAGCGAGACACCCTTTTATCGACAGAGAGTCTGTATTTGTTTTAGCTGATTATGTCACGTTGGACCAGGGAACAGGAGCCGTGCACACTGCACCTGGGCATGGCCATGAAGATTATATGACCGGTATTGACTATGATCTAGATATTTATACACCTGTGGACGGTGAAGGAAAATTTATTCCTCAGGTTGAGAAATACGCGGGACAAAACGTTTTTGACGCAAATAAGAACATCACTGGGGATATGAAGCAAAATGGAACGCTCTTAAAGGAAGTCGGACTCGTACATTCCTATCCGCACTGCTGGCGGTGTAAAAATCCCGTGATTTTTCGAGCGACGGCTCAATGGTTTATCTCAATGGATACAGATGACCTGCGAAAAAAATCTTTGGAAGAGATAAAAAATATCGAGTGGATACCATCCTGGGGAGAAGAGCGAATTGCCAATATGATCGAAGCTCGTCCCGATTGGTGCATATCGAGACAGCGCTCCTGGGGTGTTCCAATTCCTGCTTTTAACTGTCAGGATTGTGGAGCAATATTGGCTAATGAAAAAATAACATTAAAAATTGCCGATATCTTTTCCCAAGAAGGCTCCAATTCATGGTTCATCCGTTCTGCGGAAAAACTTCTACCTCCTGAAACCAAGTGTGCTGATTGTGGATCATCCAACTTAAAAAAAGAATACAATATTCTTGATGTGTGGTTTGAATCCGGTGCCAGTCATAATGTTCTGGATAGACGAGAGGATCTCCACTGGCCGGCTGATGTCTATATTGAGGGACATGATCAGCATAGAGGATGGTTCAATAGTTCTCTCCTCATTGGAGTAGGAGCGAAGAAGGCTTCTCCTTATAAAACGTGTATCACACACGGATTTGTCCTGGATGATGAAGGGCGGGGGATGTCAAAATCCCTTGGAAATTTTATCGAACCGGGAGAAATTATTTCCAAAAATGGCGCCGAAATCTTGAGATTATGGGTCGCTATGCTCAATTACAAGGAAGATGCGCGTTTTGGGAAAGAGACTCTCCAACGATTGGCCGAGGCCTATCGCAAGATCAGGAACACATGGAGATTCATCCTGGGGAATGTCCATGACTACTTACCGGAGACAGAGGAAGTCCCCTTGCAGGATATGCTGGTTTTTGATAGATGGATACTCGAGAAATGTGCTAAAATAGGGAAAAAAATTCTAAAAGCCTATGAATCTTACGAGTATCACGTAATATTTCACGCCGTCTATAATTTCTTTACGGTCGATTTGAGTTCTTTATACTTAGATGTGCTCAAAGACCGGCTATACTGTTCAGGGAAAGATTCACTGCTGAGAAAATCGGCACAGA
>SDBS01003231.1_pt1 | contig 15969 bp, 14 predicted proteins | sample 2277091 | NCBI WGS metagenome assembly SDBS01 (sample SAMN10404972, study PRJNA504765) | marine sediment metagenome | isolation source: marine sediment core GS10_PC15, 163 cmbsf | place: Arctic Ocean: Southern Knipovich Ridge | collected 2010 | reverse complement strand
GCCCGTATTGCCAAAGACAGCATTAAAGGAAACCTGATGCTCGTTACAGCAACTTCTTCAACATATCCTTTCTATGAACTGGATGATGCAAAAAAGATCGCAGCATTATTAAAAATAGATCATAGAATAATAGTCTCTGAAGAAATCGAGATACCAGGATTTTCAAATAATCCTCCCGACAGATGTTATTATTGTAAAAGTGAACTTTTTCAGAAAATAAAATTCATTGCCGAGCAAGAAGACTACGACATTGTGTTTGATGGTAGTAATGCAGATGATTTAAATGATTATCGGCCTGGGAGAAAGGCTCTTAAGGAAAAAGGGGTATTATCACCTCTTGTTGAGGTTGGATTAAAAAAGGATGAGATCAGGGAGTTGTCAAGGGAACTAAACTTACCTACAGCTGATAAACCAGCATATGCATGTCTCGCTTCAAGATTCCCATATGGAGAGGAAATTACAAAAGAAAAGCTTGATAGAGTTGCCCTTGTAGAGAAAGAAATCAGGAACCTTGGATTTAAAACATTCAGGGTACGTAGTCATGAGAACCTGGCACGTTTAGAATTTGATCAGAATGAAATGAATGAAGCCTGGATAGTGAGGAATAAATTCATTTCAGTTTGTGAAGCGGCTGGCTTTGTTTTTATTACAATGGATTTAAAGGGATTTAAATCTGGATCAATGAATATAACATTGAAAAATCAAGAGACGGCTAAGGCAAGGAAATAAAGTTTATTATCAGAGTTATCAACTATATTTAAAATTCTGAAATAATGATTCATGGATTGGTACGCTGAAGATTTTTTCTGTCATGACCTGCCTACACAGTCCAGGCCGGAATTAGGCATCGTCCTGGTCACCGGGGCAACGGGATATATAGGGGGAAGGCTGGTGCCTGAACTGCAGGAAAGGGGATACAGGGTACGGATCATGGTTCGCAGCTCTTCTCCCGAGCATGCTGAACGCTGGCCCGATGCCGAAATTTTTGTAGCGGATGCATTGAATGTGGGAGATCTGAGGAAGGCTCTATCAGGCGTGAGTGTGGCTTACTATCTCATTCATTCCATGTTGCTCGGGAAAAAGGAATTTGAATATGCGGATATTCAGGCTGTGACAAATTTCAGGTTCGTCGCCGAGGAGATGGACCTGAAAAGGATCATTTATCTCGGGGGACTGGGAAAGTATCAACCGAATCTGTCCAGCCACCTGAAAAGCCGGCTGAACGTGGCAGAGATCCTGATCCGAAGTAAGGTTCCCTGTACCAATCTCAGGGCCGCCATTATCATAGGTTCAGGCTCTGCTTCTTACGAGATCATCAATAACCTGGTCAGGAATTGGCCTGTATATGTCATCCCGGCCTGGACCGATACCCTTTGCCAGCCCATAAGCATCCGGGATGTGGTCAAATACCTGGTGGGTGCTCTTGAACTGGAGGAGACGTCCGGTAAGTCCTATGAAATATGCGGAGATGAGGTTCTCAGCTATAAGGAGATGATCCAGACCCTGGCCAGGATCCTCAGAAAAAGAAGGCTGTTCCTGCATTCTCCCATATCAAGCATCAAGGTATACAGTTATTTCGCAAGCCTTTTAACCCCTGTACCTGCATCCATCATCCAATGCCTGATGGAAGGAGTTAAAACTGAGGTAATCTGCGGTGAAAGTGAGATTAAAAAGTTGATGCCTTTTAAAACCATAAATTACAAAGTTTCTCTCCTCAGGGCCCTTTCAAGGGAAGAGCATGATGCCATATATACACGTTGGTCCGATGCATATCCACCTGCCAATGAACTGGCTATGAAACTGGCGGAACTGGAGAAACCTCCTCACTTTATAAGCTCCTACTCCATTCTCACTGAAAAATCAACCAAAAGCCTGTTCAGCTCCATCTGCAGGATCGGCGGCGAGGAAGGCTGGTTCCAAACCAACTGGATGTGGAGGCTCAGGGGATTCATTGACAGGATATTGATGGGGGTGGGAACATCCCGCGGAAGAAGAAGTGAGTCGGAACTGCGGATCAATGATGTAATCGGTTTCTGGAGAGTCGAGGATCTTGTTCCGGACAATAAACTGCTTCTCAGGGCTGAAATGATATTGCCGGGAAAGGCATGGCTTGAATTCAGGATCCGTCCGGAGGACAAACAAAGGAACAGGTTGTCGGTACATGCTTATTTCCAGCCCAGGGGGATTCCCGGAAGGCTGTACTGGTACAATTTCCTTCCGTTCCATTTTATCATCTTCAAGGATCTGCTGAAACAGCTTGCGATACGCAGTTAAAAGGTTTTTTCATGACTTGGGAGGAGCATTCGGGGAAGGATTATCCAGGGGCAGGGTAAAACAGAATTTTGATCCGGCACCTTCACTGCTTTCAATCCATATCCTTCCCCCGTGGGTCTGAACGATCTTTTTTGAGATCGCCAATCCCAATCCGGTCCCATCACTGCTGGCCCTGGTAATACTTCCCCTGTAAAACTCTTCAAATACCAGTTCATGTTCATTGGCCGGGATACCCGGACCCTGATCCAGTATTTCAACCCGGACATGCTTTTGCCCGGCTTTTACTATCAGGTCTACAACACTGTCGTGATCTGAATACTTAATGGCGTTGGCCAGCAAATTTGTGATCAGCTCTTCAATGGATAACTGAAATCCCCAAATTCGATCCACGGGATCATCTATCTCCACATTGATCCGGATTGATTTTTCTTTGGCCGGGGATTCCAGATCAGCCACTATTTTTAGAATGGAATCGCGGATGGAAAAATGACTGGTCCTGAACTCGTTGCTCAACTTTAGTTGGGTTATATACAGAAGATCTTTCACGAATTTGATCAGGGTGGTTGTACGCAGGGAGGCAATCTCCAGGAACTCCTTGCAATCCTGCCGGATAGATCCTTCAGGTTTGCTATGCAGTACGTCCAGGGAACTTTGGATGGCAGCCAGGTGGCCTTTGATATCATGTGTAATGCGGAGAACATATTCGTTTTTGATCTCATCTTTTTTCTCAAGTTCCCTGTTGGCTTTCAGATACGCTTCTTCATGCCTGCGTGATCGCATCATGATGGAATTGATGATGTACACCACCAGGAAAGATGTGCTGATAAATACCAATCCGGTCCCGAAAAGATATATCCTGCTCTCAAAAAGTCCTGGCATGACAAAGCCATTCAGCGGATGGTGCTGAATTATATTCAAATATTCCAGGGTGGCTAGCAGTATCACCAGGCTCCATGCAAAGCTTGCCTGGAGATAACTTTCCCGCGGGGACAGGACGATACTGGCCATAATCATATGAAATATAAAATAAACTATGAAAGGATTTTCAATTCCACCTGAAAAGTGAAGTAAAAGGGTCAGGACAATAAAATCGGTTGAGATCTGGAAGTTCGTTAATAACCTGAGTGGCCAGGCAGGGTCCCTGTCCTTAGTCCGCATAATATTCATCAGCCAGAGGCGGTGCAGGATGTTCAGCATAAGAAAAGCAGCCGAAACAATATACAGACTGTATTCACGGACAGATATTTCCAGGATCCGGCTGGAGACAAATGTGACCAGAACGATACCCAGAACACCCAGCCACCTCAACCTGATCAACCAGAGAGCAAAGCGATAAAGCTTATTACTTTTGGGGTCCATACTGAATTCACCGGAATATCACTCCTCCAGGGTGCCTGCCATCAATTGTTCCAAAGTGGAGAGTAGTTCTTCTGTTTCAAAAGGTTTATCCAGCATCAAAACGTGTGGCAGGTCATCAATGTCTTCGAAAGCATCTCTGATATTCACACCCATTGTATCCATCATCCCTGTAATTACCAAGATGGGAAGATCCTTGTTTTTCGAATCGCTCTTGATGGTATGGGCAAGTTTGTGACCTTCCAGGTCTGAATTCATCATGACATCAAGTATCAGCAGATCCGGCTTATGGGCATATAACTTATCCATGCCGGTTCCTGCATTATTGGCGGTGTCAACATTGAAATGGTGTGCTTCGAGTATGGCTTGCAAGGACCTGGTCAAATCCTTGTCATCATCGATAATAAGAATGTCTCTGGTTTCCATGATCAATTTGGTTTAGTGTCTTATCAATAATATTCGTGTACTATTTGGCAAAAGTTTAATAATTCAATGCTGGGATCAATACTGTTTCTTTAAGTTTTTCAGCAGTAATAACAAGTTCTTTTCCCAACCTCGTCAAATAATATTTGTATGTTTTCCCTGCTTTTTTTATAAGGCCAAATACTTTCAACCGTTTAATAAGTCTTGATACTTTTCCAGTATTAAACTTTGGTATTCTCATTCTTATGTTTTTGTTTCTAAATCCAGAGATGTTGTATTCTCCTCTTAAAACGGTTAGCAACAAAGAAAGGTCTGCATCACAAAACAAGTTGAACCCCTTGTATGTCCTATTATTTTCTTGTTTTGATTTTGTTACTTTATCGAGCCTTTTACGTCCGGCTTCTTTGTTGTCAAAAGCCGAAATAAATTCTAAATATCGCTTATTGGAAGCCTTGAACAGGAAAGTTAAAGGGGTAAGGCTGTAAATGTTTTTTTTCAAATGGGCATATTGCATAGACTTGTTGCCATTGCGGTGTTCAACCTCCCGGTAGTGTTTGAAAAAACTAACATCGTTAGTTGTGGTTTCGATACGGAGTATCTTGGAGAACTTGTCATACATCTTAATTGAACTTTTGCCCATTGTATGTTTTATGCGACTGCCTTCGATACGGATATTGTAATTGTTGCCCATTTCGCCCTGGTATCTCGGATCAATTTTGTGCCCAAGGAATGTGGCAATGTTATCCGGTTTTACCGTATGTATTGCAGTAGCGGTAAGTTCTGAATATATGGATTGCAGGTATTCTTGTTTCTTAAAAACAATATCGGTAGCATATTCAGCCTGCATTATGCTCCAGTGATATACCTGGTTGAATGATGAATATACCGGACAATATGTTTTTGCCAGGTGGTCAAGCCGCTTGTGTATCTTCTTTATATCTATATCATCGCAGATTTCTTGTGCCTTGCTGAAATCCTCGATGTAATCAAATGCATTGTCTATCATGGAATACTTCATGCCTTGTTTGTCCAGTTCGTTGGCCAGGATATTGTGCCCATTAATATAAACCTGTAATTTAAACAGGCACCACGTAGGCACCCTGATATAGCCATAGCCAAGATATGGGTCTATGAAGTAGAAATAGTAATGCAGGCATTTGCTTTGCGCTCCTTTGAGAAATGTCTTCCCTGATTGTTTATCGTGCCATGGTGTGAAACTGCCACAGGCTTCCATGGCAGAAATTATATGGACAAGCCCTGTGTGTGTTCCCCTCTTATCTAATACTGCTTTTATCAAATCTTCTTTGCGGATATGAGATTTTGCTACAAACTCTATTTCTATCCCGTTGTCTTTTGCCAATTGTTCGGCATTGTTCCGTAATTCATTCTTGAATGGTTCTGCAAATTTGGGATAGTCAAAAATACGTACCCCCTTTGAATATAGGTAAGATGTCATTCCTTTAGAATGGCAAACCTGTGGGAGGGTGCCCGTTATTATTACCCTGTCAAAACAGCTTAGTACGCCATTGATGTTTTTGCTGTGTGCTGTTGTCAATAATTCCATGAAGGAAAGTTACACTTTTATTCCTGTTTGGTTCTGGCTTGTCCAGGTTAGGTATAGGCAAATTACTCCAATAATGCTGAAATGTCAAATTCAGAGCTAAAAAGATTTTTATTCTTTTTCCGTGCATTTTACAGTAATCATATTTACATTAATAATGTATTATCAATACTATATACACGGATTGATGTCAATGGTAACCCTGTTATCCATGGAAACACCAACATAAAGGTACCCGGCGTGGACCACAATACTAGATCTATATTTTCCTGTATGCTACTTCTTGAAGGTTTTCATATAGTTCACTATAAACCAGATGTCTTCGTCAGGAAACTTGTTTTCGAACTTGGGCATTTCATTCCGGCCGAATTTGGACTTGTAAAAATGCTCTCCATCCGTCTGGCCAAGGTAGGCATCACTTGTGAAATCACCAGCGGAGGTATCAAGTGATCGGGCTTTAGAACCATCACCAAGTCCTGTTTTTCCATGACAGGAGGCACAATGCTTTGAATATTGCATTTTTCCCACTTTAAGTGATTCAGCGTCTGCAGTGGTGGGGTTTTCCATGCTCTTGAATTTCGAAGGTACTTCCCATGGTTCTGAAGCATCCTGAAAGAATAAGGTCGAAGAAATAATCGTTACTGATAAAAATAACATAATCAGTATTGCCAGGGTTTTGTTTTTATTATTCATAATAGCTTTCTCCGTTTAGTTTTGTAATTACATAAATCATACCAAGTTTTTATTTTTATACGGACAAATATAACATAAAAATACTCAGATCAGATACCCGATTGCAAATCCTACCCTGACCAGTTCAATTGTTTTTCTTCCGAAGTCGTATACCTGAAAATAGTGCCACATGACCGGTTGAAGGATTCCTGTCGATACAGTTTACCCAGGCATTTGTAATGATGTATCTACTTTCTTCTTGTCAGGTCCTCTGTTATTTTAAATTAGATTTAATTGATTTAAGCATGTACTTTGAAAATTATCATGCAATCAAGCTTCACGGAATGTAATTATTGCATATTTATTATTATTATTGAAATATACTCTATGTTATGATGGACGAAAATTCCAATTCTGGAAAATCTGACCGAAGAAAATTTCTAAAAAAAGGATTGCTTTCTAGTACCGGTACCTTAATGGGTGCAGGTTTTATTTCTTCATGCTCCCAGAAAACGTCCGGAGAATCCTCCGAAAAAGTAAAATTGCTGACCACGGAAGGTAAACTGGTGGAGGTGGATAAGGACCAGTTACATCATCTGGCAGGTGACCCAGCATCAAGGAGCGCAGCACGGCAGGGCATTCCTGGGAAGAAGTTCGTAATGGTTGTTGACCTTTCCAAGTGTAAAAATGCAAGACAATGTAAAATTGCATGTGATAAACATCATAATCTTACACCTGACCGTCCTTTTATTAAAATCCTGAAAATGCAGGACAATCCAAAATCTGCTCCTTATTGGATGCCTAAAAAGTGCTTTCAATGTGATAATCCACCTTGTGTAAAAGTGTGTCCTGTAGGTGCAACCTATAAGCGTTCCGACGGGATAGTTCTGGTTGACAATGTCCGCTGTATCGGCTGCCGCTTTTGCATGGCCGCATGTCCTTATTCAGCCAGGGTATTTAACTGGGGAAAGCCCGAGCCACCAGTGGAAAAGCATGACGAGGTCTATTCCCCGGAAACCAGTTCACCAAGTCTAATAGGGACTGTTGAAAAATGTGACTTTTGCCCGGATTCGATCAAGAAAGGTGAATTACCGCCATGTATACCTGCCTGTCCCAATGGGGCACTGTATTTTGGAGATGAGATAGATGATGCAGTTACCAATGGATTCGAAACAGTGAGATTTACTGAATTACTAAAGGAAAAAGCCGGATACCGCTATATGGAGGAGTTGGGGACAGAACCAAGGGTGTATTATTTACCTCCGGCCAACCGCATGTTCCCATTTGAGGATAATCCATCTATCGAATCAGGCTTACATAAAACCGAATAATTACATTAAAAAATGGATAAATCAATACATTCCCCGGTGGGTGAAGGATTCCTGGAAGAGATGAAGGATGATTTATTTAAAACACTTTCCTGGAAATCGCTACGGTTTAGACTGTGGCTCACTGCATTGTTTTTAATCATATTACTCGGCATTTTCGCCTATTACCGGCAAGTGAGATTTGGCTTGGTCGTGACGGCCATGAGGGACTACACTTCATGGGGTATATATATCTCCAATTTTGTGTTTTTTGTGGCTGTAAGTTTAATCGGATCCCTTGTAAGTTCAATTCTCAAATTGTCGAATGCCAAATGGAGCACACCCCTTACTAGGATTGCTGAGATTATTGCTGTTGCATCCATCATCTGCGCAGCCATCATTATCATTGTAGATATGGGGCGTCCTGACCGCTTTTTTAATGTTATTTTACACGGAAGGATTCAATCACCGATAATCTGGGATGTGATAGTTATCTTTACGTATTTGATAATCAGCCTGCTGCTATTATACCTTCCACTAATTCCTGACATTGCTCTGTGCAGGGATCATTTAACTTCAGCACCCGGATGGAGGAAAAAGGTTTACAGGATATTAGCCGTAGGATGGAAGAGCAAGCCCGGGCAATACAGCATCATTTTAAAGTCCATCAGAATTCTGGGCATAATGATTATACCCGTTGCATTTGCAATTCATACCATCACTTCCTGGTTATTTGCGACCACCTGGCGGCCTGGCTGGGACAGCACTAACCTGGGACCCTATTTTGTGTCAGGGGCATTCATGGTCGGATCAGGAGTTATTGTTGTTGCCATGTTCTTTATACGGAAATTCATGGGCCTTGAAAAGTATATCACTGAGAAACATTTTGACCATATGGGCAAACTGCTTGTTCTGTTATCCCTCGTCTACCTTTATTTTAATATTAATGAATACCTGGGACCGGCTTTTAAAATGGTTGGAGTGGAAGGGGAGCACATAACAGAACTATTTATCGGGAAATATGCCCTTATGTACTGGATGGTACAGATATTTGGTCTGATATTGCCAATCCTGATACTAATTCCGAGGCAGGGCAGAAAACCCCTACCCATGCTGATTGTTTCATTTTTCATAATCCTGGGTGCATGGTTTAAACGCTTCCTGATTGTCATACCATCCTTACAACATCCCTACCTGCCTATCCAGGATGTTGATGAATCCTACAGGCATTATTTCCCCTCCTGGGAAGAATGGGCCATTTGTGCTGCTTCCGTGGCTGGAGTATTATTAATGGTTACCCTCATTATGAAATTGTTTCCGGTTATTCCAATTTGGGAAATCGTGGAGGAAAAGGGGATGAAGAAGGAACACATTAAATAAAGATTGACATGAAAATGAATTGGTTAAAAAATCGTTTGAATGGATCGTTCATTAAGATCTGTATTAAATTGATTCTCTCTCTCTTTCTTGTGTGCTTTGAATTACAGACCAGTGCATTCAGACAGGATGATGAACGAATCACTCCGGTAATCCAGCTTCAGTTTTCTGAGGAAGATTCCATAAAATATATTACGGCACAGGTGAATGAATACCGCAGTGATAGTTCAGGAAAAGCCATTGCAGAACTGGATCTTTATTTTTTTGTCCAGAGAACCTTCAGCCAGTTACCCATTGGAGATTATTTTAACACAACTGATGAAAATGGTGAAGTGAGGATTGAATTTCCATATGATCTGCAGGGTGACTCAGCCGGGAATGTGATCATTATCGCCAAAATAGAGGAAGATGACATGTTTGAAGGAGTCGAGGTGAGCAAGATAGCGAGTTTTGGTATCCCTATTTACATCGATCATCGGGCAAATAAAAGATCACTCACAGCAGCCAGTGCGAATGCTCCGATAATTTTACTCCTACTTGTTAATGGCATCATCCTGGCAGTTTGGGGTATAATCATATATATATTCACACAGATATACAAGATACGCCGTGCAGAATAGCTGAATTCTATTCAACAATCAATCTTCCCAGGTCATTAAAAATAAGATTACAGATATCTTTGAGGTTAGATTTGAAAATCAACATCCACCATTGGATCAATTTCTCTTAACTTGCCTGCTAATAATGATTCAGGTATATTATATAAAAAGGTTTCCCAGTCAATACCTAATCTTTGACTTTCAAGTTTTAGCAAATCTTCAGGGTCGATATCTGCAAGATTAACATTTGCTCCGAATTTGTTTATGAACCATATTTGATGTCCCTGCTGTGGAGCTGCCCACATTATATCATTAATACTCGAATAGTTTAATATATGATTAACCAGGTTAGATTTTATATCAATTTTTCCAAAAATAACCTGAGATATTCCGCCTTCACTACCTTCAATAATTATTTTTTTCGAACCTGCTTCCAATTCAGCAATAATGTATTCTTTCCATTTATTTTTTGGAAATAATGCTTTTTTAAATTTTGCTCCTATTCTTGAGAATACATTAAAACTTTTTGATACTTTTTTAATAAATTCAGCCTTCTCTAAAGGTGGGATTTCAATAATCCCGTCCGACACTTCGATATATTCAAAGTGGTTTTTTTTTAAATAATCCAAGTACTCATTAATACCGCTTCTGATGTAGGCATTCTCAAACATAATTCCGCTCAAAAAAGGAAAGATACCTGCATTTGTATATGCGTCTACACGCATTGTTAAATCCTCACCCGAACATAATGCACCGGGTGAAAATCTTACAAAATCAATTAGATGCCCGGAAATCGAGATTAAATCCTCTATACTTTTCAAACTCTGACCTTCATCCTGAATAACTGTTAAACCTGTTGTACGAGGTTTATCCGGTCTTTCCGGAATGTTTGACAATTTTAATTTCATGATTTTATTATTTTGGATTTAGCTGTTTAATAATTTTATCCATCATCAAATCTGGGATTCGTAATCATTAAAGATGATTTATTACTTTTTTAATTTGAGACAATGTATTTTCCAGGTCATCATAAGAGTGAGCAGATGAAATAAAATTCGCTTCATATTGAGACGGAGATAAGTAAATTCCCATTTCAAGTAACATTTTATGAAATTTGGCAAACCGTTTAAAATCACACCGATTTACATCATTAAAGTTATTTATCGAAAAATCAATGAAGAAAACTGTGAACATGGAATTAAAAAAGTTAGCCTGTATATCTTTTTTCACAATGATCTTTTTAAGCTCTGATTCAAAGTCAGCAGCTTTCTTATTTAAGGCATTATAAAATCCATTTTTATTGAGCGCTTCTAAAGTGGCTATACCGGCGGTTACAGCCACCGGATTTCCAGATAGGGTTCCTGCCTGATATACTGGCCCATCCGGGGATATTAATGACATAATTCGCCGTTTACCGGAATATACCCCAATAGGAAAACCACCTCCGAGAATTTTGCCAAAAGTTGTCAGATCAGGCTCAATTCCGAAAATACTTTGTACTCCTCCAAATTCAAATCGAAATCCTGTAATCACCTCATCAAATATTAATAATGCATTATTTTCTGTTGTAATTTTTCTTAAAAAACCTAAATAATTCTCTCGGGGCAATACCACACCCATATTTGCAGGAACGGGCTCAACGATCACAGCCGCTATTTCACCTTTAAATCTGTTGAATGTAGTACTGACAACATTCTCATCATTAAAAGCTATACTGATAGTTTCATTTATAAATTCTTCGGGAACACCATCTGATGAGGCTCTTTTTAAAGTTGCCAGACCTGAACCTGCTGAAACCAGTAAATGATCAGCATGTCCGTGATAGCAGCCGTCAAATTTTATAATTTTCTTCTTTTTTGTGAAAGCTCTTGCCAATCGAATTGCACTCATTACGGCTTCAGTCCCGGAATTTACAAATCTTATCTGGTCAATAGAGGGAACAGAATCAACGATCATTTTGGCCAATTTAGTTTCCTGGACTGTTGGTGTTCCGAAACTTGTTCCATTTTGAATTGCATTGCTAACAGATCTGGTTACATCCTGATCGGCATGTCCCAGTATTGATACTCCCCATGAAAGACAATAGTCAATGTACTCCCTGTTATCTATATCAATGATTTTTGAACCTTTACCCTGCTTGATGAAAACCGGATTGCTGTCAAGACTCTGAAATGACCGGACCGGACTGTTCACACCACCAGGCATATATTTTTTTGCTTTCTTAAATTCTTCTATTGAATTATTTATTTCCATCGGTAAAGAGTTTTCCTGTAAAAGATTTAAGTTTTGTTTATAAGCATCCTGGCAAGTTTCTTTGCATAATATGTAATTACTTTATCAGCCCCAGCTCTTTTAATGGCAGTGAGTGCTTCCATCATTGCCTTATCTCCGTCAAAATATCCCGAATCAGCTGCAGCTTCGATCATCATATACTCACCTGATACCTGGTAAGCTACCAATTGGGTGTCGGGGAATTCCTGCCGTGCCCTCTGAATAATATCCAGATAAGTATGAGCAGGTTTAACCATCACCCAGTCAGCTCCTTCTTCAATGTCTGTTTTAATTTCTTCAAGTGATTGACGAATCGTTCTGAAATCCATTTGATATGTCCTACGATCTCCAAATGCCGGGGCAGATTGGGCAGCTTCCCGGAAAGGCCCATAGAAATTGGAAGCATATTTTGCTGAATAAGACAATATCCCTGTATTTGTTATACCATTTTGATACAGGTAAGTACGAATAGCTTTTACCTGTCCGTCCATCATTGCCGAGGGAGCGACGAAATCTGCTCCTGCTTTAGCGTGTGTATATGCCATCCGGGATAAAAATGGCAGTGTTTTATCATTATCTATCTCATGATCGATCACTAATCCACAATGCCCATGATCAGTGTATCCACATAAACAAACATCAGTGATTATAATAAGTTCCGGAAACTTATTTTTTATGGCTTTAACAGCTCGTGAAACTAAATTGTCAGGAGCATATGCCATTTTCGCCGTTTCATCCTTCAATGATTTATCAATTACACCAAATATTAATATCTTATTTATACCTAGATTATTAACTTCTTCAATGTCCTTCAGTAACATATCAATTGACAGATGGTATACATCTTTAAGTGATGAGATTACCTGTTTTACGAATTTCCCTTCAACAATAAAGTACGGATAAATTAGATCATCTGTCTTTAATAAGACTTCTGAATATTCATCCCTTGTTCTTTGATCTGTCCTGTACTTTCTGAATCGTTTCACTTTTTATCAAACAACCTTTTTTATTCCGGATATTAACATTTCATTCTCAGTTTCATGGCCTCTTGCAATATATTTAAGATCCCCGGGGATATTTTTATAGATTTTTATGAAATTTCTCACGCAGGACGGGGAGGTAAAAACAACAGTATCCACCTCAGTTAGATCAATTTTATTAATACTTTCTGGTAATACGTTTCTGTATATTGTAACCGTAGTAACTTCATTGCCTGCTTCGCTCAAATTAGTTGGTAAGGTTATTAAAGCTTTGTCCGATCGGGGTATTAATATTTTTTTTCTTTTAATATTTTCAATTCCCATTAATTGCAGTATCCCGTTTGAAGATTCATTCTTGGGCTGCAGGTCCGGGACGATACCATATTCCGATAATTTTTCTGTTGTGCTGTTCCCGATTGATATTATTCCACAATTAGTAATATATCTCGTGTCCTTACCCAGTTCTTTTAAACGTTTAAAAAAATAATATACGGCAAACCTACTTGTAAAAATGATCCAGTCATAACTTTTCACTTTTGACAGAATCTCATCAAATTCAGAATAGGAATCAAGAGGCCTCAGCTCAATAACAGGTAAATGAATAACTTCTCCTAAATGTGTGTATTTTTCAGTGTCTGTCCCAGTAACTAATACTTTGGGGGTTCTCAGGGATTGTACTTGTAATCTCTCTGGTCTTATAGTATTTCCAATGATAACTGTAAGGGGAGAATTATATGTTTCATTGATATTCAGCACTTTTTCTAAAGTGCTGACTTTAATCTTCTGATCTGGTTGGGACGCATTATGTACCAATGCAATTGGTGTTTGTGCTGGCCACCCATGGGAAATTACTTCTTTTACTATCTTTTTTAGGCTTGAAGCGCCCATATAATAAACCAGCGTGTCAGATCCAGGCACAGATATTTTATCTTCAGGGTGACCTGTGCAAATGGAAACAGAAGATGATCTTCCTCTCTGAGTTAAAGGGATTACAGCCTCGGCAGCAGCAGCAGTCGCAGATGTAATTCCGGGAATAACTTCAACATCAATTAATCTTTGCCTGAGATAATCAATCTCTTCTCCACCACGGCCAAAAATCATTGGATCACCTCCTTTTAATCTGACAACCTGCTTTCCTTTCTGGGCCGCATGATAGACCAGTTCATTTATTTCATGTTGTTCCTTGCGATGATTCCCTTTTCGCTTACCGACATATACTTTCTCCGAATTGTATTTGTTCAAATGATCTCCTGGTACCATATCATCGTAAAAGATAATATCTGCCTTATTAAGTATTTTGTCAGCTTTCACGGTGAGGAGTTCAGGATTTCCCGGACCAAAACCTGTCAGATAAACTGTTCCGTAATTTTTTCTAATATCCACCTCACTGAATATTGCTTTGAGATCTTCACTGTTTTCCCTCGCAACGACTGCAAGATTTCCCTGAAGGGGATGAGTCTCAAAAGGCAGAATCTCAGCAATCCTGTGTTCATTATTTAATCTCTTCAGAGCACATGTGGCAACAATAAGAGCGTCAATTTCACCGGTATCGATCAGATATAATCTTTCATCAATAGTGCCACGTACACTTATGATCTCCAAATCAGGTCTGATCCTGAGAACCTGTTCTCTTCTTTGTTGAGAGCTTGTTCCAATCTTGGTATTATCAGGCAATTCATATAGTTTTTTATTGTGCCTGCTCACCAGGGAATCTGTTTGATCAAAAGCTTTAAGCAATGCAATTACCTCTAAACCATAAGGTATCGGAATTGGCAGGTCTTTTGCTGAGTGTATCGCAACATCACCTGTGTTGTTCAATAATGCACCGTCCAGTTCCCGGGTGAAAATATCAGAATCAGTATTTGTCAGCAGGGAGATATCCTTATGTTTATCGCCAAAACTATCATACGGTATTATTTCGGTATTCAATTCAGTAAAATAGGATAAGACTTCCGATACCTGTTTCAGGGCCAAGTTACTCCGGCGGGTAATGATTCTGATTTTTCTCATTTCAGTGCAGCAAATCTAATTTCTTTGCCAATTAAATAATCGTTCTACCTCCTGATTGACAATATGTTCTGCATTTGCAATTACATTTTTCCGTTTGTCAATGTTTTGTTCCACCAATCGCTCCAACATCTCGATGTTAATTAATTTTACATCCTTCAGAAAACCAATATTTTCATCGATATCTCGCGGTACGGCTAAGTCTATTATATACATCTTTTTATTTATTGGAAAATTGTCCGGTTTGATTATTAAGTGAGGTGCTGATGTGGCAGAAATCAATATATCAGTCTGACCCAGTATCTTCTTCAGTTCATTAATTCTGAAAGCCTGGCAACCGTATTTTATTGAAAGTGCCTTTGCCTTATCAAATGTCCTGTTACCGATAAAGATAGTTCCGGCACCCTTCTTTGTTAAATATCTAATGATATTTTCATTAATGTTATGTACTCCTATAACAGTAATACGAGAATTACAGATTTCTTGAAAAGATCTACATATAATATTTACTGCAACCTGACAATGCGAGACTGCTCCCTGCGAGATTGAAGTTTCACTTCTCACTTTTTTACCTACATATAATGCCGTTTGAAAAAGTTTATGCAGGCTTTTATCCAGGCGGCCTCTCATTGAGGCATTCAAATAAGCATCCTTGACCTGCCCCTGGATAGCAGTTTCACCTACCAGACTGGATTCCAGACCTGCGACAACACGAAATAAATGGCTTATTATGTTTTGCGGAATATGCCCTCCACCTGAATAGAGTTCCACCCTGTTACAGGTTTGCAGAAATACTTTTTCATTCAGTGAATGACTTTTTATATTTTTTATGTAAACCTCCCTTTCGGCTAGTGGGAGCTTTTGGTCAATTGTTTGAAGACTCACCATCGTTATTTAAATAATCATTTATTTTGTTTCTTAATTCAATTGATTTTATCACGTTCTGAGCATTTGATCCAACAGCAACTGTCATTTGGTCTTTCGTAAAAATAGCAGGAGAAACGAAATCGGACAGGGCTGGATTATCAACCACATTGATTAATTTACCCATATCTACACAATCCATTCTAATGCGCCGGTTTAACCTTTCATTATTTGTACAGGCATAAATAATATGATAACCTGCCAGATCTGATTTATGA